>SMTZ1_10007085_pt1 | contig 11258 bp, 9 predicted proteins | sample DeeMarSWOR136_30_FD_25667 | JGI IMG/M metagenome (IMG submission 25667)
AATAAGATTAGTGCTTGGCAATAGCTAATATGCGGAGTCGAAGGCGGGAGCCTTCGACTCCGCTGTGCTGCGCTCAGGATGACCCGTCTTCGGTGCGCTTCGAGGGCGGGTTTAGGGGAATAAAAAAATAAGGGTTTGACAAATAATAGAGGGTAGCTGATAATGGGGCGGTGCAGTTGGTTAACCAAATTGTTATCTGATTAGACTTGAGGTTTTGATATGACAAGTGATAAGAAAAAAGTGGCTATGCTGGTAATTATTGTGGTTTGCTTCGCTCTGGCCGGAGGTATAACTATTTACAGGGATTTTAAGAAAAAGTCGGTAGCCAGTGGAATCGAGACCATTAACCCCAAGGAGATGATTTGGGTGAAGTGCGACAATGCGGAGTGTGAAGCGGAGTATCAGACGGGCAAGCGAGATTACTTCGAGTATCTGGAGGCGCACAGGCCTACAGCCGAGCAGTTCGTAGCGATGATGACAGACCCGAACATAAAGACGGCAACTCCGCTGCTCTGCAAGGAGTGCGGGCAGAAGAGTGTTTACCGCGCTGAAAAATGCGATAAGTGCGGGCTGGTCTTCTTCAGGGGTACTATCCGGCATGATTTTGCAGACAGATGCCCCGGCTGTGGGCACAGCACAACGGAAGAGAAGAGAAAAGCGGCTCGCAGGGGCCCAACAGAGACGAGTGAGTAAACCAGAGCAAGAGGTAAAAAAGCAGAAGTTAAGCGGGTTGCGAAACGGTTCTTCGGTGCGGGAGAGAGTAAACACCCAAGGAGGCAGGAAGCGAGCACGAGCGTGGCGGACTAAAGCAATAACAGGGGTAGATTGGGGGCAGAGGTGGAGATGGACGGGTATTAGAGACGGAGGTTGTGAATCAGATTTTTGCGGGGACGCGTTTTGGTTTTTTGGGAATTGCTCTCAGGGCCGCCTTTATCCTTTCCTGACGTTCGGCGGTCTTTTTGCGGAGGAGAGCAGTGGCGTCGGTGCCTAACGAGCGGAGTTTTTTGTATCTGTTTTCGAGGAGGGTTTCGACCTTCGTACGTTTGAGTGCGGCGAGGGTCTTTACAATGTAGCTTTCGACATTGTAGACGGTGTCGTGGACGTTTCGATGTGCACCGCCAAGCGGCTCGGGGATAATGGCATCAATAAGCTTTAAGCTGTATAAATCCCTGCCGGTTAGTTTAAGGGCCTCGGCGGCATCCGGGGCCTGTGAGCCATCCCGCCAGAGTATTGCGGCACAGCCTTCGGGTGATATGACGGAATAATATGCGAATTCAAGCATGGCGAGTCTGTCGCCCACACCTATACCGAGTGCGCCGCCTGAGCCGCCCTCGCCGATGACGATGCAGATTATGGGCACCTTCAGCCGGGACATCTCAGTCAGGTTGACGGCTATTGCCTGGGCCTGCCCCCGCTCTTCGGCTCCGACGCCCGGGTATGCGCCTGGGGTGTCAATCAGAGTAACGACAGGGATATTATACTTTTCGGCGAATTTCATTTTTGCTATCGCCTTACGGTAGCCTTCAGGATTGGCACAGCCGAAATTGCAGGCAATCTTTTGCTTTGTATTCTTGCCTTTGTTTTGGCCCACAACCAATACTTTTTCTCTGCGTATTTGTCCTAATCCGGTTATTATCGCGTGGTCATCGCCGAAGCACCTATCGCCATGCAATTCGCGGAAGTCCTTTACCATCAGGTCGAGATAGTCGGGCAGGAGGGGTCTTTTGGGATGACGTGCGACCTGAACGGTCTGCCAGGCGGTCAACTTTGAATAGATACGTTTGAGTTCGGCGACCTGAGCCTGCTGTAAACGACGGATTTCAGTAGAGTAGTCAATACCCTTTAGGGAGCTTAGCCTGCGCAGCTCGTTCGTCTGGCTGTCAAGGTCAGCGACCTTTTCTTCGAACGCGAGATAATCGCCGTCGGTGATATTGTTTTTGCTGTCCGGCATTTTAACTACCGAGTACGTTGATGAGCGTTGTGGGCAGCGCGTATCCTTTCGTGAACGATAAAGATACTCACAAAAAAAGCCTGCCCAGCAAAAGCGGGCGGCACATCGTTATTATTCGGCCAATCCCGTTGCCCTTTCTATTTAAAGTCGGCATTCTAACATTTTGGCAGGATAAATCAAAGAAAAAATTTGACATGCATGAGTGGTTGCGATATTTTTTTAGCGGTATATGATTTGGAGTATATTTTCATAAGGTCTTAGCTGTGAGAGATTTAAAGCAAATAACGGTAATTGGTATGGGGCTTTTGGGCGGGTCGATAACGCTGGGGGTTTTACGTTCTTTTGCCCGGGTGAGGACAGTTGGTTACAGCCACCGAGCGGCTACTCGTAAAAAGGCGAGGCGGATGGCGGTGGCAAGCGAGATAGCGGACGAGCTAAAAACAAGTGTATCCGGTGCAGATATCGTTATTCTGGCGACTCCTATCTGTACGTTTGAGGAGATTTTCGGGCAGATTGGGGATGCACTTGCGAGGGGGTGCATTGTAACTGATGTTGGTTCGACGAAGGTTCTGCCGCACCGGTGGGCAGCGAAGCGGCTGCCGAAGACGGTCCGCTACGTAGGCTCGCATCCGATAGCGGGGTCGGAACAAAGAGGCGTTGAATTTGCGAGAGACGACTTGTTCGAGGGGGCGCTCTGTGTTCTGACAAGAACGAAAAAGACAAACCGACAGGCGGCAGCGACCCTGAAGAGATTTTGGTCAAAGCTTGGGTGCTGGGTCAAATTGATGTCGCCAACGGAGCACGACAGGGTTTTTGCGAGCGTAAGTCATCTGCCGCACGTAGTGGCAGCGGCATTGATAAACGCGAACAGCATCGAGGCGTTGAAGTTTGCGGGCAAGGGCTTTATGGATACGTCGAGGATAGCATCGGGGCCGGCGAACATCTGGGCTGATGTGCTTCTGACAAACTCAGATAACACCATTAGAGGGATTGATAAAGTTAGGGCTGAATTAGGGAAGCTTAAAAAAGCGATAAAGGCCGGAGATGCAAGAGAAGTCGAAAGACTGCTCCGGAAGGCAAGGAGCAAGCGCAGTGCATTGTTAGAGTACAAGATTAAGAGTAAGGAACTGATATCGTGAAACAATGGCGTTTCGAGGTTTTTAATCGGGGGGGCTTTGCGGATGTTCACGGCAACGGCGTGCTTGAGGAAATCAAAGAGCTTGGGATAGGCTCGGTAGAGGTGGTGCAATCGGCGCGGGTTTTTCTGATTGAGGGTGATTTTGACAAGAAGTTTGCCGAGCATGTGGCAAAGGAGCTTCTGAGCGACCCTGTATGCGAAGAGTATTATATAGGCAGAAGCGGTGCGCCGGCCGGTTTAGCGAAGGCGACTCTGATTGAAGTTCATTTGAAGAGCGGAGTAACCGACCCGGTGGCTCAATCTGTGATGACGGCAATGGCCGATATGGGTGTTGACGCGGGAAATGTTCGTACAGCACGGAAGTACATTTTGTTAGGTGATATCAGCGAAAATCAGAGGGACACAATCGCGAGGAAAATCCTGGCGAATGACTGTATCGAAGAGATTGTAATCGGTAATGAGGCGGAGCCGCCGAGTCCGCATCTAAAGCCGTATGAGTTAAAGATAGTGGAGTGGCCGGTACGTGACCTTGATAATGATGCATTGGTGGCGCTGAGCAAAGAGAAGGACTTATTTCTCAATCTGGTCGAGATGCAGACCATTCAAAAATACTACAGGGAACTGGGCAGAGAACCGACTGACGTTGAGCTTGAGTCGCTTGCGCAGACCTGGAGTGAGCACTGTGTGCACAAAACGCTCAAAAGCTCCGTTGATATGACAATCAACGGGGAAGAAATACATTTTGACAATCTGCTAAAAGAGACAGTGTTTAAGGCCACGAAGGAATTGAACAAAGAGTGGTGCATATCTGTTTTTGCGGATAATGCGGGGGTAGTGGAATTTGATGAGGACTCAGCGGTCTGTTTTAAGGTTGAGACGCATAATCGGCCTTCTGCGCTGGACCCATACGGCGGCTCGGCCACGGGCATCGGGGGTGTAATCCGCGACCCGATGGGGACCGGCTTAGGGGCAAGACCTATTGCGAATACGGACATATTTTGCTTTGGTCTTCCGGACACGAAGCACGAAGAGATTCCGAAAGGGGTTCTGCATCCGCGGAGGATTATGAGAGGTGTGGTTGCCGGCGTTCGTGACTACGGCAACAGGATGGGGATACCGACGGTGAACGGGGCAATTTACTTTGACGAGAGGTATCTGGGTAATCCGCTGGTATATTGCGGAAACATCGGGATAATGGATAAGAAGAAATGCTTCAAGAACCCGCAAAGCGGAGATGTGATTATAGTAGTCGGAGGCAGGACGGGACGGGACGGAATCCACGGGGCGACTTTTTCGTCGGGTGAAATAACGCATGAGTATGAATCAATCTTTTCTCATGCGGTTCAAATCGGCAACGCAATAACGGAAAAGACGATGCTCGATGTACTGGTCCAGGCGAACGAAGCGGGGCTTTACGACGCTATCACGGACTGCGGGGCCGGGGGCCTGAGCAGCGCGGTGGGTGAGATGGGTAAAGAGCTCGGTGCAGAAGTTGATTTGGAGAAAGTACCGCTAAAGTACACGGGGCTGAACTATACGGAAATCTGGATTAGCGAAGCACAGGAAAGGATGGTCATAGCGGTCAAGCCCGAGAACCTAAAGGCGATAGAGAAAATTTTTGATGATGAGAATGTCGAGTCAACTGTAATAGGCAAGTTTACGGACGATAAGAAGCTAATATTAAGGTACAACGGCGAAAAGGTGGCGGAGATGGATATGGACTTTCTGCACGATGGGGTGCCGAAATACTCGCGCAAGGCGGTGTGGAAGAGTCCTGAGCTTTCGGAGCCGAACGTAGCGGAAAAAGACAATTACAATGATGAGCTTTTGCAGGTACTGTCTTGTTACAATGTGGCAAGCAAGGAATGGGTAATCCGCCAATATGACCATGAGGTCCAGGGGACATCGGTGGTGAAACCGTTAGTGGGCGTAACCAACGACGGTCCCGGAGATGGGGCGGTGATAAGGCCGAAGTTCGAGTCGGACAGAGGGCTTGCAATCAGTTGCGGGATGAATCCTCTTTACGGGGATATTGACCCGTACTGGATGGCGCTGGCCGGGATTGATGAGGCGATAAGGAACGTGATATGCGTGGGCGGCCGGGCGAACAGGATTGCACTTTTAGATAACTTTAGCTGGGGCAACTGTAGAAAGCCGGAGACTTTCGGGCCATTGGTACGGGCGGCGCAGGCCTGCTATGACGGCGCGATTTCCTTCGATACACCATTTGTCTCTGGCAAGGACTCGCTGAATAATGAATTTTCCTGTGAAGACGGCAGGCAAATATCGATACCATCGACACTTTTGATAAGCGCGATATCTATTGTTGATGATATTAACAAGTGCGTGACGATGGACGCCAAAAGGGCATCGAACCTGCTGTTTATAGTGGGCGAAACGAAAAACGAATTAGGCGGCTCACACTATTACAAAATTCATGGTCAACTGGGAGCAAATGTACCAAAGGTGGACTTAGAGACAGCTCCTAAGATTGCTCAAAGAGTCGCCACAGCGATAGCGGAGGGTCTGGTGGTAAGTTGCCATGACTGCTCTGAGGGCGGGTTAGCAGTGGCGCTTGCGGAGATGGCGTTTGCCGGTGGAGTTGGTATAGCAGCAGACCTGCGCGGGCTGCCAAGAAGCGATGGCTGTTCGCGGGTAGATACACAGTTATTCAGTGAATCGAACTCTCGCTACATTGTGGAAGTTGAGCCGGAGAATTACGACGCATTTGCAAAACTGGTGCTGAACCTGCCATTTGGGCAGATAGGCAAGGTGGTGGAAGCAAAGACACTTACTATAAAGGCTGAGAGCGGCGCGACAGTCATCGAGACGGCTTTGGAATCGCTCAAAGAGGCATGGCTGAAGCCGCTTGCATGGTAATAAATTAGGCGCAAAGGAACAAAGGCACAAAGGAATAAAAGGTAGGAAATGGCACAGGTTAAGGCGATAGTTTTGAGGGCGGCCGGTATAAACTGCGATATGGAAACCGAGCACGCCCTTGAACTGGCTGGCGCGAGTGCGGAGCGCGTGCACATAAACAGGATGATTGAGGACAAAAGGCTGCTGGATGGTGTGCAGATAATTGTTTTTCCGGGGGGATTCAGCTACGGCGATGACATAGCCGCGGGCAAGATTCTGGCCAATCAGGTTATACATCACCTTTCGGAGGCGTTAGGAAAATTTATAAATGAGGGGAAGCTTGTACTTGGGATATGCAACGGCTTTCAGGTTCTCGTTAAGGCGGGGATACTGCCGGGTAATAATTCAAGTAAGGAAGGTCAGAGTGTCACCATAACTTACAATGACAGCGGTAAGTTTGAGGACAGATGGGTGTATCTTGCGCCCCAGACGGAGCGGTGCATTTTTATTGAGGCGGGCAGACAGATTTATCTGCCGATAGCTCATGGAGAGGGCAAGGTAGTAACTTATGACGAGGAAGTCTTGGAGCAATTGAAGGCGGAAGGGCATGTGGCTTTTAAGTACGTTGATGAAAACGGTCACGAGGGTGAGTACCCTGTTAACCCAAACGGCTCGGTGGATTCGATAGCGGGGCTGACTGACAGTACGGGGAGGGTATTAGGGCTGATGCCGCATCCGGAAAGGCACGTTCGGCATACTCAACATCCGCACTGGTCACGCTTGGAGGGCAAAAAAGACGGTGATGGGATGGGAATTTTCGCCAATGCGGTCAGGTTCATAAGGGAGAACTTTTAGCCAGTATCGCAAGCTGGTAATACACCGCGGCAGTTCCTCACTAAGACCACGCCCGGCAGGACTGGAACCTGTCGCTCACTTATGTTCGCTCCCCATAGGGACTCTGCCCCTCTGGCGTCGCCGGTTGTGCCGGCTCCTGTCACCCCAACGACGTGGGAAAATTCTTTTCCCACACCCTTTGAGGTTCGAGCCTGCCGGTCGCGAAATAATCACGCCCGGCAGGACTCGAACCTGCGACCTACGGATTAGAAATCCGTTGCTCTTTCCAACTGAGCTACGGGCGCCTAATTATTCAAGTGCTTATAATATAAACGCTTATTACAGGTAGTGTCAAACACGTTTAATCGTCGAAGCAAACTGCGGGAGTCTTCGGCGTAACTGAATACTGTTATCAACGCCAAACTTTCTGTTGCTTATTGGTGATTGACTGTGTAATTTCGTTGCAGTTTTGGCACTTGGTGCAGTATGCAGCAAGCGACATTACGATGCTGGTTTTGTGAAAGGTCCCTCCACGAAATAGGTCAGATTATAAAACTGCACCTATCTTTGGAATATTAAGGAATCGCCGTGTACCGTGTATTGATATCAAAGTTAGGATGTGGTATGTTTGAGTGTTCAGGTGAAAAGAAGTTGTTTATTTTTTGAAGGGACAGAAAAATGGCAAAGTTCTTAACTGTTTTGGTGTTACTGAGCCTATTGTGCTTGTGGACAGGTTGCAGCACATATTGGTATCAGGAGGGTAAAACGTATAAAGAGTGCGACCAAGACCTGCAGTTGTGCTACGATGAGCTGCAGAAGTATGCGGATATGCAGAGCATCGACACGTACGAAGTGGACTTCATAAAGGATTGTATGAAGGAAAAAGGCTATCGGCTCGTAACGGAGGATAAACTGCCGCGAGACGTAAAACGGCAAGACCCTGAAATGAGGACGTTTTGGCTATTAGCGGGCAAGTCAGGCACTCTCGAGGAATGATAATAGCATCACGAGAGCACAGGGGCTGAACGTTACAGAAAAGAAGTTTGTTTTTTGAAGGTTCTGGAGCAGAACTTGTTGGGCATCAGAGGGTAGGCGTTGGCCTCTGATAAATTATGATATAGTTACGATTCTGCCGGCGAGGTTATCCTGTACCTTTAATCCCGGGAGAAACAGGCGGGTTGTTAGGTGTAAGTGAGATGGGTCCAACTATCTTTAAGAAAGTAGTAAATCCGAAAGGGTCTTGAATTTTCTGGATTTTTGCGCAAAATATGAACTATTTGCGGGTGAAATGCGTAAAAAAACCGGTATTTTTATGGCCCACAGGTCCAAATGGGTGCAAGTTGAGGAATTACTATTAAAGTGAGGTCTTTTAGGAGAAAGTGGTTATGGCGATGGATGTAAAGCAGATAGGGAATCTGGTGCAGGAAAAGAGCGAATTTGTACGGGCGCTTTTCGGGGAGATGGACAAGGTAATAGTCGGGCAGCGCTACATGTTAGAGCGGATGCTGATAGGGTTATTAGCCAACGGGCACATACTATTGGAGGGTGTGCCGGGGCTTGCGAAGACCATGGCGGTGACGATTCTATCGCGGGCGATAGACGCGGATTTCAGGCGGATACAGTTTACGCCTGATTTGCTGCCGGCGGACCTGATAGGGACTCAGATATATCGGCAGTCGGACGGTGAGTTTTATACGCGCAAGGGGCCAATTTTCGCGAATATCATATTGGCCGATGAAATCAACAGGGCGCCAGCAAAGGTGCAGAGCGCTTTACTGGAGGCGATGCAGGAAAGGCAGGTTTCAATCGGCGAAGAGAGTTTTCCGGTTCCCAGCCCCTTTATGGTGCTTGCGACACAAAATCCGATTGAGCAGGAGGGTACATATCCACTCCCGGAGGCACAATTGGACCGGTTCATGCTGAAGGTAAAGATTGACTATCCGAACAAGGAAGAGGAACGTGAGATTCTTGAGAGGATGGCCGTAACGGACAAAAAGTTCGACATAAAAGCGGTCATCAGTCCGGCGGACATTTCGGATGTCAGGGCAGTAGTTGACGAGATATATATTGATGAAAAGGTTAAAGATTATATCGTCGATGTAGTTTGCGCCACGCGGGAACCTGAGAAGTACGGACTGGATTTAGGCAACTTTATAAACTATGGGGCGTCACCGCGTGCAACGATTTATCTTGCCATTGCCGCAAAAGCGCACGCATTTGTCCAGCAGAGGGGCTATGTGACGCCGCAGGACGTCAAGAGTATCGGAGCCGATGTACTGCGGCACAGGGTAATTGTCAGCTATGAGGCGGAGGCGGAAGACAAGACCAGCGAAGACATTATAAAGGCGATTTTTGACAATATCGAAGTGCCATAAAAAGCGGCTGCCGATTTGTTCTTGAGATTGCGATGATACCCGAGGAATTAATAAAGAAAATCAGGCAGATTCAAATCTATACCTGCCGGACGGTGGATGCGAGCTTTGCGGGTCAGTATGAGAGTGTCTTCAGGGGCCGGGGAATGCAGTTCGACGAGGTCCGGGAGTATACGCCGGGCGACGATGTACGTACGATTGACTGGAATGTCACGGCCCGAACGGGCAGGCCCTACATCAAGCAATATGTGGAAGAACGCGAGATGACCGTGATGTTTGCGGTTGACCTGAGCGCGTCGGGGGAATTCGGAACTGTAAACAAAACGAAGAATGAACTGGCGGCGGAATTCTGTGCGGTGCTAGCTTTTGCGGCGGCGAAAAACAACGACAAGGTGGGTCTGTTGATTTTTACGGACAGGATAGAATTGTATATACCGCCAAAGAAAGGAAGCAGACACGTCTTGCGTCTGATTCGAGAGCTGCTTTATTTTAAGATGCCTCGGCGGAAGACAGATATCCCTCTTGCTATGGACTATATCGCGAAGGTGATGCGCAAAAAGGCGACGGTATTCGTGGTGTCCGATTTTATAGAGACTGACTTTAAGAAACCACTGAGTTTACTTAACAAGCGTCACGATGTTATCGCGGTGCCGGTGCGGGACAGGGTTGAGATTTCAATGCCGGGCGTGGGACTGATTGAACTTGCCGATGCCGAGACCGGTGAGATTATTCTTGTGGACACGTCCAGCAGGAGATTTCGCAATCAATACGGGGCCAAGAGCGCGGGACGGTTCGGCGAACTGAAGAATATGCTCAAGTCAATCAATGTCGACAGCATCAGCCTAAGCACCGACAAGCCGTACATACATGATTTGATTGAGTTTTTTCATATGCGTCATCGGCGATACTGAGCAACGTCGAGGGCCGCTTTGATGAATGAAAACTTGCTGAAGGAGGTAAGAAGTTTATGGAAGAGAAGCTGGATTTTTCGCTTCCCGAGAAAAAACAAAAGAGCAGTGCGGCAAGCAAGCTATTGATCGCATTGGCGTTGGTCTTGGTGGGGCTAACGTTGGCCAATCTGCTCATGGTGCTCCGGGGTCAGGGCCCTGTACCGGAGGCGGAAGTTCATGGTCTTACGGCCGAGCAGACCAGCCGGTTGGCATCGAAGCTGGCGCAGCGGAATTTGTACACGCGAGCGGCAAAAGTGTGGCAGGATTACCTGTCCGGGCGCAAAGTGGGGGATGTGGAACGCGCGAAGGTACTGTTTGAAATTGGGACGTTGTTGGAGAAGGGCAGCCATTATGACGAGGCTATTGAGTGTTACTATCGAAGCGAAACCGTTGCGAAGCTCGACGAATTAAAGGCTCAGATTAACTCACACATTAAGGATTGTTTTGAGAAGCTTGGAAAGTTCTCAGCTCTACGGTATGAATTGATGGACCGGACAAGTCTGGAAGAGGCCAGCCAGGCGGGGGGAAAAATAGTTGCCGAGATAGGCGCCGAGAAGATAACGGAAGCTGACCTTGACGCGGCCATAGAAGATAATATTGATAACCAGCTGGAGCCGATGGCGGAATTTATGTCGGCAGAGCAGTTAAACGAGCAAAAGAAGGAGATGCTCAAGCAGTACAGAAGCCGTGAGGTCAGGAGGCAATTTTTGCAGGGCTGGCTGGCCCAGGAGATATTGTATCGGCAGGCGCTGGAGGAAGGTCTGGGGGAGGAAGCCGAAGTTAAGAGGCTTCTTGGCGATTTGGCCCGTGGGGTGCTGAGCCAACGTGTGATGAATCGGCAGCTTGCGGCCAAAATCAATATTACAGAAACGGACCTCCAAACATATTACGAGGCGAATAGAGACAAGTATGTAGAACCGGCCAAGGCACAAATAAGTCATATACTCGTTGATGACGAGGCACGTGCGAATGAGCTGCTGGTGCGCATTAAGGACGGGGAAAATTTCGGCGAACTGGCAAAAGAGTTCTCAATGGACGAAAGCACAAGGGAAAACGGCGGCAAAATTGATACGGAAGTCAGCGAGGGTTCCTACGTACCGATAATTGGTGAGTCGGAAGAAGTCAACGACAAGATATTTTCGGCAGATGGGCGT
>SMTZ1_10035041_pt1 | contig 11257 bp, 9 predicted proteins | sample DeeMarSWOR136_30_FD_25667 | JGI IMG/M metagenome (IMG submission 25667)
AGATACTTGAACCGGCAGTATATCGTCTTGGGGTTAGTCACTACGGCCATATTGTGCACCAGCTGAGCGATAAGTTTGGCGGCTAGCCTCAGCCATTCTTCCAGCTCTCTTTCCACCTGGTGAAAGAGGTGACTTATTAAGATTTGCTCGACGAGGGGGAGTTCTATTTCACCCAGTGACTCTACGTAGTAACGGTAGCCCTTGTCTGATGGTATGCTTCCGGCTGAAGGGTGCTGACGGGTAATATAGCCTGCCTCCTCTAGGTGTGCCATCTCACTGCGGATGGTGGCGGGGCATACCCCCAGCTCGTGGTCACTAACAATACTCTGCGAGGCTACCGGTGTCGCCTTCACAATGTACTGCCCCACTATTGACTTGAGTATCGTTTCTCGTCTGGCGGTTAACATCTTAAACCTGATTAGCAGTCGCAGTCTGAGATTGCTAAATACAATTAAATCTACCACTTTTGGGTTTCGTTTGTCAATTACAGCACTAGCTAAATGGGTGGCGATAGTGATCGCTTCTTACGGCATGACTTGGCTTGGTGGCAAGCTTATCTGCGGCATGCCCATCCGGCGCCGGTGCGTTTCCCAAAACCCTAGATAAAAGTGTTGTAAAATGTGATATAATACCTCAACAGGTTATGGTGGCTGTAGACTGACCACTAACCCCTAGAGATTTAGTACTGGGTGATCACCAGAAGGAGGTAAGGAGATATGAGAAAAACGATCTTTATGCTTTTATCATCTTTTTTGGTTGTAGCCTTGGTTGCGGTTATTCCCGCCGATCTAGCAGCGGCTAAACGGGTTTCTCCCCCGCAGCCGACGAAGCCTGTCTCAGCTCAGCAAGCGGATATCGAGGCGTTAATCGAGGATATCCTCCTTGAGCTTAACCAGGCCAAGGGAATGACCACCGATCAGGGGGTCATCGACGAGATATATGCTATCATAGATATGGTGAGAAAGCTCGGCTGGTTGGATTTTACTAATCAGGAAGATGGTGCCCTGAACCTTAAGCGCGCCATCGCCGAGCGCCTTGAGAAGCTGATAAACGACCTCCCCTTGGCTACAGCCGGAATGACCACGGCAGTGGCAGCGGTGCCAGCATCAAACCCGCTTTATGAGGAATTGGTAAGGGTGCGCGCTAAAATAGATCGGCTTATTGAGCTGGAGACGCCCTCCCTAGAGATTACGCCGGTACCACCGCCAACAATTTCACGAGTGCCAGAAACGGAAAGACTGATTGTTTACTCCGCTAAGTTCCTCTGTGGTCCCGCTTTTGGTAAGGAGGGTGTCCAGCGCGGTTCCTACTCCACGGCGATAAACGTACACAATCCCCATAACGGGACAGTCTACCTCTATAAGAAGGCGGTGATTGCCAAACGTGAGGATGAACCACGGGGCCGGATATCCGAGTTCCGGAAGGTTATCTTAGGTCCGGATGAGGCTATTGAGATTGACTGTATCGACGTTTACAGTCTCCTCGGTCCCGAACCGGACGAAACCGAGGAGACACAGCAGACCGAAGCCGGACTGACTACCCTCTCTATCGATACCAGTAATATCAGCCCGGTAAGCTCTCTGGTTCGGTTTATCAAGGGCTTTGTCGTCATTTATGCTTCCGCCCCCCTGGATGTGGTCGCGGTTTATACGGCGAGCACTACCGTTGGCTTCAGCCTCGATGTGGAGTACCTGTCACCCTCGACGACGGCTACTGTGCCGGTTACTGAGGAGGAGGAATGTCCTCAAGGATGTCGCTGCTTGACAAGGAAGGAGGCAGCGGAATTGGGGCTCACTGCCCCCTGCAACGGGGAGATGACAATATGCGAGTATGACGACCAGCAGAATCCACTGAGGTATTGTTTTGGCAAACCATCCGAGCAGGTCCCCTGTCCTCAGGGGTGTGAGTGTTTGAGCCTGACGCCGGCTGAGGCAGAGAGGCTTGGCTACTCTCTGTGTAACGGGAGGGAAACAGTCTGCGGCTACGACGATCAGCAGAACCGAATGCTTTGTTACGAGAAGCCGACCGGGGTGGAGTGTCCTCAGGGGTGTGCCTGTCTGGCTAAGAATGTGGCCGAGGAGCTGGATTACCCGCTGTGTAATCGGGAAGAGACATGGTGTGGTACTGACGCTACCACTGGGGTTGATATGTACTGCTATGAGAGAACGTCCCAGGTAGAGTGTCCCCAGGGGTGCGAGTGCTTGAGCTTATCACCGGCGGCGGCACAGGAGGAAGGCCTGGTTCAGTGTCTTGACGTTAGCTGCGGTACTGATTCGGCTGGTAACCTGATGTACTGCTATCGGAAGCCGACCCAGGTAGAGTGTCCCCAGGGGTGCGAGTGCTTGGCACTTACGCCGGCCGAGGCGGAGGAGAAGGGCTTAGTTCAGTGTCTTGACGTCAGCTGTGGCACTGATGCTTCGGGCAGGGTGATGTACTGCTATGAAAGGGCGACCCAGGTGGAATGTCCCCGGGGGTGCGAGTGCTTGGCACTTACGCCGGCCGAGGCGGAGAGGCTTGGCTACTCTCTGTGTCTGGGGCAGGAAATGGTATGCGGCTACGATGCGGCTGGTAACGCGATGTACTGTTATGAGGAGACAACCGAGGCAGAGTGTCCTCAGGGGTGTGAGTGCTTGAGCGAGCTTGAGGCAAGGAAACTTGCCTATTCTCTGTGTGGTGGACAGTATATACCGTGTGATTACGTCCCAGGGGGACCCCAGAAGTGGTGCTATGAGCCATATGTGGCAACGAGACTCACCATTGAACCCAGCCAGGATAGTAACCTGATTGGCACTGAGCATACCGTTACCGTGCTTGTCTACGATAAGTATGGTAATCCGTTGCCGAACGCAAAGGTGACGATCACTGTCAATGGTGTCCATAGCCTCGGCCCGGTTACACTGACGACTAATACCAGTGGCAAGGCTGTCTTTGAGTATACGGGTAAGAGCGCTGGCACCGACATCATCGTGGCTACTGTTGACGGCTTACAGGCTACGGCTTTCAAAACATGGTATCAACGTGGTCAGCAATAGGCAAGGTAGCCCTGGGTGATAGAAAGTCCTAGGTGAATGCTACTAATTAAAGCTGGGGGTCTAGGTAAAGGCCCCCAGCTTTAGCCATTGTGGAAGCGGCTACTAGGCATACGGGGTAGGCAAGGTCTGGAGGGGAGAGATTTCACTGAACCTTGAAAGATACACTCGCGGCTTCTTTACCGTTAAGATAAAGAACTAGCTTGTAATCGCCCACTGGCCAGCTACTACCCGGACGTGCTATCGATGAGCTAAGATATTGGGTGCCTCCAGCGGATGTACTCCAGGTATCGATCAGTAAGTCCTCCGGGACGTATATCCACTCTGACTTTATCTCGGTACCAGCCGGGGCGTTGGAGAGCTTAGCCGAGCCGAAGATCTCCAGCGTGTCAGAGGTAAAGGTAGTGGTCGGTTCAACTGCTTCTCCAGTTTGTGGGTTCACCGATTTGCAGGTAGTAGCCTGACTTAGGGAGGGAGTGGCAGAGGTAGTGGGAAAACCAACCCCGCCTGCGCAGCCAGCCAGAGGTATTGCCAGCATTGCCGCCAGAGCAAGTACAATTATGATTGGTACAAATAGCCTATTTCCTTTCATCATTGTCTAACCTCCGTCCTATAGTTCTCCCTTAACTGCTTAGCGGTATTTAAGCATAGTTCTGGCGTGGCGTCAACTGAGTATTGATTATACCCTGGAGAAAGAGGAAGTCCAGTGAAGTTAAAGTAAAGAGGAGAGGTAGTATAGGTAAGTCACCTCTCCTCTTTGACTTGACCCTTTAAATACTGGGGTTAACCCCTGACTTTAGCGTAGCACTCGCTGCAGTACACGGGTCGTCCTTCTCTAGGCTCAAAGGGTACCTGTGTCTCTTTGCCACACGATGCAATTCACGGCGCTGCTGTCTTCGGGCTTGTCGGCAGTCAGGGCAGCGCTTGGGCTCATTGGTGAGTCCCTTGGCGGCAAAGAACTCCTGCTCTTGGGCGCTGAAGATAAAATCTGCACCGCACTCCACACAGGTCAGGTTTTTGTCCTCGTAGCTCACGGATGTCCTCCCTTCTTTGGTATTCGGTTTCAGTTTGGTCATCCATGGCTTGAGAACTGGTCTGCTACGGAACCGCACGATGGTAATGGCAAACTGTTAACCGGTAGGCCTAATAGACCTCTAGACGTAAAATTATACACCACACAGGTGGAAGTTTGTCAAGTGAGAAAGGCTCCCAGGATTGACAATAAGGCGAGGGTATCCTATGATACCGAAAATTGTAGAGGGTAGAGGAGGCTATTGTTACCCGAACGCTCTGACCGTAATGGCTCACCGGAGAGGGGATGGACTTTAGCTAACGCAGGACACCCTTTAGGTAGCCTTCAGGGGAAAAGCTTGGGCTTCCATAGGTTGGTAGTCTGGCTGGGGACGAAGAATAGATTCGGTGCCCGTTACTTTCAGGTGTTCCTAAGGAACCCTTCTGGGGAGGTAAGCCGTAAGCCGGTGCTGCTTGGTCTCTTTAATCAGGGTGGGTATCCCAGCTACAACTGGATTGAGGTTGTGGGCTTTGACCCAGTTGAGCCGGCACGAGATATTGCTGCTAGCGGACTGGCCCGGCAGCTATTTCAGTATCTAGCTAGTCTGATTCCACCGGGTGGTCACCTGATGGTCGGGTATGATAGCCCGGCCGAGCAGGATACCGCCCGTTCTCTGTCTCTGGGCATCCCTCCCGTAGCGACGCCTCTGGGATATCTGATGTTCTTAATCGGCTGTGGGGCTGGCTTTAAGGACTGGTATTTTGCGGAGAGCGGTAGCGAGGGCCCGCGTAAGCTCCAGGGCTATAAAGCGCTCAATCGAGAGCAGGCTCAGCTTAAGACTAAGGAGATGATAGGGGAGCTTAAGGCTTTCCTTAGCCGGCCCAGCTTGCTACCAGGCCCGAAATTGGAAAGGGCAGCCCGTGGTAGAGCCCGGGCAATTCTAAGTCAATATGAGCCGCCGGCTAGCGACTAGCATCCTACCCCGTTAAGGAACTTATCTGCCGGTAGGTGGCCAGTGACACTCTGACCAGTAGATCACTATACCGACCTTCTTCCCTCAGTTTGGCTAGTCTTGCCTACAATGTAGCCATCGTTTCTTCGATCTTGGCTGGCGTCAATTTGGGTGCTAAAATCTAATACGGAGAGATAAGGATTAGCACCTATGGGTGATGTTCTGGTTGGCACCTGTTCCTGGACTGACCCGACCCTTATTGAAAGCGGTCGCTTCTATCCTAACTGGGCACGCTCAGCCGAAGCCCGCCTTCTGTATTATGCTAGCAAATTTCCTCTGGTTGAGGTGGATAGCACCTATTACGCTCTACCCAGCAGAGGACCAGCGGGCTTTGGGTAAGCAGAACCGGGGATAGTTTCATATTTGACGTTAAGGCGTTACGTCTTTTTACGCAACACCCGACTCCGTTAGCCTCGCTCCCGAGGGATATTAGGGAAGCACTGCCTAAGGAGATAGCCGGAAGGGGTAGCCTATACTATCGTGACCTACCTAGCGAGTTACTAGACGAGGTCTGGCGCCGCTTTGAACGGGCGCTACTGCCTTTGGATAGTTCGGGTAAGCTCGGGGTGGTGCTCTTTCAGTTTCCGCCCTCTGCCGGTGGTGAACCGCTTAGCTATATCCTTGCCTGTCGGGCAAGGCTGCCCCAATACAAGATAGCCGTAGAATTTCGGCATAGCTCTTGGCTAAATGAGAAAAACGCTACCCTTACCTTGAATTTCCTGAGGGATAACGGTTTGCCCTTGGTGTGCGTTGATGAACCGCAGGGGTTTAGATCCAGCCTGCCACCGATTGCGGAAGCTACCACTGACATTGCGGTCATCAGGTTTCACGGCAGAAATAGAGAGACCTGGGAGAAGGGCGGCATCACCGTCGCTGAGCGTTTTAACTATCTTTACTCCGAGGATGAGCTTACTGAGTGGCTGCTGCGGATTAGGCATCTTAGTTCGGTGATCCGCCAGCTTCATGTTCTATTCAACAACTGTTACTAGGACAAGGCAGTAACCAATGGCCGTCAGATGCAGCTCATGCTAGACTAGCCGACACTTTCCAATTTTCTCTCTTTATGGGTATTGACAAAACTCAATTTATAGTGTATGTTAGAAATATATAACGTTAGAAATACCTAACAGGGGGCGACGCCATGAAAATGAGAAGAGCACTCTTAGCGGCTGGTATCATGGCTCTGGTATTAGTGATTCTTCTTGTTTCGTTAAAGGAATACTATGTGGCTATTGCCCTGGCTGTCGGGATTTTCATTATTGGCCGCCGCGAGTTCTGGTACCTGATAAGGAAGCGGAGATTCCCACCCTTTGATGAGAGGGTACGCGAGAACATGAGGAAGTCAGCCCGTAATGGTTTTATCTTCTTCGCTATCGCCTCGGCAGCACTGATGCTGTTCTCCACTATAAACCTGACCTATGTTGCTGACCGCAATCCGGTGCATCTCATGAGCGGCCTCTTCCTAGCCGGTGGACTGGTCTATCTGCTGTCCTATATCTTCTATGACAGGATAGAGCCTAAGCTGGGTGGGGGTGAGTTACGGCGGCTGAAGACCTTTCTTCAGGTAGCTGGAATTGCGGCTGGAGCCGGCGTTAGCAGTGTTATCCTCCACAACGCCGTAAGCGCTATACTGGGGATTGAGGAGGCCGTTTTCTTTGTCATCGCTGTTATTCTGTCACCCGGGGCGATTGCAGTCGGCTTGGTTGGCGGGCTGGTTATATGTGTCCGGGGACTAATACGGAAGCAACCAGCCCAAATATCCGAATGAATATGTCAACTTGAGTGGCACACTGGTGAAGACGAGAATAAAGGAATATCGAACAAAGCGCAATCTGACCCAGGAAAAGTTGGCGGAACTAGTCGGGGTCAGGCGGGAGACTATTATCTTCTTGGAGCAGGGAAAATATAACCCTTCCCTGAGGCTAGCTTACAATGTGGCTCGGGCGTTGGGGGTTACTATTGATGAGCTATTCATTTTTGAGGATTAGTGGGGATGGGAATTAAAAAGTTGCTCCTGAAAAGCACATCGCTCCTTCAGTAAATTTCTACCGCAGGAGCGATGTCTTCTTGTCCAGAGTTTTATCTTAAGGAAGCTTTCCCACCAGTTCTTTCAGCCCCGGCTTCTCTAGGGTTGACGCTAGTGGCCTTTTGTTATATCTGTCATCATATGGGTGAGGGGTAGCGTTGACAGTGCCCCTTTATTTATGCTATTTTGGGTGACTGGACAAATGAACAGTTGAAAGGAGTGAAATTTACGTAGGCTACAGTGACTTTACCAATGGGCTAGCCGGTAGACTTTAGTTACTGTGCCTTGCCAAATGTCTGTCGAGTGTTTCACAGGGTAAGCATCTGAAGGATAGTCTAGTTGACCATAGAAATATTAAGGCTGCAGGAGATAAATCAATGAAGATGGAAAACGAAAAACTAGTGGACATGTACCGTAGGATGGTTCGGATTAGGGTATTTGAAGAGAGGGTAGTCAAAGAATTTGCTGCGGGCAATATTCCTGGATTTGTCCATGTCTACAGCGGAGAAGAGGCAGTAGCGGTGGGGGCGGCAAAGGCGGCTCGATGCACATCGCAGATACTAGCATCGGCATACTGGGAGCCAACGGCATTGTCGGTGGCGGCATACCCATTGCCGGTGGGGCAGCTCTTGCCGCACAGATGAAGAAGACGGGCCAAGTCGCTATCTGTTTTCTGGGCGATGGTGCCTCTAATACGACCAGGTTTCATGAAGGGGTAAATCTGGCAGCGTGTTGGAAACTCCCTGTTGTCTACGTTTTAGAAAATAACCTATACGCTGAGAGTACCTGTATTGCCGATGTTTGCCGGCTAATCAACATTGCCGACCGGTCAGCGGCCTACGGTATTCCCGGAGTAACTGTTGATGGCAATGATGTTATGGCCGTATATGAGGCGGTGGGAGAAGCGGTCGACCGGGCCAGAAAAGGCAAGGGTCCGAGTCTCGTCGAATGTAAGACTTATCGATACCACGGGCACTTTGAAGGCGACGCCATGACCTATCGAACTAAGGAGGAGGTTGAGGAATGGATGAAGCGGGACCCCATCCCTCGATTCAGGAAAAAACTGCGCGACATGGGTGTTCTCAGCGATAAGGATGCCGATAAGGCCGACCAGGAAATGGCTGCGGAAATAGATGCCGCCGTGAAATATGCCGCTGAGAGCCCAGCCCCAGCCCCCGAAGAGGCGTTAGAAGACGTTTATGCAGAGGTGACTGTGGTTAAAGAGCCAGCGGCTTCTCCAGGCCAGAAAATGAAGGAGATTACCTTCCCTCAGGCAATACACGACGCCGTAGATGAAGAACTGGCAAGGGACCCCAACGTGATTCTCATGGGTGAGGACGTAAGAGCTTGGGGGGCTCCTCTGGGCGAGTTCAAGGGTTTATATGAGAAATATGGGCCGGATAGGGTGCTGGACACGCCAATCTCAGAGACGGCAATATTAGGTGGTGCCATTGGCGCCGCCGCCGCTGGGCTAAGGCCAATCGCCAGCATGATGTTCTGTGATTTCTTTGGCGTCTGTGGCGACGAGCTGATAAACCAGCTACAGATGCGCTATATGTACGGCGGGATGCTGAAACTGCCATTGACCTTCATGGCTTACTCTGGTGCTGGCTTGGGTGCTGCTCATCAGCACTCCAAGAATCTCTTTGGCTGGCTAATGGCTATCCCGGGACTTAAAATAATCGCCGCAGCCACGCCTTACGACGCTAAGGGTCTAATCAAATCAGCCATAAGAGAGGATAACCCCGTTGTCCTCCTGCACCATAAGGCGATAATATTTAGTGGTCTGAAAGGTAAGGTGCCGGAAGCTGAGTTTACCATACCCTTGGGAAAGGCTGACGTTAAAAGGGAAGGCAAGGATGTCACCGTAGTCGCCATTCAGCTTATGGTCCAGCGGGCTCTGGCCGCCGCCGAGCAGCTCCAGGCAAAAGGTATCAGCGTCGAGGTCATCGACCCGCGAACCCTTGTGCCCCTGGACAAAGAGACTATTCTCAAGTCAGTCAAGAAAACGGGGAGGCTGGTGATTATCAGTGAGGAGCCCGTAACTGGCAGTGCGGCCGGAGAGATCACCGCCGTGGTCGCCAGCGAAGGGTTTGGTTCCTTAAAAGCACCCGTAAAAAGGGTTTGTGCTCCTGATACCCCGATACCATTTGCCCCGGTTCTCGAAAAGTACTGGATGCCGGATGAGGAGAGATTAATCAAGGCTGTTACCGAGGTTATGTAGCAGTTTAGAATACTTTCCTGCAAAAAGAGCGCGCAGCAGAGGTAACTTTTCCCTCTGCTGCATTTGTTTTAATTCCTATTGAGCTAGGTGTCGTCGGCAAACCCAGGGACTTAGTGTTTTCAAATAGTTTACTCAGGGTTTGATTTACAGCGGCGGGACCCATCGGGGTGGGATGGGCAGGCTGTCTCCGAAGCGTAACCAGAAGAACTCGTCCAGGAATTTAACTAAGGATTTCTCATAGCCGCTGCGGGTGTAACCCAGCTTTTCGGAGAGGAATTTCTCCGGGGAATCGGGCAGGTTCTGTTGTTGAAAGTCGGCAATAACCTCTCGGGCATTCTCCTGAGTGATTCTCACCCACTGAATCAGGTTGGTATCGCCTCCAAGCAGCCCGAAGTGCTTTGATATGTTTAGGTTCAGTATGGGAAATAGCTTATCATTGAGGAGATGCACGATTTTTGATACTCCGGTCAGCCACAGACCATTAACTGTATACATGCTGGCATATGTTAGGTTTATTTTGTCGGTTATATCACGGTCGGCGAGGTCGCAGTCAAGTATGGTGATGTTCTTAAGTGAGTAAGTCTCCGGCTGGAGCTCAATTATCTTTTCCAGCACATTCCGTGCCAGACCGTGCCCGATAAGCAAATCATAGTTTTCAATATTGACATGGTCTAAAAGCACCTTCTCCTCAAACTCAATGGCACTGATATTGGACGGCTCCTGTCTGAGCCGGGTGATGAAGTCGGTGTCCCGCATAATCTTGCTGTACTTGTTATCGCCGAGTGACCGGTAGTAGAAGCAGACGGCTCCCCAAGCAAGTTGGTTGAAATTCATGGTGCTGTTCCTCCCCCCTGTCACTATCTGTTTGGGTTAGTATACCGCAGTTTTAAATGATAGTAAATAGGCTTTTAGACTAACGTCGCCACCTCTCTTAGTACCTCCTCAAGCACCTTCCTCCAGTCGGTCAGCTTCTTATAGTTTATCCTTATCTGGTGTAAGCCTATCTTTATTCCATCTCTCTGGAGCGACTCCAGCTTGCGTTTGTCAAAGTGCATCCCTTCAAACGGTATCAGTATAATCTGGCCGTGCTCGGTGGCGATAGTTTCAATACCGGCTCTGGTTGCTAGAGCCTTAATCCTCACCGAGTAGAGCAGGTTCTTAACCTCCTTCGGCAGCTTGCCGAAGCGGTCGCTGAACTCGCTGGCGAGAGTCTCTATCTCCTCAACCGAGGTACTATCCGCCAGCCGCTGGTAGAGGCTGAGCCGGGTGGCTAGGTCAGCGACGTAATCTTCGGGGATATAGGCGTGGAGGGGCAAGTCTATGGTCGGGGGTGGCAGGTGGGGTGGTTTGGGTTTCGGTGCCCCGGCCAGCCTTGCTTTCTGCCCTTCTATCGCCTCTGCCAGCAGGCGGCAGTAAAGGTTAAAACCGACGGCGCTAATATGCCCGCTCTGCTTTGTCCCCAGCAGGGTGCCGGCTCCCCGGATCTCCAGGTCCCTTATGGCGATATTAAAGCCGGCACCAAGCTCGGTGGCTTCAAAGATGGTCTTAAGGCGCTTCTCGGCGGTGTCGGTCAGTCGTTTGCCCCGGTCGTAGAGAAAGTAGGCATGGGCGAGATTGGCCCCCCGGCCGACTCGTCCCCTGAGCTGGTACAATTGGGTGAGCCCGAACCGGTCCGCCTGGTTCACGATCAGGGTATTAACGTTGGGCAGATCCAAGCCAGATTCAATAATGGTGGTGCAGACTAAGATGTCTATCTTACCCTGGGTAAAGAGAGCCATCACCTTTTCCAGCTCATCCTCGGGCATCTGACCGTGAGCGATAGCGACGTTAGCCTCCGGCACCAAGAATTGTATCCTATCGGCGACCATGGAGATGGTTTCCACCCGATTATGGACAAAGAAGACCTGCCCGTTTCGCTCTAGCTCCCGGAGAATGGCTTCCCTCACCAGACTAT
>SMTZ1_10036289_pt1 | contig 11257 bp, 10 predicted proteins | sample DeeMarSWOR136_30_FD_25667 | JGI IMG/M metagenome (IMG submission 25667)
CAAGGAGAGGTGCTGGAGTGGCCTATCAGGCACGCCTGGAGAGCGTGTGTAGCCGTAAGGTTACCGTGGGTTCGAATCCCACCCTCTCCGCCACCTTTTAGTTAAAATAACCGACTAGAAAGAAACTAAAAATCAAAAAACCGAAATATCTCTCCCTGATATCGGGGCTGATGCCCCTCTTTGTTTTGGCCCATTTCTGCCATCACTTCACCGCGGCTATCTTTGCCCCCCTCACCCCCTTCATCCGCGATGAATTCTCCCTCAACTACCAAAAGATGGGCTGGATAATGTCCGCCACCAATATTGCCTACGGTGTCAGTCACCTGCCTGCAGGCTGGCTATCAGACCGCCTCGGCCCCCGCATAATGATTTTACTGGGCATCTCCGGAGTCGCCCTCTTCGCCATACTCGCCGGCCTGGCCCCAGGCTATATAGTACTGGCGGTTTTCTTGGTCATAAGCGGCATAATGGGCGGTGGCTATCACCCCGCCGCCTCTCCCCTGGTGGCGGCCTCGGTGGACAAAAAATATCGGGGCAGCGCGTTGGGGCTGCACCAGATAGGCGGCACGGCCAGCTTCTTCCTGACGCCGCTGATTGCCGCCGCCGTTTTCCAGGTGCTCAGCTGGCGGGGCACTATCATCAGCATGGCCATCCCCACCCTTATCATCGGCGTCATACTATTCGTGTTTTTGAGTCGGCGCGGCTACGCCCAAAAAGCTGCCCCTGCGACCGCTGAACACCAGCCCGAAACAGGCCAACCGTCGGGCAGCGTGCGGCGGCTCATCCCCATCATCACGCTAGGCGTGATGCTTCAGGTACTGATATTCGGGGCGACCTCATATACCGCCCTCTTCGCTGTGGACAATCTTGGCGCTAGTGAGGAAACCGGTGCCTTTCTCTTCTCCCTCTTCCACTTCGCCGGGCTCTGGGCGGGGCCCGTCGGCGGCTACCTCTCCGACCGAATCGGCACGGTACCGATAATGCTAACGGTGAGCCTCATCGCCGGCCCCGTCCTGCACTTCCTTGGCATGACATCGCTGGGCTGGAGTGTCTGGGCTGTCCTGCTCCTCCTCGGCATCTGCATGTATATTGCCATGCCCGTCACCGAGGCCCATATCATTATCCACTCCCCACCCCACCGCCGCGCCACCGTGCTCGGTATCTACTACTTCGCCAGTCGGGGCGGCATCGGCCTGAGCACGCTGGTAGTGGGCATCCTCGCCGACAGCTACGGTTTCGCCGCCATCTTCACCGCCTCTGGCGCCATAATGCTGGGAATAGCCATCATCTGCGCGCTGGTACTACTGAGAAACCGTCGCTAACTTTTACGCGCCAAAACTGATTGCCACTGGTTTACCCCTGTGCTAGAATTGCCTTGAAAATGACGAGCCAAGACATCAAATACTGGGTCGGTTTTAGCCTGATACCACGCATCGGGCGGGTCAAGCTCTCCAAGCTGGAAAGCCACTTCGGCAATATGGCCGAAGCCTGGCGGGCTAACCCCGATGAGTTGAGTCGTTCTGGGCTGGATAAAGGGTCGGTAAACGCCATCGTCAACGGGCGTCCCAAGATTTCACTGGAGGAAGAGCTGGAGAAGCTGGAAGGCCAGGGCATCCAGGCCTTCACCTTTCATGATAAGGACTATCCCGCCCGCCTCAAGCAGATATATGATTATCCTCCTATACTTTATGTCAAGGGTTCCCTTCTCCCCCAGGACGAGTGGTGCCTGGCGGTGGTAGGTACCCGCAAGGCCACCGTCTATGGGCGGCAGGCCGCCGAGGAGATAGTCGCCGACCTAGCGCGTAACAAAATCACCATCGTCAGCGGCTTAGCCAGAGGCATCGATTCCATAGCCCACCGCAGCGCCCTAGAGGCAGACGGCAGGACAATTGCCGTCTTCGGCTGCGGGCTGGATATTATCTATCCCGGCGAGAACGCCTCGCTGGCACAAAGAATTGTCGACAATGGCGCGCTGATAAGCGAGTTTCCTCTGGGCACCGAGCCCAGAAGAGAAAATTTTCCGCTGCGTAATAGGATTATGAGCGGGCTGAGCCTGGGCGTGCTCGTGGTCGAGGCTGGCGATACCAGCGGCGCTATGATTACCGCCCGCCTGGCGCTGGAACAAAACCGGGAAGTATTCGCCGTTCCCGGCAGCATTCTCTCACCATCCAGCCGCGGCACCAATAATCTTATCCAGGAAGGCGCCAAGCTAATACGCGACTACACCGACATCCTGGAAGAGCTCAATCTAAGAGCGGTAGCCCATCAGATAGAGCTCAAAGAGGTTATCCCCGCCTCCGACACCGAGTCGCTCTTACTAAAGCAGCTTAGTGCCGAGCCCACTCACATTGACGAGGTCTGCCGCGGCAGCGGCCTGCCTATAGCCACCGTCAGCAGCACGCTGGCCATGATGGAGCTAAAAGGCATGGTGCGGCAGGTAGGTACCATGAACTACATCCTCTCCCGAGAAGTCCGCGAGGTGTATAAGGTAAAAGTGGATTAGATTATGTCAAAAACTAGTCATCGTTGAGTCACCAGCCAAGGCCAGGACGCTGAGCAAGCTGCTGGGCAGCAGTTACAGCCTCAAGGCTTCCATGGGGCACGTACGAGACCTACCCAAGAGCCAGCTCGGCGTAGACCTTGAAGAGGGTTTTGCCCCCAAATATGTCGTGCCCAAGGCTAAAACCAAGGTCGTCAACGAACTCAAAAAGGCGGCCAAGACCGCCTCGGCCATCTATCTGGCCACCGACCCCGACCGCGAAGGGGAGGCTATCTCCTGGCACCTGCAGGAGGTAACCAGGAGCAACAAAATCCCCTACCGCCGTGTCGTCTTTCACGAAATGCAGCTGGTAAACGCCCAGCAGGCCAGACGCATACTGGACCGCTTGGTCGGCTATAAAATCAGCCCCCTGCTCTGGCAGAAGGTGCGAAGAGGGCTTTCGGCGGGCAGGGTGCAGTCGGTGGCGGTGAAGATTATCGTCGACCGCGAGCGCGAAATCGAGAAATTCACCCCTGTGGAGTACTGGACGATTGAAGCCGAGCTGGCCAAGGCAGCGGCTAGTTTTAGAGCCTTACTCACCGGATTAGCCGACGGCACCAAGCTGGAGATTCACAACGAAGAGGAAGCCACCAAGATAGGCGAGAAGCTGGAAAAAGCCAGCTACAAGGTGGCCAGGCTAACCACCAAGAAAGCCACCCGCCAGCCCGCCCCACCCTTCATCACCAGCACCCTGCAGCAGGAAGCCTGGCGCAAGTTACATTTCCCCGCCAAGCTGACGATGAGCGTTGCCCAGGAGTTATACGAAGGCCTGCCCATCGGCAAAGAGGGCACGGTGGGCCTCATCACCTATATGCGCACCGACTCGACAAGGGTGGCCCGCTCGGCCATTGCCGAAACCAGAGAGTTCATCACCAAGAAGTATGGTGCCGAATACCTGCCTGCTCACGCCCGCGCCTTCACCCGCGCCGTCAAGGGGGCGCAGGAGGCCCACGAGGCCATACGCCCCACCAGAATCCACCGCGAGCCCGAATTTCTCAAAGCCTATCTGAGCAATGCCCAGTTCAAGCTCTACCAGCTCATCTGGAAACGTATGGTCGCCAGCCAGATGGCGGCGGCCACTTTTAATAACACCACGGTTGATATTCAGGCCCGTCATGCCCTATCCAACACCAGCTATCTGTTGCGGGCTACCAGCTCGGTCAACACCTTCCCCGGTTTTATGATGCTCTATACCGAGAGCAAGGACGAAGCCGAGGAAAAGCTAGGCACCTCCCTACCCACGATGGCCAAGGGTGATAGGCTCAAGCTGCTGGGGCTCTTCCCTGAGCAGCGTTTCACCAAGCCCCCACCCCGCTTCACCGAGGCGACGTTGATTAAGATGCTGGAGCAATGGGGTATCGGGCGGCCCAGCACCTACGCCCCCATACTCTCCACTATACAGGATAGAGAATATGTGACCAAGACCGAAGGTAGATTTCAACCCACCCAGCTCGGTTTCGTCGTCAACGACCTGCTGGCCAAACATTTCCCCGGTATCGTTGACATCAACTTCACCGCCTACATGGAGGACGAACTGGACAAGGTGGCCAACGAGGACAAGAACTGGGTGGCGGTAATCCAGCAGTTCTATGACCCCTTCGCCAAGAGCCTGGAGAGCGCCGCCGAGCGTATGGAAAAGGTAACGGTGGAGGAAGCCACCGACGAAGTTTGCCCAGAATGCGGTAAGCCTATGGTGGTCAAGTTCGGGCGCTTCGGCAAGTTCCTCGCCTGCAGTGGCTACCCCGACTGCAAATACACCAAGTCTTTCCAAGTAAAGGTCGGCGTCAAGTGCCCCCAGTGCGGTGGAGATATAGTGCAGAAAAAGAGCAAGAAGAAGCGCATCTTTTACGGCTGCAGCAACTACCCCGACTGTACCTTCGCCATTAATCTTAAGCCCCTCCCCCAACCTTGCCCCCAATGCGGCGGGCTGCTCACCTCTTATCGGGGAAATCTGGCTAAGTGCACCCAGTGTCAGTTCAGGGGAAAGGTGGCCCAGTTAGGCGAAGCCGAGGTTGGGGAAGCAGAAGTCACCGTCAAGCCGACGACCAGAGTTAAGAAAACGGCTAAAAAGACGACCAAAAGAACTACTAAGAAGGCGAGGAAAAAGAAGAAAGCGGAGAGTTAATACGGTGGGGCGGGGAGAGAAATCTATAGAAGTGACACTTCTATAGGGTGGGCATTGGGTGGGACGAAAAACCTGGGGCGGGGAGGAAAAGAGTCTTATTATGAAGGAAATCTTTAATCGATACATCAACCACCTCCAGGCCGAAAAAAACGCCTCCGCCTACACCATACGCAACTACAAGACCGACCTGCTCGACTTCTTCTCCAAGGTAGACCGCCACGTCCTACGCGACTACCTGGCACACCTGGTGGGAAGAGGCATCGTCAAAGCCAGCATCGCCCGCAAGCTCTCAGCCATACGCTCCTTCTACCGCTACCTGGTGCGGGAAAAGATAATCGAAGTCAACCCCATCAAGACCGTCTCCTCGCCCAAGCTGGATAAGCGCCTGCCCTCGTTTTTAACCCTGGACGAGGTAAAAAAGCTGCTCGAAGCCCCCGACCCCTCCACCCCCCAGGGCCTCCGCGACCGGGCGCTTTTGGAGTTGCTTTATGCCTCCGGCCTCAGGGTCAGCGAGCTGGTGAGCCTGGAGCTGGGGCAAATCAACCTGGAAACCAACGAAATCCGCGTCTGGGGCAAGGGCTCCAAGGAAAGGGTGGTGCTCATGGGCGAGCCTGCCGCTGAGGCGTTGCGCACCTACCTAGAAAAAGGCCGCCCCGAGCTTATCGGAGAAAAGAAAAGCAACGCCCTTTTCTTAAACCGCTACGGCCAGCGCTTCCCGGAAAGAGCCGTGCAGAAGCTGCTGGAAAAATACGCCAGCCTGGCCGGACTTAAAAAACGAGTCCACCCCCACATGCTGCGCCATACCTTCGCCACCCACCTGCTCGACGGCGGTGCCGACCTCAGGGTCGTCCAGGAGCTTTTGGGGCACGCCCGCCTCTCCTCCACCCAGATTTACACCCACGTCACCAAGAAGCAGGCCAGAAAGGTCTATCTGGCAGCACACCCATTGGCCAAAGAGAAGAGCGATGAAGCTGAAGATAAAGAATAGGATAAAAAGGCTGGTGGAGAAGCTGGGTGAGAAAGGCGTTGAAGGCATTTTCATCTCCCAACCGGAAAACCGCCGATATCTCTCCGGTTTCAACGGCTCGGCGGGCTTTTTGTTTATTACGGCGAAAGATAGCGTTTTAGCCACCGATTCCCGCTATACCGTCCAGGCCAAAAGCCAAGCGCCCGACTATAAGCTCTTCACCATAAGCGGTGATATGAGCCAATGGTTCCCTAAATTAATAAATGAACTAGGCATAAAGCGGCTGGGTTTCGAGGCCGAGCATGTTGCCCTCGCCCAGCACAGGCGTTTATGTGATATACTGAATAAAGGTAAATCAGGGCTCAAGCTCATCCCCACCGACGGCTTGGTGGAGTCGCTGCGGGCGCTCAAAGAGCCCGAGGAAATCGAGCTAATCACTAAAGCCGCCGGGCTTGCCGATGCCGCTATGGGGCACATCCGAGGAAAGCTACGCGTCGGTATGACGGAGCTGGAAGCCGCCTGGGAAATAGAGAAATCCATGAGGGAGAAAGGCAGCCAGCCCGTTCCCTTTAAGATTATCGTCGGGTCGGGGCCCAACGCCGCCCTGCCCCACGCCCTCCCCACCGAGAGGGCCATCGGGGAGGGCGAGCCGATAGTAGTTGATATCGGCGCCAGGGTTGAGGGCTACGGCAGCGACCTGAGCCGGACTTTCTGCCTGGGCGCTGCCGACGAGAGCTTTAAAAAGGTATACGATACCGTCCTCGGCGCCAGAGATACGGCCATAGCCATAATTAAAGAAGGCATGAGCGGCGCCGAGGCTGACCAAATAGCCCGGACGGTCATCGAGGAGAGCGGATACGGTCAAAAATTCGGGCACGGGTTGGGACATGGGGTGGGCTTAGCCCCTCACGAACTGCCCCGACTGGGACCGAACTCGACGGACGAGCTAAAGGACGATATGGTCTTCACCATCGAGCCCGGCATCTACATTGAGGGCTGGGGCGGAGTCAGAATCGAGGATATGGTGGTGATGGAGGGGGGAAAATTAAGGCAGATCTCTAAAGCCGAAAACTGAAAAGTCCTCAACTGGACAGTCTAGAACTAGAAACAGTGGAGCAAAAATATGATTGACAGCGGAGAACTGAGAAAAGGGCTTACCATCGAGCTAGAAGATAAGCTCTATCAGGTTATGTCCTACCAGCACATCAAGATAGGGCGCGGCAGCGCCATGGTCAAAATGAAGCTGCGCGATGTCCGCGGCGGCCATACCATCGAGCGTACCTTCCAGGCCAGTGAAAGATTCAAACGGGCGCGGCTGGAATCCCGCGCCATGCAGTATCTCTACAACGACGGCGATGCCTACTACTTCATGGACGAAAAGACCTTCGAGCAGATACCGATATCCTCCGAGCAGCTCGGCGACGCCCTCGACTATCTTAAAGAAAACACCTCGGTGGAGGTAACCAGTTACCAGGGTAAGCTGGTAGGCGTGGAACTGCCCATCACCGTCGAGCTTGAGGTAACGGAGACGGGCCCCGGTTTCAAGGGGGACACCGCCACCGCCGGCAACAAGCCGGCCAAGCTGGAGACGGGCATCACCATCCAGGTGCCCCTGTTCATTAACAACGGCGATGTGATTAAGGTCGACACCCGCACCGGCCAATACCTAGAAAGAGTTAGTTAAGCTAAATTGCTGAAAGCTGACCTTCACATACACAGTGAGTATTCTATGGACTGTAATATGTCCCTGGAAAAGATAATCGAACGCTGCCAGGAGGTCGGGGTGAACTGCATCGCCCTCTGCGACCACGGCACCGCCGAGGGAGCGTTGAAAATGCGGGAGATGGCGCCCTTTAAGGTAATCGTCGCCGAGGAGGTCCTGACCCCCTACGGCGAGATTATGGGCCTCTTCCTGGAAGAAACCATACCCAGCGGGCTTTCGGTAGAGGAGACAATAGCCCGCATCAGGGCTCAGAGCGGGCTGGTCGGCATCCCCCACCCCTTCGACACCTTCCGCCACTCGGCGCTGGACAGCCAAGCAGCAGAGGAAATCGCTGAGAAGGTTGATATCTGCGAGGTGCTCAACGCCCGCGGCATCCTGAAAAGGGACTCGAAAAAGGCCGAGGCCTTCGCCGCCAAGCACGGCCTCATCCGCAGCGCCGGCTCCGACGCCCATACTCCAAGAGAGATTGGCAACGCCTATGTGGAGATGCCCGAGTTCAAGGGCAGGGATGACTTCCTCGAAGCCCTGAAAAAGGGTAAAATCTCAGGTCGCTATTCCAGCCCTCTTATTCACTGCGCCAGCCTCTGGAATAGAATAAAAAATAAGCTCTCAGGGTAGGATGTATAAGCTAGGTTGGTTTTCCACCGGCAGAGATAAAGCCGCCCGCGACTGAAGAAAGCGACCTGTTCATTGAATTAGTCAAGAGCTACGGGCTCCTCCTCGTTAGTTTTTCTTCGAAAGACTTTAATGCCGACCAGCCCAGATTATCAAATGAATGGCGTATAAGCTACGACCGCGAGATAATGAAGCGCCTGGAAGGCTTCGACGCCGACCTTTGCGTCCTGGCCGGCTATATGCTCATCGTCGGCGCTGAGATGTGCCAGAAATACGATATGATTAACCTCCACCCCGCCGCCCCCGGCGGCCCCAAGGGCACCTGGCAGGAGGTAATCTGGCAGCTGATTGAAACCAAAGCCGAAACGACCGGGGTGATGATGCACCTGGTGACTCCGGAGCTGGACGAAGGACCGCCGGCGACTTACTGCACCTTCTCCATCAGGGGCAAGCCCTTTGACAGACACTGGCGGGAGATTGAAGGCCAATCCATCGACGAGATTAAAAAGACTCAGGGCGAAAACAACAAACTCTTTAAAACCATCCGCCGCCACGGCCTGGCCCGCGAGTTCCCCTTGATAATAGCCACCCTCAAGGCTTTCAGCCGGGGCCGGGTTAAGATAGACAATGGCAAGGTGGTAAATGCTGACGGCAGGCCGATTAAAGGGTATAATCTGACCGAAGAGATTGACAAGCTGGTGAGGTAGAAAGCTAATGCCTAAATTCATCTGCTTTGACCTTGAGGGCCCCCTATCCCCCCAGGATAACGCCTACGACCTGATGAAGCTCTTCCCCGACGGCGATAAAATCTTCGAGGTCATCAGCCGCTACGACGACCTGCTCACCCTGGAAGAAAGGCCCGATTACGAGCCCGGCGATACATTGGCCCTCATCGTGCCTTTTCTTATCCTGCACAACATCACCGAGGACAACATCACCACCCTGGCCGCCGAAGCCAAACTGACCGGGGGCGCGGCTAAACTCGTCTCCTGGCTCGAGTCCAGCAGCTGGAAGGTTTTCTGCATCAGCACCACCTACGAGCAATATGCCATACACATAACCCATAAGCTGGACATCTACACCCACCGAGTCGCCTGCACCCCCTTCCCCCTCGATAGCTTTCGGGCCAACCTGACCAAAGAGGAAAAACAGCTTCTCGAGCAGGCGGAAAAAGAAATACTGGCCCTGCACCCGCCCAGCGATGACGGGCGCATCAAAAAAAGCCTAGACAAATTCTTCTGGGAAAAGCTGCCCGAAACAGCTTTAGGTGAAGCCATAAAAGAGGTCAAGCCCATCGGCGGGCGGCGCAAGGTGGATGCCTTAAACAAATTCGCTGACAAAAACGAACAGCCCCTGGAAAAGTGGGTGGTCATCGGCGACAGCATCACCGATTTCAGAATGCTCCAGGCGGTGGAGGAAGCGGGGGGGCTGGCCATCGCCTTCAACGCTAATGCCTACGCCTTGCCCCACGCCACCATGTCCCTAGCCTCTACCTCCATCTTTGACCTCAAGGAGATTCTGGAGGCGTGGCAAAAAGAAGGCCGCCCCTGGGTGGAGAGGGTGGTAAAATATAAGGAGAAATACGGCACCAAAGGCAACAATAATAACTTCCACTGGCTCTCAGGCCGTAAAGATATTGAGGACGTTATTGAAATTCATAAGAGAATAAGGAAGCTGGTCAGGGAGGAAGCGGGGAAGCTGGGGTAAATGCTTAACGGGATTGGTGGAGCAACCTCTAAAGGGGAATATATAAGGGGTACCACCATTATAGGGTGGGATTTGGGTGGGAAGAATAACAAACGTTGGTAAAAAATGAGCAAAATCCAAATAATCGGGGTGGGGGCGCTCAATATAGACCATATCTATAAGGTCGAGCACCTCATTGAAGACGGCGAAACGGCGGTAGACTGGGCAAAGTCCTTCCCCGGTGGTTCCGCCGCCAACACCATCTATGGTTTAGCCAAGCTGGGAGTAAGCACCGGTTTCTGCGGCGCAGTCGGCGACGACAAAGAGAGCCAGACTCTGCTCAAAGATTTTCGGGGGGTTGGAGTGGATACAAGCCGTATTGTGGTCAAGCCCAAAGCCAGGACCGGCTCGGTGCTGTGTCTCAGCGACCGGGGAGGCCGGCGCTCGCTCTACGTCCAGCCTGGGGCCAACGGCCTCCTCGATCTGGACGACCTGGACTTCGGCTATATAAATCAGGCGGAGATTCTCCACCTTTCGTCCTTCGCCGACGACAGCCAGCTCCAGCTGTCTTTAGGGCTCATACTCAGGCTGGATGATTCTGTCAGGCTCAGCTTCTCCCCCGGAGCCCTCTACGCCGTCAAAGGAATCAATTCCCTGACGCCCTTTTTGAGCCGCACCCACCTGCTCTTTATCAACCAGAGCGAACTCCAACAGATAACCGGTGGGGACTTGGCCGATGGTGCCCAAAAGTGTCTACAGGCGGGCTGCCGCATTGTGGTGGTGACGCTGGGCAGGGGCAAAAAGATGGGCAAAACCACCGCCGTCAGCTACATCAGGGACGCCGAAAACGAGTATGTCATCGAGTCTCCCCGCGGCGACCTCACCGCCGATGTGGATACCACCGGTGCCGGTGACGCCTTTGCCGCTGGTTTTATCTACGGGCTGGTCAATGGCAAAGGATTACAAGAATGCGGGCGTCTGGGCGATTTCATGGCCAAGCTCTGTATCAGCCGCACTGGCGCCAGGCACGGCCTGCCCACCGAGAAAGAACTGGCTCTGCGCTACGGTAAGCTATAAGCAGTAATAGCTACTTTTTCGGCGGCTTGTTCAGGATTTCGTCAACGATGCCGTACTCGACCGCCTGCTGTGGATTCAGATAAAAGTCGCGGTCGGTATCGTGGGTCACCTTATCCAGCGGCTGGCCCGTGTGCTTGACGATAATGTCCTTTATCAGGTCTTGCTGCCGCGCAATCTCCCGCGCCGCGATAACGATATCTGAAGCCTGCCCCTGCGCTCCCCCCACCGCCTGGTGCATATGTATCGTAGAGTTGGGCAGGGCGTAGCGCTTACCCTTGGCCCCCGCGCAGAGCAGCAGCGTGCCCATGCTCGCTGCCAGCCCCACGCAGATTGTGGAGACATCGGGCTTTATCAGCTGCATGGTATCGTATATAGCCAGCCCCGAAGAGATAATGCCTCCGGGGCAGTGGATGTAGAGGCTGATGTCCTTGTCGGGGTCTTCCCGTTCCAGATAGAGCAGCTGGGCGATAATAACGTTGGCCACCTGGTCGTTGATGGGCATGCCCAGCATAACGATACGCTCCC
>SMTZ1_10007087_pt1 | contig 11256 bp, 7 predicted proteins | sample DeeMarSWOR136_30_FD_25667 | JGI IMG/M metagenome (IMG submission 25667)
CATAGAGTTGATATTCATGACAATACACAACCTGAAAACCCAGTAATAGATGGACCAAAATTAGGAAAAGTAGGAACAGTACATCAATATAGAATATCTGCAATTGACATTGATGATCAAGATGTTTGCTTCTATATATTTTGGGGAGATGGAGAAACTACTACTTGGACTAGTTATTATCCAACAGGTCAAGAAGTAATATTTGATCACAAGTTCAATAAATCAGGAGCTTTAACCATTCAGGTTCAGGCAAAGGATACTACGGGTTATAAAAGTAATTGGACAAGTTTCGAAGTGAGTATAACAAGAAGCATAATAACTGAAAATAAAATTTCATTCAGAATATTTGAGAGGTTTTCCAATTTATTCCCTATACTTAAATTTTTATTAAGATTTTAATATTTTTATTTCAAATATCATTAACATATATGAAAATAAAGAGGGAAACAAAATGAAAAAACAAACACTTGTATTATTTGTAACTTGTTTATTAATAACATTGTTTATTGAAACTGTTGTTGTAAAAGCAGATGATCCTACTCCGCCAGATCAACCAATTAGTGGACCTGGTGGATTAGAGTATTCACACAATAAAGTAATAAAAAATAAATATAAATGGGGATCACATCAATTCTGGATTTTTGAACCAGATGATCCTAAACCAGAAACTGCTCCTCTTATTGTTTTTAACCATGGTTGGAGTGCTATATTCCCAATTATATACAAAGAGTGGATTTATCATATTGTTAAAAAAGGAAACATTGTTGTTTATCCAAGATATCAATTTGGTCTATATTTTGGTTTTAAAAATTTCTACTCTAATGCTTTACAAGCAGTAAAGGATGCATTAGAAGAATTACAAAATGGTAATCATGTTCTTCCAGAACTTGATAAGTTTGCAATAGTAGGTCATTCTCTTGGAGGTGGTATTACAGCTTATATGGCAGCTGATGCAAGTGATGCAGGATTACCTACACCAAAGGCGATAATGCCGGTTCAACCTGCAGTATTATATGGAACAGATTTAAGTAAAATAACAAACGAAACAATAATGCTTGTAATTGTTGGTGAAAATGATACAGTCGTTGGAAACGAATCAGGAAAAATTATTTTTTATAACTCTAATCAAATACCTCTTTCTCAAAAAGATTTTGTTATTCAAGTAACAGACACATATGGACAGCCTGATATAATTGCTGATCATATTGCACCCATTTGTATTCCATTTTCTAAAACAGTTGATGCAATGGATTACTACTCGACTTGGAAACTTTTTGATGCTTTAACAGATTATGCATTTTATGGGATTAACAAAGAGTACTGTCTTGATAATACACCGCAGCAGCGGTTTATGGGATTTTGGAGTGATGGAACACCTGTGAAGGAATTAATTATTACTGATAACCCATAATAAATAATTATTTAATACATTAATATTATACATAATTATAATTAAATAATAAAAAGTATTAAAAGTAAGTGAAGGAGGTAAAAAAATGAAAAGATTATTGATATTAGTTATAGTTGGAGTATTAGTTCTAAATGGACTTGTTGGAGCTGCTGACTTATCAAATGATAAAAATTCAGATAATTTACAAAGTAAAAATATATCGTTTTCAGTTCCTTTATTAGAGGAAAAAGATGATTATTTATCATTAAAAATGGATGGTGCAAATAACGAATTAATTGAAGCAGGTAACCCAATGTTACCGGTTTATATAACATCTTTTGCATTTTCTCGTAATGCAAAAATAAAAGGTGTTACTTGTTCATTTTCGAATGTAAAGGAAATGACGATCAACAAAAAGATTATACCAGTTGCCGAACCCATAAAACTTACTACTGGTAGTTATATTAACCAAGAAACTCAATTAAAAGAAAATAGCGAAGTTTATGAAAGTATTACGCCTTTTCCTGATACTTGGTATAACTATTATATTACCTGCGGTTTAAATGATTTAAATCAACCTTCTATTTTTGTAACGGTTACTTTTTACCCTGTTAGATATGCTCCTGAAATAAGTAAATTGTACTATGTAAATGATGCTGAGATTATTGTCAACTATGATGATCCTGGATATCAACCTATAAATTACGATGAAGAATACGATATGGTTATTATAGCACCTAATAAATTTTCATCAGTACTTAATACTTTTATTGAACATAAATCAAATTATGGTATAAATACAACTCTAAAGACAACAGAAAGCATTTATAATGAGTTTCCTGGTAGAGATAAACCAGAAAAGATAAAATACTTTATAAAATATGCAAAAGAAGAATGGAATATTACTTATGTATTTTTAGTTGGTGGATTAAAATCATATTTAAATGCTAGAGATAGAGAAGATGCTAATCAAGGTAGTAAAGATTGGTGGGTACCTGTTAGGTATACAAATATACCTGAAGATGAGGGTCATGGTTGTATTTCTGATCTTTATTATGGGGATTTGTACAGATATAATACAACTACCAATTTAACTGAGTTTGAAGATTGGGATTCAAACGGTAATGGTATCTTTGCTGAATGGATTGGTTTAACAAAAGATACTCTTGATTTAAATCCAGATGTTTATTATGGTAGAATACCTTGTGTAAACACATATGAACTTAAAATTGTTATAAATAAAATAATTGAATATGAAAAAACTCCACCTGCTAATAAACCGTGGTTTAAAACGATGGTTGGTATTGCTGGTAAAACATTTGCAAAATATCTTGATGAAGTAGATGGAGAATATTTATGTAACTTATCATTTAGCTACATGGAAAATCTTACTGATGAAGAGATAAAGGTTTATGCAACAAATAATAACACTGGCGGGCCTGTACCAGCATCAAAGGATATAATAAAAGCTATTACAGATGGGGTAGGATATGTGATTTTCCAAGGCCATGGTTCTCCATTAGCATGGAATACTATATGGGCAGATGGCGTTTATCCAAAACATTGGACTGGTGGTTTACATTTCTATCATTTTAGAAAACTAAAAAACGGGGATAAATTACCAGTTGTTGTGGTAGGTGGATGTCACAATGCATTGTTTAACTTGACAATGTTTAAGGCATTGTGTTCTGGAAATTCTAAATGGGCTAATTCTAATATTTCTATACTTAATAAACTGTGGTTAAATGGAACATTTTATTGGACATCTGGTGTACCTGTTCCTAGATGTTTTAGCTGGTGGTTAATTGCTTTACCAAGAGGAGGAGCTATTGCATCCACCGGTTGTACTGGTTATGGAAAAGGACCAGGAGGCGGAAATCCTAATAAACTTAGTGCAAAACTAGAGACAAATTTCTTTTATCAAATTGGTCAAAATAACTCAACAACTTTAGCAAGTGCCCATAGTGGTGCTATAAGAAAATATGTACTAGAAGATACAGTAATTTCTGCATCAGCTGCTCATTGTGTAACAGTTTACCAGCTTTTTGGAGATCCAAGTCTTAAATTAGGTGGATACGAATAATAAAAAACTATTTTTTTTTATTTTTTTAATTATTATATCATTATAATTTTTTTTAATTATATCTCTTAATAAGAATTAAGGAGGATTACATAAACCCGCTTTCCTTTAAACTCATAAAACCTTCTTTTCCAATAATAATATGATCCAATACTTTAATTCCCATAATTTCACCAGCTTCTACCAATACCTTTGTTACCTCTTTATCATTATCACTTGGTACACAATCTCCACTAGGATGATTATGAACTATGATAACTGAATTACAACTAGCTTGAATAGCAGAATTAAATAGTTCTCGCGGATGAATCAAAGATTCATTTAATGTTCCAATTGAGACTAACTCTTCTTTTAGTATTCTATTTTTTGTATCGAGAAATAAAGCATAGAAATATTCCTTTGTTTTATTCTGTAATTCATCTACATAATATTGATAAACATCAGATGCGGTTTTTATCTGCAATTTAAAGCCTTTTTTCATAAGTTTATTTGTCCGTCTAAAAATTTCAAACATTGCATTAATCTTCATAGCTTTAACAGGATTTCTAAATTCTTTTTCCAGTTCTGACAAAGAAAGTTCCGCAATTTTATCAAAATTATTAGTTGCAAGAACTCTATTTGCTAAGTCCACTGCATTTTCAGTTTTGTCACCTCTACCAATAACTATAGCAAGTAATTCAGCATCACTTAAAGAAAAAACTCCTTTTCTCTTAAGTCTTGCACCGGGTCTATTATACCAAGGCATATCTTTTATTTTCATGTTTTTTAAAAATTAGCAAATTACGTTAATAGTTTATGTATCAAATTATAACAATTTATTAAAAAATTACTAGGTTTTATTTCAATTCATCATTTTAAGATATTAAAATTTGATTATTGGTTTTTATTAAAATTTATTTGGTACTAATCTTGCTTTCTTAATAAAAAAAAAGACAGTTTGTATAATTTTTATTTAATACTATGAATATGAAAGGGTATAAGTTAATATCTTATGCATTTAGATTTTTAAAAATTTAAAAAAAAGTAGTTAGCAGCTTTAATAAATAAATAATGTTATTACAATATAATGATAAATTACGTAAGAAAAAGAAATGGTGAAACAGTTCCTTTTCATGCGGAAAAAATTACAGTTGCAATTGAAAAAGCTATGGTTGCTATTAATATAAAAGATAAAAAAACCGCTAAGAAATTAACTAAGGAAATCCTTGAAATACTTAATTTAAAAACCCCAATTTTTAATAAAAATATTCCAGATATCGAACAAATACAAGATATAGTTGAGGAAGTACTTGAAAAACATAATGAAAGACTCTTCAAAGCTTATTCTTTATATAGAAGATCACGGGGTATAGCTAGAGAGATTAAATTATATTTTAAAATAAAAGATGACCTGAAACTTGGAGTAAATGCACTTAAAGTGCTTGAAGAACGATACTTAATGAAAGATGATAAAGGCAAGATAATTGAAACTCCTACTCAACTTTTTAAACGAGTTGCAAAAACAATTGCAAAAGTAGATAAAAAATATGGAGATAGTCCTAAAAAAGCAGAAGAAGAATTTTTTTATGCTATGAAAAATTTAGAGTTTTTACCAAATTCACCAACATTAATGAATGCAGGTACAAAACTTGGTCAATTATCTGCTTGTTTTGTATTACCAATAGATGATAGTATTGAAAGCATATTTACAACACTAAAAAACATGGCTTTAATCCAACAATCAGGTGGAGGAACTGGTTTTAGTTTTAGTAGACTTAGACCGAAAGGCGATATTGTAAAAAGCACAAGAGGTGTTGCAAGTGGTCCTGTTTCTTTTATGCGTATATATGATAGTACAACAGATGTTATTAAACAAGGAGGTAAAAGAAGAGGAGCAAATATTGGAATTCTAAATTGTACTCATCCAGATATACAGGAATTTATTGTATCAAAATCTGACAAAAGTTTGACTAACTTCAACATATCAATAGCTGTTACTGATGACTTTATAAAAAAAGTGTTAACTGGTAAAGAAATTTCACTAAAAAATCCAAGAAATAACAAAATAACTAGAAAAATAAATGCTAAAAAACTTTTTAATTTAATACTAAAAAAAGCCTGGGAAACAGGAGATCCTGGCATACTTTTTATAGATGAGATAAATCGTAAGCATCCATTAAAAGCTTTAGGAGTTATTGAATCAACAAATCCATGTAGTGAAGTTCCTTTATTACCATATGAATCGTGTAATCTTGGAAGTATAAATCTTGCAAAAATGGTTAAAAAAGATGAAATAGATTGGCAGAAAATTCGAAAAATAACAAGAATGGCAGTTCATTTCTTGGACAATGTAATAGATATTAATAATTATTCTTTAAAAGAAATAGAAGAGGTTACAAAAGCAAATCGTAAAATAGGTTTAGGTGTAATGGGGTTTGCTGATCTATTATTTAAATTAAAAATCCCATATGACACTAAAGATGCAATTTGTGTTGGTGGAGAAATTATTTCATTTATTGCAAAAGAAGCAAGACAAAAATCATTAGAACTTGGCAAAAAACGCGGCTCTTTTAAAACATTTAAAAATAGTAATTGGTCTAAAAAATATCCTGCTATGAGGAATGCAACATGTACTAGTATTGCACCTACTGGTACTATAAGTATAATTGCTGGTTGCTCTTCAGGAATTGAACCACTATTTGCACTTGTTTTTTTAAGAGATGTCATGGATGGTAAAAAACTAATAGAAATTAATGAGGCCTTTAAAATTGAATTAATAAAAAGAAATCTCTATTCAGATGATTTAATTGAAAGTATTTCAAAGTCAGGAAGTATAAAAAATGTTAATCTTCCGAAAGACATAAAAAAAATATTTATCACTTCATTAGATATTGCTCCTGAGTTGCATGTTAAAATGCAATCTGCTTTTCAAAAACATGTGGATAATGCAGTTAGCAAAACGGTTAATTTATCCAAAAATTCTTCTATTGAAGATGTGAAAAAAATTTATTTGCTTGCATGGAAGCTTAAATGTAAAGGTATAACAATCTACAGATATGGAAGTAAACCTGAGCAAGTACTTTATCTTGGTACAGGTAAACAAATTGTTGCAAAAGTTGGATATAGTGGGGGTTGCCCAGCTGGAAATTGTCCTTTATAAAAAAATAATAAAATTTAAACTATATTTAATTTTATTAAATTATTATTTAAAATTTTGTTAATTAGAAAAAAGAAATACAAAGGTTAAATATAAAGTAATAACTAAAGTAACACTAAATCCAGATATTGCATTTAAAATTGCATATTTAGTTGCTTTTTCACGTATTTGTGGTTTTTTTATAACTGCAATAAATGATGTAAATATTGGAATTAATAAAAAAATTGTAATAACTAAAAAATTAAATTTTTCAGAATTCCAACCACTAATTGTAAGAATAAAAAAATAAGAAGCTGCAAGTACATAAAGTAACATAATTATAAAAAAACTAAATGATCTTCCTTTTAAAACAACAAGATTTTTTTTACCTCCAGAAATATCTGCTTCTAAGTCAGGGATTTCAAAATTAAGAATAACTGTAAGTCCAAGAATACCAAATGGAAATGCAAATAATAGAAGTTGCATATCTATTGTTCCCTTTAAAATTAGATATCCCCAACCAGGAAACATTATTCCCGCCAGCAAATGAGGAAGTTCACCAAAACCTCTATAGACAAGTTTTAAAGGCGGGGCAGTGTAGAACCAACAGAAAAATATTGCAACAAATATGTATCCAATAACCCAAATTGGTAATGATGAAATCCATACAAAGATTATGGTTAATATTAAAGCAGATGTCATTAATGTTATAGACGCCCATTTTGCAAAAGGTATAAGTTCAGGATATTCTATGAGAACACCACTACCTCCTGAAAAACCGAATTGTTTGTTATGTTTATCTGCTTCGTAATCAAAATAATCATTTGCAAATGATGCACCAATTTCTATTAGAAAAAGTATAATAAAACCCCAGAGAAAATTTGTTAAAGAAAATTTAGCACCAGTTATTAAGGCAAAAAGAGTTCCTAGAAAAAAAATTGGTAATACTGCTAAAACAATTGACATACGTGTTAGTTTAAATATTTGCTTTAAATGATACAGTTGCAATTATAACCCCCACATATATTAATTAAATTAAAATTAGGTCAGTATTTAAAATCTTTTGTGAAATCAATTATTAATATAAGGTTATCTTTATATACATTCTATTATTCAATAATCGAAATCTTTATATTAAAATTAGGAATTATAATTAATAAATTATTAATAGGGAGGTGTTGTTTTGAATAACAAAATAATAAAAATTATTAGTATTTTCATTTTATTATTATCAAGTATCTGTATTAATGCAGAACAAAATTTTTCAATACTATCAAAATTCGAATTTATTGATTCTGTAAATCTCCAAATAGAGGTAATTAATGGGGGATTTGGAGTAATTTCTGTAATTCGTAATAATGGAAATGAAAACGCAACAAATGTTAATTGGGATATAAGTATTGATGGAGGAATAGTTATATTAGGTAAAAATAAACAAGGAACAGAATCATTTATATTCCCTAATAATAGCATTACGGTGAAAAATCCTATTGTTTTTGGATTTGGAAAAACATTAATTACTGTATCAATAGAATGCGCAGAGGGATCTGCTGATTATATGTCTATGAATGCAAAAATTTTTGGTTTTCGCACAATAATTTTACCCGGAAGTACTAATGCGTTAAACGCCAGTTTAGAGCTCATTGTTAATAGATTAAAAGCACCAACAGTTTTAACAAACGCAGGAGACTCTTCAAATCGATTATTTATTGCTGAACAAACAGGGAAAATCAAAATAATTGAAAATGGAGAACTTCTTCCAAATCCATTTTTGGATCTTTCTGAAAAAATGGTGAAGCTTAGTTCATTTTATGATGAACGTGGACTTCTTGGTTTTGTATTTCATCCATTTTATGAAACAAATGGAAGGTTTTTTGTATATTACAGTGCACCAAAATCCGGTTCTGGAATAAATCATGAAAGCATCATTGCAGAATATTTTGTATCTTCTGATCCAAATGTTGCAGATTCAAATTCTGAACAGATTATTTATCGAATTGATCAACCTGAGGCAAATCACAATGGAGGACAGCTAGCTTTTGGACCTGATGGTTATCTTTACATAGGATTAGGTGATGGTGGTGGTGCTGGTGATCAACATAGTATAATTGGTAACGGACAAAATATTAATACATCACTTGGTAAAATTTTAAGAATAGATGTTGATAGTGGAACACCTTATACAATTCCTTCGGATAATCCATTTGTTGGAGTTGATGGTTTGGATGAAATTTATGCATATGGTTTTAGAAATCCCTATCGATTTTCATTTGATCTAGAAGCAGGCAGACTTTTTGTAGCTGATGTTGGTCAGGATGAATGGGAAGAGATAGATATAGTAGAAAAAGGAGGTAATTACGGTTGGAAAATAATGGAAGGAAATCATCCATTTGATCCAGATATTGCAGAATTACTAAATATAAGCATTGATTCCCTTGAAAAACCGATATATGATTATAGTCATTATGTTGGAAGATCTGTTATTGGTGGATATGTATACAATGGAAATGTATCAACAGATCTTATTGGAAAATATCTTTTTGGTGATTGGAGTACATCATATTTACCGCCTAATGGAAAACTCTATTATTTAGAAGAAAATGAATCCGGTGTTTGGCAAAAATACGAATTTGCCCTTGAAAAAAATAAACCCTTAAAAAGATACATTCTTGGTTTTGGTGAAGATGAAAATGGGGAAATTTATATGCTTACTACCCGATTAATCGGTTCGATTGGAAAAACCGGGGAAGTTTGGCATATATTAGTAGATTAATGGAGGAAATAAAATGAAATATGTAAAATATTTAGCATTGTTTATTATAGTTTTAATATCAGCAACTATAATAACTACACAGGCAAGTGCTCACTCACCACGCTACATGAAATTGAATTATACACCAGATGAATTAAAAGTCACAATATTGCATTTTACATTTGCTCCAAAATTTCACTATATTTACAAGGTAGATATTGATAAAAATGGAGCTCCTGTTAATTCTGAGCTTTATCAGAGTCAACCACGTTTATTTTTTGTTATTTATAAATACAATCTTACAGCAAGTTCTGGTGATGTAATTACTGTAACTGCTTCATGTAGTTTATTTGGAAAAATTACGCGTTCACTAACAGTTATTTAATAAAATATTTACTTAGTAAATAATAAAAAAAAATAAAAAAATTAATTTATTTTTAATGATGGGTCTCCCAATGCGTTCCAAATTGTTATAGCATGTGCTTCCCCTAAGCCAATAGTATTTTCTTCAAGGAACTTTTGGATAGAACCATGAAATGCTGCACCAAAGGTTTCTGCTCCGTCTTGACCAATTTCATAGAAAAAATCTGTGGCGAGTTTGCCATTTAAAGTGTTTGGATAACCAACATAACTAGTTGTTAAACCAGTTCCTCCAACAACTGAAACAGCTCCTCCCCATGGTATAATCATTAATTTCCAACAAAAACATGCAATTCCAGGTAAACCACCAGTCCAATACCAATGACCATTTCCTAAATCTTTTGATTTTAAACTAGTATATAATGTTAAATTAAATTGAGCATCGTGACAACCTCCAACAACTACAACAGGTAATTTTTTAAGGTTGAAAAAACGCCATAAATCTTTTGTATAAATTGCTTGCATCCAAACATCAGTTGTGTTTGCTGGGTGTGTAACCCATACTAAGGGATTTCCATGTCCTGAAAAATATATCAAGCGTGCACCATTTGAAAATGTCTTTGCTATATCCTTTAACTCAGGAATAGGACCACCTGTTTCAACATTTGAAGCATATACTCTAATTTCTTCATCAATAACATCATTTACATAACTCATGGCTAGATCTGTTAAATATTCTCCATCAGGTTGACCATTATATAATTCAAAACTTCTACCTGAAATCCCAACTATTCGATTGTACCATAAATCACTTGTTGGGGTTGAGGTTTCATATTGAATAATCTTATTTACAACAATTTTTAATTGATTAGTATTTACACAAGGAAGTCTACCAACATATACATCAGGATTGAAATCGATAATATCTCTTCCAGTAGGTGAACTACTCCACTTTGCAATTATTCCATCATCGTTTGAATCCCAATCATCAAATTCACCACCTTCTTTGTAAATATCTGCATAATAAAGATCAGATATTGCACCAGAATCATAAACTTCACCTGTATTTACGATATTTGTATATCTAACAGGTACGTGCCAGTTTTTACTGCCGTAATTAGGATGTTCCCTGTCTACTGCATAAAATAATGATTTTAGACCTCCTACTAATAAAACATATGTTATGTTGTTTGTTTCAATAGCATCTTTTATGAAATATTTTATTTTCTCAGCCTTATCAACACCGTTATATTGATTATAAATGTCTTCAGTTGTTTTAAGAAATGTTCTAGTTCCAATTTGATTTTTATGAGTAATTAAATTATTTAAAATTCGGGAGAATTTTTTTGGAGCAATAATCACAAGATCATATTCCTCTTGATAATTCATTTGTTCAATAGTTGAATCATAAACAATTTCTACTGAAGCTTCTTTTATATAATGTATTTTATTGAGAGCAGGTGAGTATTGTACGGGGTAAATATAAAATATTATATGAGTAACTCTCTCTTTTTTTAAACTTAATCCACAGGTTATTTTTACATCATAAAAATTTACCG
>SMTZ1_10018014_pt1 | contig 11256 bp, 8 predicted proteins | sample DeeMarSWOR136_30_FD_25667 | JGI IMG/M metagenome (IMG submission 25667)
TTGCCATCACAGGAGGGATTGCTAAGAATGAGGGAGTCGTGAAAAGGATAGAAGCGGAGTTAAACATAAAGGCGCTCGAGCCCAAGCATGACACACAGATCGCCGGAGCCTTGGGAGGCGCTCTGTTCGCCAAGGCGCTTGTCGAAAAAGAAAGAGGATTGAGATAAGATGCTTGCCCATTACGGTTATAAGGACGGCTCCGGCGAGTACTTTATCGTCATCGACACAGACAAATGCGATGGTTGTGAAGAATGTGTGACAGCCTGCCCGTATGGTGTCCTTGAAGTCGGAGAGGACGAGAATGATCCTTTCCGGGAAGAGCCTGTTGCCAGAGTGACCGAAGAGCACCGAAAGAAGATCAAATACAGTTGTGCACCCTGCAAACCTGCATCCGGGAGGAAACCTCTGCCGTGTAGGGAAGCCTGCAGTCCGGGAGCCATTTCCCATTCCTGGTGATTTGCGGCTTCACATCGAGCTAAAAAATATAGAACGATTCCTATCCGGATCAATCATCACTGAGACTGTGAGCTAGGTTCCTGAAACAGAGGGCGCTTTCCGGCTCCTGGATGAGGAAAAAAACATCATCTATATTGCCGGTGCCAAAAATCTGAGGCAAACCCTTGAAGAGCAGCTCTCATCCCAACCAGAAGCAAAGTATTTTGACTATGAAGAGGACCCGATGTACACCAAGCGTGAGAGTGAGCTCATCCAGCAGTTTCTGCAGCAGCACGGCCATCTTCCTCCAGGGAATGAAGAAGTTGACGACCTATTTTAGCCACAGTCATTTAAAGATACACACTTTTTAAAAATTTTGATTATTTGGACCCAGGCGATTCCCTTGAGCTATCCTTTCTCTAGTTCTGATAGAGCGGATTTATGATTGAGGTTTTTGTTTTTTCTTATCCTTTAATTTCTTGATGATTTTCTGGAATTCGGGCGTACTTCTGATAGATGTCAGGTCTTCCTGATTTTCTAATGCTTCGATATTGTCAAAGCCGTTCTCGACAGCGCGCTCGAGCATTTTTAACGCCTTCTTCTTCTGGTTATTCAAGGCATAAAAGCAGGCGAGTGTATAATGGACGTACGAAAGACGGGAAGGCTTATATTCGCTGGATTTGGCTGCGATTTCGTAGAACACAATGGCCATTTTGTAATTCCCTTTTTCGTAATACCTCCCTCCTTCTTCAACAGAATGAATGAATAATTCTGTCAGCAAGCGGGAAGCGAGATAGTGTTCGTTGATATTCTTTTTGTTTTTGATTTTATACATTAATTGGCTGATCCCAAGCTCAGAGTATATGTCGGCGAGATTCATAACCGTTTCTGGGTATTTCATGATTCGGGCAAACATTTTAATAAACCTTTGGCGATGGAGATCCTCTCGTTCATTTATTTCCTTTTCAGCGTTCATGAATTGCCTGTATTCTTCACTCTGCTTGAGATGGCTTATCCTATCTGAAATGTCTTTGGTATCCTTCCATTCCTGAAAAGTAAAGACGATCGCTTCATACTCAAAGACAGCGCGGTAAACTTGACCTTCCTCTTCCAGTCGCTGTGCCTTTTCCAGTTCCTCTGCGTATATTTTTTCGATCAAGCCGTTATCCAGAGGTCTTAACTTTCGTTTCATCGCCAAAACTTCCATCCATTCGACGGCTCGTGTGCAGATTTCTGGAGGAGGCCAGTTATGCTCTCCATCATAAACAAGGAACCTGTGCGGGACATTCCACTTGTCAAATTCTTTATCGAGTCTCATCATCGGCTGATAATTGAAATCTCCGATACCAATGATTCCAAAATAGGCAGATGGTTGGATTTGTGCGGGTTTCAATTGCTGGGGGAGTCCTGCACCGATGCCTATGATTCCTTCGACAGGATGATTGACGAATTTTGAGAAAACGGCCGCGGCCCGAGAACCTCCGGAGAAACCTGTGGCGTACACTCTTTTTTTATCTATAGAAAATCGTTTATTGGTATCGGCCCAGACTGCCATCGCTGCTTCCATCACCGGTAACCAGGGACCGTTCTTTGAATTGTTTGAACCCGCAATGATATAACCGTATTTTTGTGCCGCTTCTATAAAGTGGTCAAGGGGAATCCTGCCTCTTGCCCCTGGGTCAAAGGCAATCAGTATTGGCCATGTCTTTTCTGGCGTGTAGTCAGGAGGAAGATAGAGGGCATAGCTTTGCTCCGGCTTGTCTTGGCAGATGATCTTATCGATAATTTCATCTTTTTGAATGTCTTGCAGGGGATGAGCGAATGTGTGTGAGTGGGCGAACAGTACAAGGACGGCCAGAAAGAAGATTCGGATCAATTTTATTCCCATATTAAAATCTTAGCACCTTGCATAGTCAGGGGTCAAACCAACAGAAAAAATGGAAAACAGGAGGCGGGTGGTTATACTCAGTAATTAAGTAACACTTTTGGTTATGATGCTGAGGATAAAAGTGTCATTGCGGGCGAAGCGTGGCAATCTCATAAAAATGATATTTTCATTCCCGTAATAACATAATTTCTCTCAACGAGATTGCCACGCTTCGCTCGCAATGACATCCAAAAAGTGCTGCCAAATTACTGAGCGTGTTCAACAGGCCCCTTTTCCACCGTGAATGATGAATAGCATTTGAGAATCTTGAGGCCTGTTGGTACAATTGGAATGAAATACTATGCGGAATAAAGATTTTATAATCGAAGCCTGTGTGAACTCCGTGGTGTCAGCCATAGAGGCCGATAAAGGCGGAGCCCACAGAGTGGAACTGTGTGATAACCTACTGGAGGGGGGAACGACTCCCAGTGCAGCTAGTATTCAACTGGCCAGTCAGTGCCTTTCCGTCGACTTGAATGTAATCATCCGTCCGCGAGGTGGGGATTTTTGCTATTCCGATGTGGAGTTTGAGATCATGAAGAGCGATATCTTAACCGCCAAGGAACTAGGCGCGGATGGTGTGGTGATTGGGATACTGGACGTGGATGGACGAGTCGACAAGAAGAGAACCCAGGTGCTGATTGATTTGGCCAAACCTCTGAGTGTCACTTTCCACAGGGCTTTTGATATGACATCCGATCCTTTTCAAGCCCTCCACGATCTTATTGAATTAAAAGTTGACCGAATACTCACATCCGGCCAGAAGAATGCTGCCGTAGAAGGCATCGAACTTATCTCTGCCTTGGTCAAAGAGGCAGGAGACAAGGTGACTGTCATGCCCGGCTGCGGAATCACTCCGGAGAACATAGAAAGATTAGCAGAAGAGACCGGAGCCAAGGAATTCCATGTTTTCGCCATGAAGCGCGTCGAAAGCCCGATGAAATTCAGGAATCGAGAAACTTTCATGAAAGCTCCCTTAGAGGTTTCAGAATATGAAACTTCAGTCACTGACGCGGAAGTGATTCAGGGGATTGTCTCCAGGTTGATGAAAAAATAGAGTCTTTTTAGGATTTCATTTCTCTCTTTTTCTTCTCCAGTGTGCGCATGACTTTTGTGAGTGAATCCAGATAAGGTGTGGGAATTCCGGTTTTTTTCCCGTAATCGATGATGGGCTGGAAGACGTATTCGATAGGATTCCCCGCTTCAAGGTCCATTGAAGTCGAAGGCTTGTGGTCGCCAGCATTGGATAAATAGGACACGCCTTTTTCAAAAAAATCCTCTCCAAAATCGTATCCCACTTGCCTGGCCACCAGGATACATTCTTTGAGGATCTGTTCGCAGAGGAACCGTGTGTCTTCTCCGTCCATGGCTTCTTTCATAGTCGTGCCTGTGGTGGCGCAAACGGGCATGAGAGAAGCGTTAAGAATTGTCTTCTTCCATTCATATTTCTTTATATCCGAGGAGAATTGAGTCTCCAGGCCGGCTTCGGTGATGAAATCGGCAATCTCTTTGGCGAGGAGTTCATTTTCAGGGGAAAGAGCGCCAATAAAATTGGGCGGATTGAAAAAGGACATTTTAAAGAATCCTGGTTTTTCGAACATCCCTGCATAGTTGATGACGAATCTGAGAATGTCATCTTGACTGAGTTTTTCAGCGGCTCTGTCTTCGTTATCGATTCCATTCTGAATCAGGAGGATTTTTTGACCAACCTTAAATATCGGTTTGATTTCTTCCATGAGAGATTCAAGATAATTCAATTTGACAGCGATAAAGATAAGATCCACGTCAAGCTGGCTGAGATTGGCTGTCGAATATCCTGTGCCTTTGACCGGGGCTGTGAAGTTGTCACCCACACCCGTGACAGTGATTCCGTTTTTTTCTATGGCTGATATGAGATCTTCTTTTATATCAATAAGAAAAACATTTTCTTTATTTCTGGCAAGATAGGCCGCCATAATACTTCCTATGGGACCGGCTCCGATAATAGCGATATTATGGTTTGCCATGGATTCTCCCTTTCCGCCTTTCGCTTTGCATTTTTGTTCGGCTATTATAGCAAATTTACGGATTGAAAATAAAGCGATTCGTCTTGACTTAAGAAAGAGCGAGAATTAGGCTAAAGGTGCAGTTATGTTCCCAGATTTCTTTCATATGTCATCCCGATGATGATAAAAGATGGCACAGGCGCGCCAGCTCGAGTTTTCGCCATTCTGCCTTAGTTCATAAATCCATAACTCATAGTTTTTGACAATAGCGATTTGCTGTGCTATAAGCTTTTTTTAGTAGAAAGAATGAGCGCTGCGTTTAGGCGCAAAGCAGACCTATGGAAGTTTAAGCCTGCGTAACTTTCGCCGATAACAAGATAACCATGGGGAGGGTGTTTGACTGAAAAAACTGTTCTTGAATACGAGAAGATACGGATAAAAAGAATGAATTTATTTTCAATAAAAAAAGTTTTTCCTCTTGTTTTGATCTTGGCTTTTACATGGAGTGCAGCCTGTCAGTCGTCATCAGAAAAAATTTCGTCAACAGAAAAAATAATTCTGATACACTCGAACGATACTCACGGTACTTTTAAGCCTTATGAATATAATATCAACGGCGAAGATAGATTAGTGGGGGGGATGGAGGCAGTCAGTCATTACCTAAACAAGATCAAAACCGAAGAGAAAAATGTTCTAGTCATCGAAAAGGGAGACCTGTTGACTGGAACTCTTGCCGCAGAATTGGAGTATAAAGGTGTTGTCGGCGGAATGATGATGGAGTTCTTGAACAGATTAAATTACGATATATGGTGTTTTGGGAATCATGATTTTGATAAAGGACAGAAGAATACTCTCTCCCTTTCTAAGATGGCCAATTTTCCTACAGTCATGGCCAATATTGTTTATAAAGAAAGCGGCGAGCTCTTTCCGGTCAAGCCTTATCACATCTTTAGAATAGGGGGATTAAAGATTGGAGTCATAGCTGTTATGGAGGAGAATTTTTTAACAGAAGTGCAAAAGGACAGAGTCGAAGGTTTGGATGTGCTGCCAATCGTTCCGACTCTCAACTCTTATATCCCTGAATTGGACAAACAAACCGATTTGATTGTCGTCGTATCTCACGGCTGGTTTGAAGAAGGAGTGAGAATAGCCAGAAATGTTCCGGGAATCGATATCGTTTTGGCGGCCGCGGAAGATGGAAAATTTGAGGATGTCAATGGAGTCTTGGTCCAGTCGATTAGGGGACATCAAAAAACACTTGGGTATATCAAGGCGGAGGTAAAAAACGACAGAATCGCGAACTATGAACAGCGATTGATCTGGCTGTGGGCAGATGTGGACTTGAATCCATCTGCCCAGGTTTCGGCTTTGGTCAGAAAAGTCGAAGCATCTATCGGGAAAGAATACGAAAAAGTGATAGGAGAAGCCAAAGTCGATCTGAGCTTTAGGTATTATCCCAGAGAAAGCTCACAACCGGAAAGTTCTCTGGGGAACTGGATCACTGATGTCATGAGATGGAAGACCGGAGCTCAGGTCGGGCTGCATAACAGCGGTGCAATCAGAGCGGATATAAAAGCTGGGCATGTCACCAAGGGTGATATCTTTGATGTGGCTCCTTTTCGGAATACTCTTGTCGTATTCAAGCTGACCGCTAAACAGATAAAAGACGCACTTGAGATTGATGTGGAGCGTGGATGGGACAGATTTCAGGTTTCGGGAATAAAATATAAATATTATTCAAAAAATGTCCGGCCTTTTGGAGAGAGAGTTGTCTACATGGAAATCGGCGGAGAAGTCATAGAGAAAGACGGTAAAATCCTTGAGCCGGAAAAAGTCTATACTGTTGTCAGCAATGATTATCTGGTTGGACACGCGAAGGACAAATATTTCGGTTTCCCTGTGAATGGCTCACACAATACTGGTCAGCCTTTGGATAAAGCCATGATGGAATGGCTAGTAAAACATAAGCTCCTTGATTACAAAATCGAAGGAAGAATCATCGAGATCAACTCATCCCATTAAAGCTTTTGTGATTCCATCCTTTTTTCTGCTTCCTTTATTTTTCCCAACCAATGAGAGATAAATCTAGAAACAATTTATAGTTACTAATACGGAAGATGCTCAACTTAATCTTTTTTCCTATTCTCCTTCAGCCTTTTTCTGTTTTCCCCCTAACATACAATGGTTAGAGCTGTATCTTTGGACTCACAAAACCGTATAATTGTCTTTACTGGGCTCAATTGTGTGGAGCCATGATTATTTTTGAATAAATTTGAAAAGGAAGAAGTATAGAAAGATGGAACATGTTAAAAACTTAATACCGGAGGATAAAGTGTGCAAGAAAGTCATCCTGATTCTCGTTATTATCTTTCTCCTCTTCACTTTCCTTCTCTGTCAGGAACCAGAAGATCCGCCTCAAACAAACAGTCAGAAAAAATTGTACCTCTACTTCATGGGAGAGGAAGCCGGCTATGAAGAATGCGAATGGATCGAGTATGAAGATAAATATGTCCTTCGAGCGAAAGGTGAAATGACCAAGCCGGTTTCAATCATTACTGAACTGATGATGATCGAAGCAGGCCGAGCCGGGGAAAAGACGATGGAGACGACATCCAAGATTTCTTCTGATGCCCTCATCCTGCCGAACAGTTTTTTTTCTCCGTACTTGATTTTAACGAAGAAAGCAAAGGGATTAAAAGAAAAAATGACCTTTAAGGCCTATGTTGTGCCTCAGATGGAATTGAATATTAATGTCGAGCCGGACAGCGAGAACGCTAATCTTTTCCACATCAACTTTGTCGGAGTCAAGATGGAGTTGATGACGGATGAGGAAGGATATGTCAGTTTGCTTTCCATCCCTTCGCAGATGATGGAGGCGCGTGCAGAGAAGATTAAAAAAGAAGAGCTAGTCGAGGAAGAAGAAGGGATAAAACAAGAGTGGTACATTCAAGGAAGAAAATCGGGAAGAGGCTTTTACACTATCATTCAGGAAGGAAAAGATACATTGATTCAGGGGGAAACGCAGCAAACGCTAGGGCAGACAAGCCTCCAATTCCAGTTCGAGGAAAAGTTATCACAGGACTGGGATTTAAAAGAAGCGGCTTTGATAGGGAAAGTCAACGACGAGGAAGTCGAATTGAAGGCAAAAGTCGTGGGTAAGATGATCGATGTTTATCTCAGAGAAGGAGATAAGACATCAGAAACACAGTTTCCTTTCAGCCCGGATATTGTTTTTGCCACTGAAAATCCGTTCGTGGATAATCTTCTTTTGATCAAGAAAGGACACAATCAGCCCAGAAAAAAGATTTATACTCTTTCGATGGCCTGGGGAGCGTATTACTTTGAGGAGCCGTTTTTAGTGCCAGCGACACTGTATAACGATGGAGAAGAGATTCTCGAGTGGGAGGGAAAAGAATTGAAAACAGAAAAATACTTTGTGAATTTTGCGGGGACCAACGGCGGGTATATCTGGGCGGATAAAGACAGAATAATGAAAATATCCTTTCCATTTAATGCGACGGATATCTATCACCAGGATTTTGTCAACCTGAAAACTAAAAGGATTGTTTCACCGAATATCACTTCAGACAAGTACATCTCCGAAGATGTGACGTATTCTTCGAGAGAGGTAAAAATGGCGGGGACTCTGACGATTCCTGACGACGGCCAGGACAAGCATCCCGCTGCAGTCCTGATTTCTGGCTCAGGTCCCCAGGATAGGAATGAAGATACGGTCGGACCTGGTGGACTCAAACTGGGAATTTTCAAGCAGATCGCGCATGTTTTGAGCGAAAACGGAGTTGCGGTTCTGAGGTATGACGACCGGGGAACCGGAGAAAGCCAGGGCAGCTTTGCCGAAGCCGCTCAAGAAGACCTTGTCCAGGATGCCGAAGCCGCGGTTTCCTATTTAAGGACGCGGGATGATATCTTGCCCGACAGGATCGCTCTTGTCGGTCATTCAGAGGGCGCGATCATTGCTCCCCGGATAGCCGCGGAAGACCCGACGATAAGAGCCATCGTTCTTCTGGCTGGCACAGCAAAGACTGGGGATGAAGTCCTCAGAGAGCAGTTTAATTTTGTCCTGGACTCCATGGAGTTCCCTAAAGGAAAAAGGGAAAAAGTTCTGGTACGGTATGAAAATATGATGAAAATCATCAAAGAAGAACCCGTGGACAAGGAGGCTGAAGAGAAGCTCAAGCCTCAAATTGAACCGCAGTTGAAATGGCTGCAGTCTTTTGTCAATCATGACCCTCTTTCTGTTCTCGATAAGATAGATACAGCCGTTTTAATCATCAATGGTGGCAAGGACAAACAGGTGTTTCCTGAGCATGCTAAAATGCTCCACAAGAGACTGAAGAAACTCAAAAAGACATCCACCCTTAAAATATTTCCGGATTTGAACCACTTGCTCACTCCTGCAGAGACAGGCGCGTACGCCGAATACGCCAGGATCTCCATGGAAGAGCAGAGAGTCAGCCAGAAATTACTGGATTATCTTTCTGGCTGGCTTTGCGGTGTGTTGACTCCCGAAATGTAGAGAAGTATTCATAGATATAGTAAAATTACATATCGTGTTTCGAAAGCGTTGGCTGATGTAACAAATTCAATTGATTCGAGTATTATTTAAATGATGGGGACTGATAGGCGGTTGAATGAGTACTTGGTGAGAGAACAAAAAAGGACGAAAGGTTAAGACAGAAAAAATAGAGGAGAGTACAGATGAAAAAACTATTTTTAGGATTTCTGGCATTCATGCTGGTTTTCTTCATATCCATCCAGGTCAAGGCTGATCAGACAAAAATCAAAACCGTCGATGGAGTCCAAGTCATAGAAAACCCAAAAAAACCGGCTCCCCCTAAAGGCACGCTGAGCAAGATGACTCTTAAGGAGGAATTCTCTATCGGAGAAGGCGAATTTGATGAGGATATGTTTGCGGAGTTGACTTCCTTGGATGTGGATGGTGATGGGAATATATATATTCTGGACCGCAAGGATAAAAAGGTAAAGATTTTTGACAGCGCAGGAAAATTTGTGAAGAAATTCGGAGAAGAAGGCCAGGGACCAGGAGAAATGTACCTACCCATTTCCATTCAGGTAACGCATAACAATGAAATGGTCATCGGGGATGCGGCTAATCAGAGATTAATGTTTTTTTCTCTTGAAGGAGAGTTCCTGAGAGAGGTGTCTACAGCCTTAAAAGCTCAATCTCTAGTTCTCCCTCTGTTTGATTCGCAGGGAGATATAATAGGTCAGCAGGTTGTAGTAACCGAGGAGAGCCAGATTATGCGGGAAGTCAGGAAATATGACAGCGAATTGAATTCACTCTTCACCATCACCTCAATCGATATCACAAGTATTGTCCAGGGAAAGATCAATCCTTTCGAACTCGTCTTTTTTTATCAATTGGGAAAAGACAATGACATTTACTGCAGCAATCCGAATGAGTATGAGATCAAGGTCTTAAACACGGATGGAAAACTGGTGAAAAGGATTTTGAAAGACTATGATCCTGTCGAGGTGACTGACAAGGACAAAGAAGAATTTTTTGAAAGGCTGGGGGAGGTACCCGCCCCAGTAAAAGATAGGATAGAGTTTCCGAAAGTGTATCCTCCTTATCAGAATTTTACTCTTGATGAGGAGGAGATGAGATTATTCGTCAGGACCTTCGAGAAAGGAAAAGAAGAAGGAGAGTTTTTCTTGGATGTGTTCGATGTTGAGGGAAGATACATAGCCAAGATCCCTCTTAAGGGAGAGCCGAGAGTCTGGAAAGCCAAGAAGCTGTATGCGGTTGAGGAGGATGAAGATGGATTTCAAACCCTAAAGGTTTACAGCATTCAATGGGAATGACTATTGTATTTTAAATGGTTCTCTTCCAATGAGATTACTCCCGTTGGCGAGTGCCGAATAATTAAAAGAATTTTGACTTGGACCGCGTTATTTCATATCTTTAATCCATGATTTTTATACTGACCGGTCCCGTTCATTCCGGAAAAACGACAACCCTGAAAAGAGCTGTTCAGAAATTTGAAAAGGCAAAACTCGATATCGGCGGCTTCCTGAGTGTGGCGGTCTTCAAAGGCCAGGAGAGGACCGGATACGATTTGTTCGAACTGAAGGGGAAAAAGTCCATTCCTCTCATCCAAAGAGAAGGGAATAAGGACTGGGAGAGAGTCGGCTCTTATTTTTTTATCCCTTCCGGTCTTGAGGAAGCGCAGAGAATTATCTCACGCAGTAAAAATTCTGATATCTGTGTTGTGGATGAGTTCGGTCCGCTGGAACTGTCCGGCAAGGGCTTTTGGCCAGCGCTGAAGCCCATCCTCTTCCCGCCTTTGACGACTTTCCTTATTACCCTGAGAAAGAGCATCCTCGAAGACTTTTTAAGGATCTTGGGAGAAACTGATGCCAAGGTATTTGATATGAGAGAGAAGGATGTTTATTCTCAGTTAACAGAGGAAATCATCAGAGCTATCTGATTCAACTCAGTTTCTCCTCCAGGAATGTCTAATTCCTCTTGAACATGAACCGGATGAATCCAGAGAAGGAGGAGAATTATTCACGGATTACTTTATGGCAATATAATTCTTAATTCAGACGTTTTTTCCCCGCCTTGTTCATCCATTACCAGTCTCTTTTTCCCTTGAGAAAACCATCCATTCCATGCCTCTTGATTCTTCTCAGGTTTTTTATGTGTGCATCGCCGTGGATAGGTTTTATCCAGTCCGACTTTTCGCACGTTTCGAATTCTTCGCATTCCCAGCAGCCTTGGATGTTTTTCTCAAGGCAGCATTTTCTCATTTCGCAGGAAGGAGGCCTGACTCTTTTTCGGCAGATCTTTTTACAATGCATATTCATCAACAGACCTAATACCTCATAACATTGTTTGTAGTTTTTGTATCCTTCGTGGACTTT
>SMTZ1_10032323_pt1 | contig 11256 bp, 7 predicted proteins | sample DeeMarSWOR136_30_FD_25667 | JGI IMG/M metagenome (IMG submission 25667)
TCCTGTTGATGATAAAACCAGCCGGGACGAATGGATGTATCGCACAACGGAACCACCCAGTTTTTTCCATCGGGGTCTCCCGAATTCAGGTAGCTGGGATCAGCATCCCCCACGATGATAGTCTCGCTGTTTATGGTCGACCAGTTTGTTTGACCTGCATAGCCTCTCTCATTACCGATCCATCGAATATCGGGGCCGGCATCGGAGAATAACAGCGCCTTGGGCTGTAATTTTTTTATCATCGCCCAGGTCTCGTCCCAGCAATAATATGTGGTGCGGTCAATGTGCCTTGTTTCTCTGGCGCCGCCATAGTATCCTGTTCCGCCGTTGGCCCCGTCAAACCAAATTTCTGAAATTTCACCGTATTCGGTGAGCAATTCCCTGAGCTGATTCCAGTAATACTTGATGTAGGCTGGTGTGCCGTAATCCGCATGGTTCCTGTCCCATGGAGAAAGATAGAGACCGACCTTAAGGCCGTGTCGACGGCAGGCATCGACGAATTCCCGAACGATGTCGCCTTTCCCATTTTTCCAGGGGCTGTTCTTGACGGAGTGCTCCGTATACTTGGAGGGCCACAAACAGAATCCGTCATGGTGTTTGGCGGTCAATATAAGCTGCTTCATGCCGGCGTGTTTTGCCACACGAGCCCATTGGTCCGCATCAAACTCGGTCGGATTAAAGATCTCCGGAGATTCATCTCCATACCCCCATTCTTTGTCGGTGAAGGTGTTGACAGTGAAATGGATAAACCCGATAAACTCCATTTGCTGGTATTCGACCTGCCTTGGAGTGGGGATGACAGCATTGGGATTGATGTCTTTTGGCGCTTGACCACATGAGGTCAGCAGAAGAACGAATAAGAAGATACAGGCCTGAAGAACAATGTTATTTTTTTTCATGGCTCATCTTCCTTTCCGGCACAATCGGCCGCGTCATTTTCATAATGGATGACTCAATCCTGACACACCTTTTTCATTTCTGTTGAGAATATATTTTTTTTTGGTTCCCGGTTTATTCATACCTCAATGAATCCGCAGGATTGGCAAAGGCGGCCTTGAATGATTGATAGCTGACCGTGAACAGGGCGATGACCAGGGCTAGAGCAGCTGAAAGCACAAATGTCCAAAATCCAATATTAATCCTGTACGCGAAGTTTTGCAGCCATCCGCTCATAACAAAATAGCCAATGGGACAGGCAATCACTGCTGCGGCAGCGATACATTTTATATACTCTCTTGCGAGGAGGACAATGATGCTCTGGAAATCTGCACCAAGGATCTTTCGTATACTGATCTCTTTTCTCTTCTGCTCTGATATGAAAGATGCCAGGCCAATCAGACCCAAACAAGCGATAGAGAGGGCAATGAATGTGAAAACATTGAAACTCTGTCCCAATTTCTGCTCGGCCTTATAAATCCTGTCGATTCTCTCATCCAGGAATGCATATTGAAAAGGAAATTCAGGTGAAAACTTTTTCCATTTCTCCTCGACGAAAGCTATGGTGCGAGAAATATCAGAGGATCTGACCTTGATAGAAAAGTAATCGATTTGCCAGTTGCCGTGGTACATGAAAACCAAGGGGTCAATTTCCTGGTGCAAGGAATGAAAATGGAAATCATTTATCACACCGATCACAGTCCGCTCCTTGCCTTGAAGCGTCAGTTGTCTTCCGACAGGATTTTCCCACCCCAGTTCTCTCGCGGCTGTCTCATTAATCACAATTGACTGCACTTTATCCAGGGAGAAATCCTCTGAAAATGTTCTCCCTTCTGCGATCCCAATATCATAGACATTAAAAAAATCGAAATCTACAAAAGTATAGCTCAAATCTAATTCCCGTTCCTCTCCTTGTTCGACCCACCTAGCCGTAGAGGATCTTCGTATTGTTGTGGGCAAATCGAGCGAAGCGGAAACACCAACTATTTCGGGATTATTCATCAACTCCTTTTTCAATATCTCTGAATTCCTTTCCAGATTTCTATCCATAGTATAGACTGTGACAATTTGTTCCTTATCAAATCCTAAGTTTCTGTTTCTGATGTAGCTGAGCTGGTTATGGATCACGAATGTGCAGACAATCAGGATAATCGATACAACAAATTGAACCACGACCAGAGAATTTCGGAAAAAAACCGAGCTTTTAGAGCCGATTCTCAATGTTCCTTTGAGAATCTGGATAGGATGAAATGAGGAAATAATGAACGCCGGATAGCCCCCGGAAAGGAATCCAATCAGGACTGCAGCACCTAGAAAAACGAACAATATATCCAGGTCCAGGAATAAACTTGATGTCAAATCTCTATCTATCAACGAACCGAATATTGGCAGTGCAAGGTCGACCATTAATACCGAGATCATAAGAGCAAGGAGAGAAAAAACAATGGATTCACCCAGAAATTGCCTGACCAGTTGAGACTTATGAGCGCCCACGACTTTCCTCATTCCGACTTCAACAGCCCGTTTTACTGACCGGGCAACAGAAAGGTTCACGTAGTTTAAACAAGCGATGAGCATGATGAAAAAGGCTATGGCAGAGAACAGAAAGATATTTTTCATGTCATTGTTCGTTTCCAACTCAAACCGCAGGTTTCCTCCCAGATGAATATCTGTTAGAGGCTGGAGATGCAGTTTTTCTGATGCCGACTCTTCGCCTTTGTATTTTCTTAGGAATGCGGGAAATTTTCCTTCCAGGTCTACGGGGTTTGCATTTGATTCCAACTGGATATAAGTTTTAGGCTCATAATAGCTCCACGTTTCGACCGAATCTCTCCCTCCGTGTTTCAGTGTATACAACGTATTGTAAGACACTAAGAAATCAAACGTGAAATGAGAATTTCTGGGGATATTTTTAAGAACACCCTTAATTTTATAGCCGTATTTTTTGTCTCCGTACCACATTTTGATTTTAAGGATTTGATCCACCGGCTCCTCATTACCGAAATATTTCTCAGCCATTTCCTGGGTGAGAAGAACGGAAAAGGGCTCTGTCAATGCGGTTTCTCTATCCCCTGAAACAAGCGGAAATGTGAACATTTCTAAAAAATCCTGATCAGCGTAGTATATACGATCCTCGTTGAAGAGTTTTGATTTGTATTCAACAGCTCCATATTCATCATTTCTTTTCACTCGTGTAGCTTTGACAACCTCAGGAAAATCTTCTTTTAATGCGGCAGCCAGGGGATGTTCGGATGAATTAAACCAAACCGGTCTTCCTTTTTCTTCTCTCACGGTCCGATAAATATATCGGGCATCCTCATGGTACCTATCGTAGCTGAATTCATACCGGATATAGAGCAGTATCAACATGCAGCAAGTCAAGCCGACAGCCAGGCTGAGAATGTTGATAAAGGAATATCCTTTTTGGTCTTTTATGTTTCTTAAAGCGATTTTCAAATAGTTTTTAAGCATCGGTACTTTCCTCTTTTATACACGGATGCAATTAATATGCCAATTTTTTAGTTTTGAGAGAAGCTGAGCGTTTGCCATAGAGGCAACGACTGATGAGGTGTTCGCTGGTGTAACAAATAGTGTCCATTAGCGAACAATTGACCTGAGCTGCAAACTGGCTTATTTATTTATTTTTTTTTTGATGGAGGTGCCTGATATTTTTCAGTTCATAAATAGTTTTAGACAAAGGTCTAAGATTGGGTAGGCTACCGCCATCACCCGCTTTATTTCATGAGGAGTCATTGAACAGAAAGATTGTCCTCCGCTTGGCTTTGACAACTGGGTATTTCATGTGGAATAATTTTTTTGCCACCATTATTGAAAGAAAGGAGACTCAATGAAAGACCGTTGGATAATCCTAGCCGTGATTATCTTCCTGACAGCCCCGTCTTTTGGAGCCGAATGGACCGTGGAAGCTTTTTTGGGAGGGGCTTGGAACGTTCCCTCTTCTCTCACAGTGGTGCAAAGGGGATATTCCGATGTCTCTTTGAAAGCTCGGTATGATGAGAAGACATTCGAAGGATTTCCCTATTATGATTTACGGATTAGCCGCTGGTCAAATAACAAGGCCTGGGAGCTCGAGCTTGTGCACCATAAGATCTATCTCGACAATCCTTCCTCCGAAATACAGAATTTCTCGATAAGCGACGGATTCAACATAATCAGTGTTAATCGTGCCTGGAACATAAAGAAGATCATCGTGCGCCTGGGTGCGGGCGTTGTGCTGACTCACCCGGAGAGCACTATTCGTGGAATGGCTTTTGATGAATCTCAGGGAATGTTTAATCAGGGATATTATTTTTCAGGGGCAGCTGTCCAGGCCGCTCTGGGAAAGCACCTATTCCTGTGGAAAAATTTGTTTGCTTCTTTTGAAGGGAAAGTGACAGCTGCCTTTGTTCAGGTTCCGATAGTGGGCGGTCATGCGGATGTGACTAATGTGGCGTTCCACATTCTGGTAGGCTTCGGGTACAGGATTTAATTTCTGAATCGAGTGAGGAGATTTCCGAAAAAATTCTTTCATCACAGATTTGGAAATGCTTCCAAACAGCTTCTGCTCTTTGACATAAAAATATTTCTATGCTATATATTTTCTCTGGGAAATAGAGGAGAAAAGCCTGCGCAGCGAGCAGGCAAAATAAACGAAAGAGGCGGGATATTGAAAACAGACAAGAGACAGAGAATACTTTTCTGTCTCGTCTTTCTGACCTCATTCAAAACAAAAGTGTGAGATGAAGTAATGAAACTTGTTTGTATAGAAGGTCAAGAAAAGGACATGACCTGGGAACTGAGCGGTTCCCGTTTGGTAATTGGCCGCGATTCTATCTGCGACGTTATCATTAATGACCCGAAGTTATCCCGGATACATGCCGAGGTTATCAACCTGATTCCCGGAGATGTCATTAAAATAGGGGACACTTCTATCCAAGTTGTCGGGGAGAAACTGACCAAGGATGTCGATTGGCAGAAGAGTGACCCGATGATCACCACACAGATTCCCCTAGATCAATTGACAAATCAGATAGAAGCGGTCATGTCTTCGCCTGAAGCCGTGGCAGAAGAGCAGCCGGATTTAGCCACGAAAAGACACATCCAGACCGCGAAGCTGATAAAGAATCTTGAGACGATCTACTCTGTAGGCAATGCGATAAATTCCATCCAGACAGTGGATGAGCTGCTTGACCAGATCGCTGAAATCCAGGAGAATAAAAAAAAATTTGAGCCGAAGTTTATCAAAACCAGGACAGATGTTCCCCCTCAGCCCTTCCAGTTGAGCAGCACCATCGTGAATAAGTCAGTCAAGGAAGAAGTGTGTATTCTGGCCAATGATGCGGCCAGTGATGAACGTTTTTCCGGGTCGGAAAGCGTTCTCACGATGAACGTCCGTTCAGTCATGTGTGCCCCCCTGGTCAGCAAGGGATCTGTCTTAGGCCTGATCTACCTCGACAACCGCGAAAAACCCAATTGTTTCGACGATAACGATGTGGCCCTTCTTTCCGCTTTAGCCAACCAATCGGCTATCGCAATTGAGAATTCAAAACTTTATGAGGACATTCAGAAGTCTTATCACGAAGCCATTCTTGCGCTGATGAACACTGTTGAAGCCAAAGACCCCTACACGCGAGGGCACTCTCAGAGGACAGCCCGGTACGCTCTTGGTATTGCCCAGGAGATGGGATTGAGTGAAGATGAGTGCAAGAAGATAAAGACGGCGGCCGAACTCCATGATATAGGAAAGATCGGTGTCAAGGATCTCATCATCGGAAAAGACAGCCCCCTCTCAACAATGGAATTTCACTCCATTCAGGCTCATGTCCTCACCGGCGAAAACATACTCAAACCGATCGAATACCTCAATTTTGCGCTTCCTATAGTGCGCCACCATCACGAAAAATTCGACGGCACGGGGTACCCGGATGGTTTAAAAGGAAAAAAAATCCCCCTTCCTGCTCTTATTATTGGAGCCGCCGATGCTTTTGACGCCATGACCACACAGAGGCCCTACAACAAACCCTTGCCTTTCAAGAAGGCTCTGGAAAAATGTAAAGAAAAGAAGGGTAAGCAGTTTGACTCTGATGTGATTGATGCTCTGGAACGTTTTGTCAATCAGAATATTAAAAACCTGACCAAAACGGATGAACTTGGGGAAAAGGAAAAGGCGACTGGAGTTGAACCTCCCGAGAAGGAAAAGAGTAAGACTGTTAAGAAAAAGGAGAAATAAGTTTAATTAAAGGGGAGGGGGGACTCTGTCTTCCATCTATAGCCTGCGTCGTATCCTGAATACCTTCCGCGGCTGAAGTGAAATCACAGCCTATTCTATTTTGAAATCCTAAAGGAAAGAGTGCTGATTAAAATTATTTAAACTCGAAGTGTTTTTCCCTGAAGAGCTTCAAACAAGCATCCACAGCCTCAGGATCGTAGAGAATCCCCCTATTTTTTGTGATTTCTTCCAGGGCTTTTTCTAAACCGAGAGCGGCCCGATAGGGGCGGTGGGAAGCCATGGCTTCAACCACATCGGCAACAGCCAAAACTCTTGCCTCAATAAGGATATCTTTGCCTTTCAGCCCCTCGGGATATCCAGAGCCGTCCATTCGTTCGTGGTGTTGAAGCATGATTTTTGTCACTTGATGGGGAAGTTCGATTCTTTTCAAAATATCATAGCCAACTTGAGGGTGGGTTTTGATCAGGCTAAAGTCGATTTCAGTGAGCTGGCCGGGCCAGCTAAGGATTTCTGCAGGCACCCGTATCTTGCCGACATCATGAATCACTCCCGCCATCCGAATTCCCTCGGTCTTGTCTTTGGAGAGACCCATCTCTTTCGCAATAGCGATCGCCAGCTTTGTGACTCGATGCTGGTGACCTGCAGTATAGGGATCCCTCATTTCCACCGCGGATGCCAGGGCATTGACCGTTTCCTCCAAGGCTTGTCTCAGCCGTTCGAAACTCTGTTTGCGTTCTTCCTCTGCCATTTTGCGCTCTGTGATATCGCGGGCGATACTGAGAGCCGCAGGCTTTCCATCATAGGTGATAATACGGCTGCTCAACTCGATGGGGATGACCGATCCATCTTTATGCTTGTGGGCTGTCTCAAAGAAGATTTGCCCTCGTTGGTAGAGCTCTCCGATGCGCTTGGGAATCGGTGCGGCATGCTTCGGCCGGTCAATGTCAGCTAGAGTCATATCCAGTATCTTTTTTTTATCGTACCCCAGGCGGTCGCATACAACCTGGTTGACTTCCAGGATGTTTCCGTCCAGATCGCTGATGAAGATGGCATCTGCGGCAGAGTTAAACAGTGTTTTAAATTTTTCCTCGGACGCCTGGACAGCTTGCTCGAATTTCTTCCGCTCGGTGACATCCCAGATGTACGAACGAGTCCCAAGGATGTCCCCATCGGTTTGAAGTGCATCCGCATGAATTTCCATGTGGATGATGGAGCCATCCTTTTTAACTCCTTTACATTCATATTCTGATGGGACTTTTTTTCCTTGAACGCGACCTTTATGAAATTTCTTCACTCTTTCCGCATCATCCGGATGAACAAGGGAGAAAATAGGCATTTCTCCTATCTCTTCCAGGGAATAGCCAAACATATCTGCATATTTTTTGTTGCAGTACTGAACATTGCCTTCCCTGTCATCGACAAGAATGGCCACACCTGCCTTTTCCACCAGATCTCTGTACCGTTCTTCAGATTCTTTTATTTTTTCCTTCGATCTTTCACTCTCTGTAATGTTTCTTGTGGTGGCGATGAACATTTTCGGATTGCCATCCACGTCTTTAATCACAGCCGTGTTCAATTCACCGACAAAAGGAGTCCCGTCTTTTTTCAGCAAGGTGTATCGCAAATCCCTTAAATAGCCATCCTTCAGGGTTTTTCGAAGGTTCTTTATGGCTTTTTCATGTTCTTCTGGAACGATCAATTCGAAGGCACTTTTTCCAGTTAATTCCTTTTCTCTTTTGTATCCGTGAAGCTCGAGAGTTTGAGGAGAAACGTAAGTGATTTTCCCCTCTAAGTCAGTCACAGTCACTGCGTCCGGAGAAGTCTGTACCAGAGTTTTGTATCTTTCTTCGCTTTCCCGTAGTGCTTCCTCAGCCTGTTTTCGTTTTGTGATATCCCTGAGTATTCCCAGAATCCTCAGTTTTTCTCCGGGCAGGGGGACAGTGCTGACTTCCACATGTTTGATTTTTTTACTTTTTGTGAGAATCCTGAATGAATATTCGGGAGGTAATTTTTCTCCTTTTCTCCTGGATTCTTCTCTTTTCAGGACCAGTTCTCTGTCATCAGCATGAATAAGGTCCAGGAAATTAAATTCTTTGTGGCAGACTTCTTTTGAGTTGTATCCGAAGATTTTTTCAAACGCGGGATTGATGTATTCGAAGCCATCAGAGCTGATGATATAGATTCCATCCATCGCGTTTTCAGCTAGAGTGCGGTACCTCTCTCGGCTTTCCTGTAGTTCTTTAATGATTATTTCTTTGGTCTTGACTTTCTCTTTCATCTCACGTCTCTCTTGAATGTGAAGGCATTCAGCCGCCCCTTTCGCTCAAGTCTTAATTTACTTGAATTTATATGACTTTACTTGCCAAAAAGTCTAGGCTGATTCTGCACCTGAGAATTATGGTGATTTTAGCCATTCTTAAGTGCAATTCTAGATATACCCGAAGGGAGGATGATAATCTGCTCATAGAGGTGAGCGTCTCAGAGGAAACAGGAAAAATAAGATTCGTAAGAGCCATTATCAGATGGAAAATGGAAAGAAATCCTTCTTGACACGTGTGGTATTATGTATGGCTACGACGCCAGAGTTGATGTTGATAATGAAGTGACGATGAGAATAATTGAAACTCTGCTGGACAATCAGAGTTCTCTCCGTTATTTCCCGATTCAAACAAGAAAAATTTTTTAAAGAGAGATTTTATGAATTTGACAAAGGAGGCTTGAGACGTGAAAAAGATTATTCCAGTCTTTCTGTTGGTTTTTTTCTTGGTTAACCAGGTTTCTTTGGCATCGGCTCCTAAGGAAAGTTTTGAACAGGATTCTTTTTCCATCGAGGATATAACACCGTTCTCCTATGTGTGTATTTCTCACAAAGGACCTTTTTCGGACATGGAAAAAGTGATTGGGATGCTCCTGTCCTCCATGCAAAGCCAGAATATCCGGATGACTGGATCCCTGTTTGGAGTCTATTACAACAGTCCACAAACAGTCCGGTCTGAAGAATTAATCTGGGAAGTCGGTTTTCCTGTTGACCCGGGGGCGATTCCGCAGAGACCTTTGGAGAAAAAGCTGTGGAATTTCACAAATGTGTTGGTTGGACTTCACGTCGGACCTTACAGTCAAATAGGCCAAACAATCGACAGAATGAGGGAGTGGATGAAAGTTAACAACTATATGTCTGATGGTCCTGTATTAGAAAAGTACTTGGATATGGATCCTTCAAGTCTTTTGCCAGAAGGGCTCAGAACAGAAATATGGATCCCCTGTCGAAAAGGCGAAGGAATCATTTTCTTGAAAGTGAAAAGTCAAATCGCCAACGTGAGGTCAGGTCCGGGTTTGAGCGGCAGCGTTCTCGCCCAGTTGAAAATAGGCACAGTGATCGAGTCATCAGGAGCGATTGGGGAGTATTATGAGATTGCCCTGTCAGATCAGAACAGGCAACCTGTACAGGGTTTTGTGGATAAAAAAGATGTTGAAGTTGTGAGTGGCAGGGAGGAAGTCAAAGAAGAAATCACGGAACCTATCCCTCCAATAAAAGAAGAAACAAAAATCGAAGAGCAGGCTCAAATTGAAGAAAGGCCAAGGCCTGTAAAAGCCAAAAAACCGATTTCTGTTGTCCAAGGAATCAAAAAAGTCAGCATTGAGTTTGGCTTCTATTATTCTTTAATGAATTCTTACAAAAGGGGAGTACTTGACGAATGGTTCACTGAAGTCACCGGCGACCCGACAAGGCTTGTTGACCAGGGTTCTCCGGCTTTTTTCAGTTTGAGCGGCACACTGTTCTTTGATATAAGCAGTAATTTTGCTTTGGGTGTAGGCACGGATGTGCACGTTTCTTCTCCCCATGCACTCTGGGGTTCACAAATCTTCTGGGGAGGCAGGCAGGAAATCGTCCTCAACCCCTTCATCGTCGGGTTTAAAATGCCACTCAGAATAAAGATCGGCGGCGCAGGCATGCTGATGAGCATTACAGCTTCGCCTGCACTGCTTATGGGATGGGTGACCGGCACCTATGATAACAGCGCCACTTTAACTTACTGGGAATTTTCGCCGTCGACAAAGATGGGTTTTGGTATGAGTGGAGGAATCGAAACGTTCCTTGGAAAGTCGTTTGGCTTTGGAGTGAATATAGGCTACCGTTCTCTGACGGTTGGGCTTTCGTTCGAAGATCCAAGCAGCTCAACAGGCTATTCTTCTCCAGCGACATCCGGTGGGGAACTGGTCACAGTCGACCTCGGCGGAACGTACATGACAACAGGGCTTCTCATCCGGTTTTAAACTAAACTAGAGGAGAGGTCCACATATCTTCGATTCATGCTATAAAGCCCCTTTTTATTGGTGTTCTATCGGCTATAGATTCAGAATAGCTTCGATAGGTATTCGCCCTTGAGCACCGGGAATCTCTCATTCTGCGCCCAGTTCCATGAGAGTACGGAAATCAAGAACACTAAACCTATCAGTGAAACCTTTCTTTTCATCCTTGTATCTCCACTATTCCATTTCCTTTTTTCACTCATACCGCAGGGATTTCACAGGACTGGCTGATGCGGCCTTTATGGACTGGAAGCAAACGGTGAGAATAGCGATAACGAGCGCTGCGAATCCTGAGAATAAAAAGGTCACAAAACCGATCTCTGTGCGATAGGCGAAACTTTTCAGCCATCTTGTCATCACAAGGTAGGCCACAGGCCGGATTAACTTCAAAAAGACGGACGTTCTGGAAAGTATTATTGGCGGCAACTGCATTCTCATCTCTATCTCTTTGTTAGAGGGGCAGCTTCGAGCATCTTTTCGAAAATGAAAATGTAAGGATTTTTTTTCAGGATCTAGGCAACCTTTTTACGTGATATGCGTATTACTATATGTGTAAGTTACGTAAAACCTGATTAATGATTTGGATTTCAGTGATTAAATTCTATCCAGGAAAAAAACCATGAAAGAGCTGACGTTATTGGAACAGATGATATTAGCCGCCATCATCGCCCTCAAAGAAGATGCATACGGCGTTTCTATCCGGAAAAGAGTCGAGAAGCTGAGAGGAAAGAAGTTGATGTATGGAACACTCTACAATGCTCTCGACCAGCTTTTGCGCA
>SMTZ1_10007088_pt1 | contig 11255 bp, 9 predicted proteins | sample DeeMarSWOR136_30_FD_25667 | JGI IMG/M metagenome (IMG submission 25667)
AGAAATCGCCTGTGATCTCTGCACATATCTTTTCCTTTATAGATGATCTCAATTCATCTAAAGTACTGGAAGCGACGATTCTTCCCTCATCTATGATAGCAATATCGTGCGATAAAGCTTCCGCTTCCTCCATTGAATGGGTAGTGAGAAACACTGTTTGCCCTTCTTCAACTCCAAACCTTATGGCGTCCCACACCTGTCTGCGCGCTATAGGGTCGAGACCAGCAGTCGGTTCATCTAAAAAGAGCAGATCAGCACCGCTTGCTACTACCATGGCAACGAGAACTTTCTGCTTCAATCCACCAGAAAGATGACCAGCAAGCTTATTTTTGTGTTCTTCTAATCCCAGCTCTCTTACGACTCTGTTTGTTGCCTCTCTAGCATCATTCCTTGAGAACCCCCGCAATCGGCAGAAGTAGTAGATATGTTCCAACGTCTTTATGAGAGGGATAGGCCTTCCCTCCTGTGGCACCATAGCAATACGCGTTCTAACTTTGTCCGCATCTTTTACTACATCATTGCCAAACACCATTACTTCACCAGAAGTTGGAAGCAGTTGTGTGCCAGCTATCCTTATGAACGTGGTTTTACCAGCTCCATTTCTTCCTAAAAAGGTGAATACTCTTCCAGATTTTACCTCAAGGTCTACTCCCTTGAGAGCTCTTGTGTTGTTTCTGTAGGTTTTTTCAATGTTCTCTGCTTCTATTGCAAGCATGGTTTCACCTACTCTTCTTTCCTAATGGTATTAAAAAGGTTTTGGGTTTTGGGGGTTGTCAAAGCGTGTGTGTCTCCTGCACCATTCTCCACAACTCGGAATGTACCAGACTTCCCGTGAGTGGTCTCTGGTCCTTCTTCCCTCAAAAGTGACAGGTTACCACCAATTTGTATCTCCCCTTTCAAAGAATCTGGCTGCTCATAGCGATCTCCCTTTTCTGCTGTGAACCCAAAAGGCAGTATATCAGACTCAAACAATAGATCAAAAGAGAGGCAAAAGAGGACTGGAAGGATTGGAAACAGGATATTCAGCTCTGTTTCTATCCTGAAGCCACAGCTTCAGATGGCGTTGCCCTTCATTCCTCTATTTTTTTCCATTTTCTCAGAAGTACATGTGCTACTCCCTTTTCTTTTTCACCTAAGGCATCTAAAATTGGGCAATCCTGTGAGAGAAAACCCATATATCTCCAGAGCACCCGGCAGCTGCATCTGGAATTGAGCTTGATGAAGAACAGTTGGCTCAAAAAAGAGGTCAACTACAAAGATGAGATCGTGACTGATCTCAGGAATGGTCCAAAAGGTTTTTAGGAACAGAAATGAAAAAGAATAGTGCACACAGAGAAAGCTCAAAATGAGATTCAAAAGTGGCTCACACATGAAGTGATGGGCATGAGCAGACTGAGTGCTGAAACGAAGGTAAGGAGAAACCCGCCGTGGTTAAAGATCTCTTTGCTATTGTACTGTTTAAGACAGGAAATGGTGTATACTGTGACCTGGAGACTACATCTGCTGTACCTGATAAAAAGGGTTCAGAACCCTGTGACCATGGTGGCCCTGAATCACTGGAAATAATATGCTTTAACTGTTACGCTGCAAGGGACAAGAGAGGGTGAAATCATGAGTGAAAAATCCAAAAAAAGAACCCCAATCAGTGCGAAAGGTCATAATACAGCTCCAGAACGTGATGAGCTCTTCCGCCTCCTTGTTGAAAACATGTTAGAAGGAGTGGTCATCGTCGACTGGGATTCTACTATCTTATTTGCTAACAAGGTAGCTGCAACCCTTTTTGGGTTTGATGCAGTCGAAGAGCTTGTAGGACACAGATCACTGGATTTTGTGCATCTAGATTCTAAAGATCTCCTGCTGTTAAATCTTGAAACAATCAAAGGGGGTGAAAACAAGGTCAACAATGTGTACAGGCTTACAACGAAAAAAGGTAAAGATGCATGGTTTGAAACTTGTGGCACAAAAATTGACTTTAAAGGTCGCTCAGCCGATCTGGTCACCTTTAATGATATTACTGAGCGCAAAATAATGGAAGAGAAAATCTTGCAGCGAAATGAATTTCTCAACAGTGTTCTGGAATCTTTAACCCATCCCCTCTACGTTCTTGATACCAGTGATTACACCATTAAGATAGCTAATTCTGCTGCCAAGATCGGCTCTTTGTCGAAAAATTCCACCTGTTATGCACTCACTCACAAGAAAAATGAGCCCTGTCACAATACAGGGGATCCCTGTCCAATCGAAGTGGTAAAAGAGACAAAAAAACCAACACAAGTGGAGCACATCCACTATGATCAGGACGGAAGGGTCAAAAATGTTGAAATCCATGCTTATCCCATTTTCGACAGTGATGGACATGTGGTAGAAATCATTGAGTACTGCCTTGACATTACAGAACGTAAACGAGCAGAAATGCAGTTAAAAAACCTCTTTGAAGCCAGTAAATTGATAAATTCTACCATGGATACAGATGAAATATTCAGGTTCATCTCGGATTCTGTACAAGAATTGGTTGGATTTGACAATTTCATAATTTTCTTGGTTTCAGATGATAAAAGTATATATCCTGCGTATGCTTCAGAAAATATGAGAGATCTCATAGAAGGACTGGTTTTCAACTATGGTGAAGGTTCTGTAGGTCATTGTATCCAGACCAAAAAAATAGTACTCTTGGAAAATTTCAACGGAAGAGAAGTTATTTCTGAAATGAAATCTCAAATCGTTGTTCCTCTCATCATAGAACATGAATGAGTGGGAGCACTCCACATTTCTCAATCTGCACCCAATGCATACAACCAGCATCACATTGCTGTACTGGAACTTTTGAGCGAAATAATCTCTTCTGCTATTAAAAATTCAAAATTACACCACAAAATCATGGAATTCAGTCAGGAACTTGAGAAAAGAATCGAAGAGAGATCTAAAAGAATTGAAATCCTCTTAGATACGAAGCAAAACCTCCAAAAAGAGAGAACCTGGGAGAAAGGGCTGAAAACTATAGTTGAAAGCATGGCTACCCTGGGGTTTGAGAGGTGTGGAATTGCTCTGGTGAACCCTATGAAGAAAACGTTAGAATTCCATCTCGGCAAAGGGCCTGAACTTCCTGTGGGTACTTCCATTTCGTTGAGGGATTCTGAGTATTTTGGAGTCAAATGCGTTTTAGAAAAGAGGACTATCCATGTAGAAGACCACAGTCTTCCAGAAGGAAATAAGGCAATGTTTGAATCTTCTTCTTTTGTCTGGGTTCCCATTGTTGTACAGGATGAGGCATTTGCAGCGTTAGCAGCAGACAACATAGAAAGTAGGAGGATAATTACTGAAGAGGATGTCAAAGATTTAGAAATTTTAGCAGGCATGTGTGCAGCCTTCATTGACAGGACGAGAATGTTTGCAGAACCAATTGCAGAGAAAACGCTGAGAACAGAAATTGAAAACTGGCTGGACCCTTCAGAAGGGTACATTGTACTGGAAAAAAGACCAAAGAAGTCTTTTGAAATATTTTGTGATCTAGTTAACCACGGTATACCTGGATTTGTGGTTTCTCGAGCATACCCGGGGAAGATCAAAAAGAATCATGAGTTAGAGAAAACTGCTATTCTCTGGTTATCAAAGGCTAAAGCGGTGGACGCTTTGAATCCAGGTGATCTTTACCGGTTGATGTATATTGCAGAGGATTTCACAAGAAAAGCTGAGGAATCTGTGATTTTATTGGATGGGTTGGAGTATCTTGTAACACAGGCTGGGTTTAAGACAGTTATACGATTTCTGCAAGAACTCAGAGATGTGGTAGTTTTGAATAACTCACGGCTGGTTATTCCACTTCATCGAGAAACGCTCTCTGTAGAAGAGTTTTCCGTCCTGGAGAGGGAGTTTGTCATGATTGAATCTGCTTGAAAGATGAAGTTAAGTAATAAAATAAAACAGAAATAAAAAATTCTTTTAACATAACTATTTTTGCAATAACACATAACTGTTTTTCCTCAAAACGTTAAATCAGCTAGTCAAGGTATACGCCCTCGTATTTTCTGTCCAGCCTTTTATACACCAGGAATGAAAGGAGTACAACAACTGAAGAGACCACAAAAATTTCAAGAGAAGATTTTGTTAAAGAGAGAATACTCAAAAGCACCAGTACTGGAAGGATTGCCCCTAAATATTTTATAAGAACAGACCCATCAAATAACCGTGTATTAGGATATAGTCCGCACAGGTAGGCAGTAACACCAGCCACATAGAACGTGATAGAGCCCATGGAGTATACAGATAAGGGCAAAATACTCAAATCACTGAGGAGGTAACTTAAAATTATTAAATAGACTACAGCCAGCACAAAAGAAGCTGCAAGAAAGAGCTTTATCTTCTTCTTGATTATCTGGGACATTGTAACGGGAAGGGTTCTCATGGGTGAAGGAGGATCAATGTTGTGAAGCCAGCTGTACACGAGAGTACTCAAGTACCCTATGAACACTGCATAGAATGTTAGGGGAATGTCTAAAGGAACCTGGAAGAGCCTGCCCGAAAAATAGAAGATTCCGTACAAAAAGAACAGGGGAAACAGATAGGATGTTGCTATCACCTGGTAGGTACCACTCCGTCTTACATCAATGATTTCCTTTGCTAGAAGGGGGTCTATACGGTAGAACAGATGAGATTGAGGAAATAGCTTTTTCACAGGCTTTGTCACTGGAGTTGTGATGATCAGAGAGATCACAGAAAACGTGACAAATATAACAATAGATACCCCTGCAGAAGTGAGGTCTCCATACAAGTACTGTAGTGGTGGAAAGTCAGAAAAGGAGAATCCCCTCACGTACATGAGCCCTGCAATAAGAGCCACTCCCACCAGGGACAGCCGGTTTCTCACGTACAATGCAGACACCAAAAAGGTTATAGAAACACCAATTAAGAACATGAGAACAGAAGACACTACCACTTTGGCAAAAATTGGAAATGGTATGGCAAATGACAGAAAAGCTCCCAGAAACAAGGGAAATATGGTCAGAAAAAGGTAGTACACAATGTCTTTGATGTAGAACCAGGTTAAAATTCTCCTGAATGAGATGGGCAGAACATCATACATGTGGATGAGAAGCTTTGCATCTCTGAACCATCTCTGGGCCACCTCGTCAGCAAAAAATCCAAATCCTCCCACGAAGATACCGTATAATCCTAAGAGGAGGTGAAAAGCTGTTAAAAGCTCTTTCATGTCGAATGCTCTTTCTATGAAGGGAATTAAAGATGCCATGAAAAACCCCAAAAGGAGGAGGACCAGTGGAAATGCAAAAAACAGCTTGTCTGAACTAAAGTATGAGGTCAACATTCTCCACTCTTCTTTCAACTGCAGGGTAAACAAATTTTCAGCCATTTTTTCTCACCAGGTTTAAAAATACTTCCTCCAAATCTTTCCCCTCAGATAATAATTCAGGGAGTGTCCCCGTTTTGATGAGGGTTCCTTTGGTTATGATAGCAATTCGAGAACACAGTTTTTCTGCAATTTCCAGAATATGGGTAGACAAAAAAATTGTTTTCTCCCTTTCTATGTACGCTTTGAGGAATTTTTTCAGCTTGTTCTGCATGAGAGGATCTACATCGGCAAAAGGTTCATCAAGAAAGACTAAATCCGGGTCATGTATGAAAGCTGCTGCAAATGATAATTTCTGTTTCATTCCCTGGCTCAAATCTTTGCAGAGGGTATTGTTATCTTCAGAGAGTTCTGTAAAGTCCAGCCAGTACTGGATTTTGGCTGTATCTATTCTCCTTATCCTGCACACGAACTCGAGGTATTCTGCAACTGTGAGAAAGCTGGGAAGGGATACAACTTCGGGAACGATGCCTACTGCCTTTTTAACTGCTATATCATTTCGTATATCTATTCCCAGAATTTCAGCTTTACCTTCATCTGGTTTTATCTGGCTGGTGAGGAGCTTTATAGTGGTGGTCTTCCCTGCTCCATTAGGACCTAAAAATCCGAAGAATTCTCCTTTTTCTACTTTTAAATTCAGGTTGTGTAATGCTCTGGTCTCCCCGTACGATTTGGAAAGACCTGCAGTGTGTATGACGTTGGCGGGGTTCATGGCAAATCCCTCACATATTTTTAGGTCTTGGAGGGTTGCTATAAAAACCTTTCAGTAAGTTGACATAACCTGGATGGCGAGAGTATGATAGAACACGATGAGACTAGAGGATGGCTGTATATGGAGATGGAACCTCAAGTAAAACTGTTTAACCTATATACACAGAGTACGTTGAGAAACCAGAAATTTACTGTTTTGTTTAAAAAAATTAAAAGTAAAAAAATTAAAGAATTAAATTACATATTGTTCAAGCAATTCAGTACTTCGTACACTTTCAACAAAGCAGCAATTGCACTGTTGGTGGCTTCTTTATACTGACCATTCTCAAAGAAGAGTTCAGCCTGTAGCAGGGACCGTTGCGCTTCTGCAAAAGCTCTACTGCAAATTCGGATATCCCTGTTCTGCGTTTGCTTTTGTTTGAACAGATTGTAAGCCTTTTCCAGCAGTTTTCTTACATCCCGAATAGCCTTTTCTGCTCTCTGACGCTCGAAGGTTGAAGGTGGCGGATTTGAAGGGGGTTCTGTCTCTTCTGTCTCTTCAGGCTCTGTCTCTTCAGGCTCTTCAGGCTCTTCAGGCTCTGTTTCTTCTGTCTCCTCAGGCTCTGTTTCTTCAGGCTCTTCAGGCTCTTCAGGCTCTTCAGGCTCTTCCTGTGATCCAGGCGTTATGGTGACTGGATTGGATTGCTCTTCTGGCACTGAAAGGAGATCTCCAGTGCTCGCATCTGTACCCTGTACACTACTCGAAAACGTGAGTGTCCCTTCTTCTACTGCAATATATGTCCAGTGAACAATTTCGAAAGTGCGTCCTTCCGCATTGACTGAGGTTTGGGATGGACCTGATTCTAGTTCAACCTTTCCTGTCCCCGAAACACTCAATTCTGAGAACGCAACATTGACAGCATCTGCTTGCCCAATGTTCTGGATAGTCAGGGCAACAGTAATCGTACCTCCAACTGCAACTTCTTTGGGAGTAGCTATGATAAACGTGGTCAATATAGCAGGGGATTTAATACCTACTGTGGCTTTCGCTGTTTCTGAGGTCACAGTTTCTCCTTCTGCTTCTCCTGATACGCTGGCTGAAAAGACTGCACTCCCTCCTTGGGCTCCGGGAGTAGCCACATATGTCCACTCAAACTTCTTCATAGTGTCTGGCTTCAGCGTCACGGGCGGCTCAGGTGCTGGTCCTGAAAGGAGAGAAACTGAAGCAGTGCCAGTGCAGCTCACTGTTACTTCTGAAGGGGTCACATTCTCCAAGGTGACCTCTCCTGCATTGTATACCTCCATGTACACTGTTATAGTGTCTCCTTCTATGAGCCCGTACAAGAGCGCAGTAATCCCACTGCTGAGCACTGGTTCCACGCGCACTTCAACACTGTTGGAATCAATTTCTTCTGAGGATACTTCCTCTCCTGCTTCTGTTAACCCAGTAGCATTCCCTGAAAACATGACTGTCACATCTTCTTCTGTAGTCTCTGCCCTGTACACCCACTCAAAAGCTACTGACTCACCTGCAGGTATGTCAGCAGACTCTGGTTCTGGACCTGAAACCTGCACTACTGTGTCAGGAGCATTCAGTACTGGTACTACAGATTGTGCTCCTGCTTCTCCTGTGTTCTCCACTGTCATCATCACCAAGAGCGTGTCCTGTGGGTTTACTGCTGCAGGAGAAACAGCAATCTCTGATACTAGGTAAGGGGTTCCTTCTGCAGTAATGGTAACTGTTGCAGGTTCGCTCCAGTTGCCTGCACTGTTCTGTGCCCTGATTTCTACAGTGTATTCTCCTTCAGTAGTAACAGAGCAGGTGAAAGAGAATTTTTCTTCTGGACTGTCAAAGCACCCGTCTAAAGGCTCTGCTTTTTTCCACTCTTCCTGATCGACTCTGTATTCCACTGCTGTAATACTGTTCAAGCTTACAGGATTACCCTCTTTCAGTGGATTCTCATTGGGCAGTGGAGAAACTGTTGCAGTACCTGTACACGTTATACCCTGCTGATCCATTGAAACTTCAGGTACAGTGTCTAAAACATCCAGGATTCCATCAGAATCTGAATCTGACCATCCCAGCTGGGTTCTGGCAGAAACATCGAGCTGGCTGTTGTACATAGGTTCTCCTTTCATGATACAGGGAGGTGTTGGTGTACAGGATTCACCATTCCACTCTGAATTTGTAGTTTCTGCTGCTAAATACCCGGATACTGCAGTCTGCTCTACCTCGCTCATACAGTGCTGGTCTAAAGCCCAGAAGATGTGGCAGGTTTCATGTGCTATGATAGAATCCATGTTGGCAATACCCCAGATAGAATTGGAGTAGGTTACCACCATTCTGGGTCCACCTAAAAATGAATAGGCGTACAACCCGTCAGAAAATGCATTGTCCTCGTCTTCTGAACAGTCTACGACGAAAATTAAGAAAGCCCAGTCAGTGTTGTACTTCTGTCTCAGATCGTTTGTGTACAAATACTCGTTCACCAGATAGTGGGGATTTCCATATCCCAGGTGATGCATGGCCTGCTGTTCCCACAAATCATCGTCAGTGTGAGGTCGTGCAATAGGTTCATAGCCCACAGGAACACTGTAATGCCATTCATAAACAAAGCTCAAATCAGCATCTTCCTCTTGGTATGCCAGCCAATTGAGCCCGTTCTGAATCTCTGAGGTCACATAAGCTTCCTCTTCTTCTGTCCAGTTCTCTGTGTCCTCGTCCAGCATGCCATTACTTTCCAGGAATAAAACACCCACTGCTACTGATCCTACCAAGTACTCTGAGGTGTCTTGAACCCCTGCTCCATAAGGGGCACCTGTGTATGAATTCTGCACCATGTACGATGAAATATCAGGTAGAATCTCTGTATCATCTGGTGGAGGCTCAGGCGATACAGGAGGTTCAGTCAGTCCTGCATCTACTGAAAGCCCCATGTAGTTATTGTTCCATGCTATCAGTGCGTAAAGGGTTTCTTTTCCCCATTCTTCGTATTCTGCTACATCTACAGGTCCTTTGTACACTGTAATATCTGAATCCTGCAAAAGATGTTCTTCTGCTTCTGCAGATAGTTTTCCGATGGCCACCTGTGGTGGAAATATGTGTGAAACAGTTCCACCCAGCCCTCTTATGGTCTCAACTACTGAATCAATGTCCAAAACGTCACTATCTACAATGATGAGCGCAGGTAAATCCTCCATCATGGGTTCTGAAGCTACTGTGACTCCTGAAACCAGGAGCAGTGCTACTAGTGAAAGTGAGAAGATTCCTTTTCTGCGGTTCGTCTGGTTTTTGTGCATAATTGTACCTCCATGAGGTCGGCTTGATGCCAATATCTCTATGTAATATTGATAATCAATAGCATATAAAGCTTTCGGTAATCAATGATGAAAAAGAGGAAAGAGTGGGGATACTGGTTAATTAAGGAAGGTACAATAGAGAAAGTGAGGTGAACGGGGGGAATAAGAGAAAGCAGACAGAGTCTCTAGGGTTATGATGTCACACTTTTTCGTGTACTTCTTCTGTTTTCACATTCTTGTACCGGTCATAGAGTGCTGATAGGAGCATCAGGATGAATCCGAGGATAAGTGCTGTCACAGCTAGTTGAATGTACCACGGAATAGGAGCTTGAACAAAGAGCTGGATCAACGTCCAGATAACCATACCTGCAAAGATTAACCCACCTAAAACTATCAGGGCAAACCCGATTTTACTCAACCAGTTCATGTTTGCACCTTGTTACTTCAATTTGACTGCAGTTCCGTAGGCGAGGATTTCTGCAGCTCCTCCTGCCACAGCTGAGGTGGTGAATCGCACATTGACGACTGCATCTGCTTTCAGCTTTTCAGCTTCAGCAAGCATTCTATTGAGAGCCTCTTCTCGGGCTTCTGAAATCATTTCAGTGTATTCTGTTAATTCTCCGCCAACCATGCCTCGCAGACCTGCCATGAGGTCCTTTCCCAAGTGCTTTGCTCTGATAGTATTTCCTCGTACCATTCCAAGTATTTCTACAATCTCATAACCGGAGATGGTTTCAGTATTTACAACAATCATGGTATCACTAGGTTGTATGAATATTCCTCCTTTTTAATCTTTTCTATTGTAATACTTTTCCTGTGTCTGCAGTTGCACGTGTCTCTGTTGTTGGAGATGGATTTTGCAGTGTCCCATCTGTGGATATCAGGCCATACATTTAAGAAATCAGCTCTTAGTGTAGTAATATGGTGGGGAAGGCTGCAAAGGGTTGAAAGCTCTTTGTACTGGAGTATCTCCTGGTTTGAAAGAAGTGCAGTGAGGAAAGCATGGAATTCTCTTAAATCTTTCAAATTCAGTAAAAATAAACAATTTTATAGATATGGCAATTCGAGCACCCGGAAATTGGCAACCCTGTGGGTTAACCTTTTTAACCTGAACAGAAAAGTCACCTTCATGTATGTGGTAGACGAACAGTACCAGCGCTTTGATCAAAGAAATATCATTTTTTCCCGTGCTGTGTGGGATACAACCTGCCCCTGTTACGGTCATAGTATTGAAGAACGAATTGAAGATATTTTAAAGGAGGGAAACCCAGGTTATTCTAGAGTAGATTTTGCTCTGTATGAAGCAGCATGGACAGTATATGATACGTACGAGGGTGCTTTTTCTCATGATCGGATCAGGCTAAAAGGAACAAAACCTGAGTTAGAGAGGTTGCCCAGATATGAGGGTTCTGACCCTTCAGTCATGACCTCACAGGTGAAAAGAGCAGCCCGCTTGTATGGGGCCTCACTGGTAGGTATCACCAAGGTGGACAGAAGATGGGTGTACTCTCACAATAGAGAAGGAGTACCTATTTGCATTCCAGATCACTTCACGTATGCTGTGGTCATGGGGATTGAAATGGACCCTGTAGGTATTGGTACATCACCTGCTTTAACCTCATCTGCTACAGCTGGGCTAGCCTATTCTAAGATGGCTTTTCTCATTGCCTGTTTAGGAGAATTTATCCGGAATTTAGGATATGAGGCTATCCAGATGGGAAATGATACTGCTTTGAGCATTCCATTAGCTGTAGATGCTGGACTGGGAGAGTTGGGAAGACATGGATTGTTAATTACTCCTCAGTTCGGGTCACGGGTGCGAATCTGCAAAGTGTTTACCAATCTACCTCTGGTGTGTGATCATCCTGTAGAGTATGGTGTCCAGAAATTCTGCAAAACCTGC
>SMTZ1_10007089_pt1 | contig 11253 bp, 10 predicted proteins | sample DeeMarSWOR136_30_FD_25667 | JGI IMG/M metagenome (IMG submission 25667)
AGGACAGATTCTTGACAGCCTTTCGGATACGTCTTAACCTGTGGGCACGAGAGGATACCTGGGCGCGAATGAAGAATAGTACCCCTGATCCACCATCAAGGCATCATCTGCGGCGTTGCCTTCGATCGCTCCTCCTTGCGGCGTATTGCTCCATACGCCTCAGTCGTCGCTTCTCGCCGCCTTGCATCTAATACCTTGCTGGTGATCAGGAATACTCCATAACCTGCTGATTTCAGTTTTGATACCTAAATTAGACTGTGGATTTTGGAGTACTGAGTTCTGGGGAAACTGTCGCTCTTTGACAATCTGCCGAATGCTTGTAATTGCACGCATTGGTAAGAGAACACCATATGTTATGAGAACCGGGTTTTGCCTGCTGATCCAGGGGTAAGGGGGATAAGCCGTATCGTGATAGAGGCAGAGATATTCATGCAATCTGAGACAACCAAGGAGGTGATGTAAGTCGAGGAAATGCAGGAAAGACAATTATGCGCTCAATCTGAACAGGAGGTGAAACAATGAAACACAAGACACTACTTTTTTTCTTGGCGGCCGCAGCGGTGACAGCGCTGCCTTTGGCGGCGGCTGGTGCCCCCAAAGCACCACCGACTAACCCCGTAGAACTCAGCTATGCTATCTTCATCCCGCCGGCGCATCCTTTTGCCTTGCAGGCAAAGGATTGGGCAGCCGAGGTAGAGAAACGCACCAATAACCGGGTTAAGATCACCCTCTATCCTGGCGGATCCTTACTCAAGGGACCACAGGTGTATGAAGGGATAGTCACCGGCGTAGCTGATATTGGTTTTAGCCCTTGCAGCTATAACAAGGCAGTCTGGCCGGGAATGATGGCTCTCGACCAAGGCATAATATCGCCCCTCAATGCTGACCAAAGCACCCATCTTGCGAATGAGTTTGCCAAGGAACTGGCTGAGAAATACAAGGCGAAGGAGTTGCAAGCAATGCACATCCTCTATTTCTTTTCCACTGGCAGCGCCCTCCTGGTCAGCAACAAGCCGGTCTATGCTTTGGATGAGCTTAAGGGCTTGCAGATAAGGGGCGCAGGGGCGGCTCTGGCGATGCTGAAGGCATTGGGAGCCACCCCGGTAAGTATCCCCATGCCCGAGACTACCCTAGCCTTACAAAAGGGGACCATCGATGGCGGTTTTATCAGCGCCGGGGTCCTCAAATCAATGAAGATGGCTGACGTAGTAAAATATATCGTTGATCTACCGCTCAAGCGTACCGCATTTTGGGTAGGGATGAACCTTGACAAGTGGAACACCCTGCCACCGGACATACAGAAGATCATGGGTGAAGTCAGCCAGGAATGGATCGATCGTGTCGGGGCCTATACTATGAAAGGGGAAACTGCGGGTCTTGATTATGCAAAACAGGTGGGGGTCGAATTCATAAAGTGGTCGCCCGAGGAATATGCTAAGGCCGCAGAGCTGATAAAGCCTCTCCTCGGTCCCTACATAGCAGACGCCGAGGCTACGGGGTTGCCTGCAAGAGAGCTTGTTGATGCAGTGGTTCGGCTTGCCGAAAAATACGCCAAGTGAGACCGAACCGGTGGAGTTGGCGTAGGTGGCGATCATAAGCTGAGATTAACCTAAGCCTATCGAGGGTGCTTGATACAGTATGCGCCGAAGCGTAGCTATCAAGCACCCTCTCCCCACGGGTACTTATCAGGCCAGATTGAACGATATGGGGGCGACGGAGCGTGACTCACTTTAAGAGGATTCTTTATTCAGTAAACCGAGGGCTCATGGTTGTGTCAGGCGTCACGTTAGTAGCAGCCATGGTTGTCATTTGTATGAATGTTCTCTTGCGGGCTCTCTTTGGGCTGGCTATTCTTGGCAGCATCGAGATTATCGGCTACTTGGCTGGCATCACTTTTTCCCTGGCTCTAGCCCATACCGCAGCCCAGCAAGGTCATATCACTGTAGAGGTGCTGGTGTCACGGCTTTCCCCCCGGGCTCAGGCAATTGTTGATAGTATGACTGGCTTTTTGAGCATGGGGTTCTTCGCGTTGTCAGTTATGTACTGCGCCAGGTATGCTACGCGCTCTTGGCAGATTGGCGAAATAAGCGAGGTGCTGGAGATACCGTTCTTCCCCTTTATCTATGTGGTAGCCTTTGGCTGTCTCATGCTTTGCCTGGTACTTCTGGTTCAGTTCATTGAATCGTTAGGCCAGATGGTAAGGAAATGAGCCCAACCATTGCCGGTCTTATCGGCATAGGCGTCCTTGTGATACTTTTGCTGAGCCGGATGCCAGTGGGCTTTGTCATGGCTGTAGTCGGCTTTCTCGGCTTCAGTTACCTTGTTTCCATACCTGCGGCGGGCAGTAAAGTAGCCCTCGATCTCTTCTGGACGTTCGCCTCCTATGATTTCTTCGTTGTCCCCCTCTTTATCTTCATGGGTGCACTTGCTTTCAATTCGGGAATGAGCGAGAGACTTTATTACACTGCCCATAGGTGGTTGGGGCATCTACCCGGTGGTTTGGCTATGGCTACTGTTGGAGGATGTGGCGGTTTTGCTGCTATCTGTGGTTCCAGCCCGGCGACGGCGGCTACAATGGGTACGGTGGCTCTGCCGGAGATGAAAAAGTACAACTATGACCTCAGGCTAGCTACCGGTTCTATTGCCGCTGGAGGCACCTTGGGGATACTTATTCCTCCGAGCATTGTTCTTATCATGTATGGCATACTGACCGAACAGTCTATCATTAAACTGTTCTATGCTGGCTTCATTCCTGGGGTACTCGAAGTCGTCATCTATATATCTATCATCTATATTCTCTGCCGAAGGAATCCTCAGTTGGGTCCTCGAGGACCTTTGGTAACCTTCAAGGAGAAGATCAAATCCCTTGCCAGAGTTGGAGAGGCATTAGTTTTATTTGCCCTTGTCATGGGGGGCCTTTATATGGGGTGGTTTACCCCTACCGAAGCTGGAGGAATTGGCGCTGGTGGTGCTTTACTCATTGGCCTGGCTCGGCGAAGGCTCGGCCGAAAAGGGTTCATTAACTCCGTTTTGGAAACGGCACAGACGTCAGGCATGGCCATTGTCGTCTTAGTCGGGACTATCATTTTCGGCCACTTCCTCGCCGTGACCAGGATTGCGTTTACCTTGGCGGACTGGATAAAGGGGCTGCCTCTGCCACCAATTGTCATTCTGTCAATCATAGCATTGGGGTATATAATTGGCGGTTGCTTGATGGATGCCTTCGCACTGGTCATACTTACCATCCCTATTTACTTTCCCGTGGCCATGGCTCTGGAATTCGACCCGATATGGTTTGGGATAATAGTAGTGAGAGTGTGTGAGATGGGGGCAATTACCCCCCCAGTGGGCATAAATGTGTATATTCTCAAAGGGGTGGCTAAAGACGTGCCCATGTTCACTATCTTCCGTGGAATAGTCCCCTTCCTCGTAGGGGACATATTTCTATTAGCCATCTTGATAGCTTTCCCCCAAATTTCACTCTTTTTACCCAATCTTATACGGTAAGTAAGGTATAAGGGAGGAGGTATTATGCCTCAATGGAAACCGGATAATCAGTCCTTTTCGACCTCAAAATGCGCTCGGCAGGAGTAAACGTATGACATCCAAGGAAGTGTTGGGACGGAAGGGAAACGAGAAAGTAACGGCAGATGTCGTGGTTATTGGTGGGGGGCCGGGTGGCTCTGTAGCGGCAAAGAACTGCGCCCAGCGTGGAATGCGCACTCTCCTGCTGGAGAAGCAAAAGCTGCCGCGGCGCAAGGTTTGTACGGGCTTAATCGTAAGCAACATGGCACATGCTCTCATAGACAGGGAGTTTGGCGTCATTCCGCAAGAAGTTTTGACTGACCCGCCTCATCTCTTAGGTTACATGTGGCATATATCGGGCTTCGATGATAAACGGCGAGAGATGCCGCCGAGATTAACCAATGTTTGGAGGAGCGACCTGGACTACTGGATGAACCAGAAGGCGAAACAGGCAGGGGCAGAGATATGGGAAGGGACGCTGGTCACCGATGTAATCCAGCAGGGTGATGAAATTACCCTGAAAGTCAAGAGGTTCAAGGAAGAGCAGGAAATACGAGCCGGTTTTGTCATAGGGGCCGACGGGGCTGCCTCTGTTACCAGGAAGGCGCTGTTTCCCAACCTCAATCTTCGCTATATCGCCGCCAACGACGAATGTCATCCTGGGGCACTCGATCTCGATAGAAGGTATTGGCATCTATTCGGTAGTCGGAGCTCACGCACCGCCCCCTATATTCACTGGTTCTCCGTTATCCACAAGAAAGACTGCTTCGTGATTTGCGCCTCCAATAGAGCAAGACCTATCCCTGTCAGGGAGGCCATGTCATCAGCGAAAAACATCTTGGCCGAGAAGTGGGGATTTGACCCTCATAGCGAGCCATTTTGGACTGACGGTACTGCAATGCCAATCTTAGGCCCAGACCTGCACTCGGGGAAGTTTCTTCCAGCGAAAGGGAATGTACTTTTGGTTGGTGACGCAGCTGGTATCGTGACGCCATCAGGGGTCGCCAAAGCGGGCGGTGAAGGCATCAACATGGCACTCAAGAGCGGACTCCTGGCTTCAAGCGCTATCATAAAGGCAGCCGACACCTCTCGGAAGGCTGTTTCTCTATACCTGACAGGGTTGCAACCATTGATAGAGGTGTGCAGGACGCTTGCCACTGACTACGATTACTACCAAACCAACTGGACAGAACGCCAGAAATTACTGGACAAGCTTATCTAGCCTGCCTCGAAACCAGACACTTTGCGAGCTTTGTCAGAGGCTGTACTCGATTACCGCGTGGTGTCTGGACGGATCCTCCGCTTTCAAAAGGCAAAATCCTTTCCGACGCAAAACGCGGCCTCCATCATGCCAGATACTTCAGCATGAGATGTCCAGCCTTAAGGGCTCACTCCACTAACGTGCTTCATAAGTTCCGTTATATTCTCTACCCCTTCTAATTGCAATAGAGTTTTGACAGCGGTATCAATGTTATCCTGGGTCAAAACACTGGAGGCATTATGTCTGAACTTCTCCACGAGCTCCTCATCCGTCATCTGAGCATCCGTGAAGGCAGTACCTTTAGGATACACCCTTTCCTCGCTAAACGTCTTCCCTTGGGCCACCACCTCGACCATGCTCAGCAGGCTTCTGAAATCCTTTCGCCTTCCTTCAAAAATCCCGGGATGGCTTTGGTAGCTAACCTTTTCCATAAATTGCAATAACTTCGTATTCCGCATTATATCCACATCCTGCCAATCCGCACCTATCCTAATCCTGTGGGCTGCAGCGGAAAGGGCGTAAGCCACGCTAAACTGCGCATCAACATGGGTGGCTAATTCATTGTTTGCCCAAATTGGCTTCGCAACTATAGGGTGGCAAAATGCCTTGACGCTCTCTATGTCCTCAGGCACGAGCTTGTTCTTATCGATAATGCTCATAAAGCAGTCCAATACACCGTGTATGAGGCGGCAGCACGGATACGGCTTATATGCTATTTCGAGAAAGTGCCATGTTTGGCCAATTTTTTCCATCACCCTATCCGGCTCCCAATTCCCAGAGGCACAAGAGGCATAAAAGCTCCAGAACCCATATTCGCCATCAAATAGTGCGGTATCTCCAGTGTATCCCATCTCTGCGAGCAATGCCGCGGTAACCGCGGCTGTGGATAACCACCCCGCCGACCCATACTTGGTCATCGCCGAGGGCGCAGTTTCTGCCCATTTGGCAAAGGTTGGGACGGGGCAATTGTAGCCAGCTATACCCAAAGCGTGGGACAGTTTCTTGTGGCCAAGTTTCAGGATCTTGCCCGCTCCAGCCGTCCCCCCAAATAGAGACTGGCTATATCCATAAGCCGGTAGGTATCTAATGCCTCCTTTTTCAGGGTCATAATGAGAAAATTCCGTTAGGCCGAGTGACAGCCTCGCCGTAATTTCGTGCCCCAGTACAGTAGCAAGGATTAAATCCTTACCTGAAGCCCTAACACTCTCTGCTACCGCCAGCGGTGCTGGAATTACATACGGCGAAACATGGGGAGCAGGTGGATAGAGTACGGCGTCATAATCCAGGGCATTGATCAACTCTCCATTGGCGAAAGCAGCATTACAACATGAGAGCTTGTCATCTTTACCCACTATCGACGACTCTGGTGGGCCACCCAACCTCTCGGCTAGCGCTATGGAGATTTTCCCCTTCTGGGTCATTGTCCCAGCGAGGGCGCATCCAAGAGAGTCCATAAGAACGCGTTTCGCTTCGTGCACCACGGGGTCGGGTAAATCCTCAAATTTGAGTTCGACGACAAACCGTGCTATTTCCTGACTGAGACTGTTCATCGACGGTCTCCTTTCCTTCAAAAAAGGTAGCTATACAAGCCGAACCTTCCTCGTGATAGCGGAAATCCTCCCGAAGCAGTACAGTGTCGTCAGGGTGAGTGAGGCCATGGAGATTAGGGCTTAGTGCTTCGATTCGCAAATACGGTAACGTAGTAGGCAGCCCACCTAACCCCTTGACATCATGAGCAATCCCAACCGGACTGGAACCAGTGACCGACCAAATCTGTCGAACTCATGGCATGATTAAGACGGTAAATGATCGCCCCTCTTGGAAGCGCCACTACTTCTTATACCCCCTCGCCTTTGGATGTTTTATCTGATCCAGGGGCAATTTCTTTCTCTCTATTCGAAAAACAACCGGCCTATGGGCATCTGGACAGCAAAAATGTGAGAGACTATTTATATAATCCTCCTCCTCAGCAGTGTCCCTACAGAGGGCCTGAGCCGCGGGTGCGATTGCGTTAAACGCGAATATGCAAACGTTGTCGCACTCATCCAACAGAAGCCGTGTCGGCCAAGTGGTAAAAGTCATCTTGTCTCCCACACTAAAAAGGGCGCATATGGTATGAGGAACGGTCTCCTCCCCTTCAATCGACCGTGGTTCGTTCACCTTCACCACTCGGCATGTTACCTTGTACATAGGATTCCTCCTTTCCAAAAAAGGTCTTGGTGTGATTTAGTCTCTTCCCACATTCTGGCCCGGGCCTGAGCGCTACAATATCGTCTCCCAGAATAATCCGAAAGAGACACCCAGGAAAACGCTAGGCCTTCAAAGAAAAACAGGCCGAGGGGTTACAATTTAGTTAACTCGGCCCGAAAAGGAGAAAAAGGTTATTCCCTTGGATCCCCTCAGTGCTTGATTTCACTGGTGCCCGGGGCCGGGATCGAACCGGCACGGTGTACTACACCGAGGGATTTTAAGTCCCTTGCGTCTACCAATTCCGCCACCCGGGCATTCCCACGGCATGATAGCCAAAACCCACCCTTATGTCAACTTCAAGCCTTCTGCGGTGTCTACGGGCTCAACGTCCCTTCAATTGCAATACATGGCCATCTTTTAATGTCTTCCGTTCCATGCCATTGGGCCCAATGAAACGCGATGGCACAAAATAGACGTTGACATTTTATCAGCATGAATGTATGTTATTAACATGTCGAAGATGATTCAAATCCGGAACGTTCCTGATGCACTTCACCGCAAATTGAAGGCCAGAGCTGCCCTCGAAGGGATGTCTCTCTCCGATTATCTCCTTGCTGAAATCCGGCGCAGCGCGGAGCGGCCTGCCATGAGAGAACTTCTTGAACGGCTTCGCCAACGTACACCGGTCGCTCCGGACGTACCGCCAGCGGAAGCAGTAAGAGACGAACGGGACCGACAGTGATTGTGGCCGATGCTTCAGTGGTGCTTGAGGTGCTTCTCCGTACCCGAGTAGCGCCGCAGATTGAGGAGCGAATCTTCTCGCGGGGGGAAACGCTTCACGCGCCCCACATTCTCGATTTGGAGGTTACTCAAGTCGTTCGCCGTTACTGTGTGTCCAGGGCCATGAAACCCGAGAGAGGGCTGGAAGCATTGGCCGATCTGGCCGACCTCCCGATTACCCGCTATCCCCACCACATATTTTTACCACGGATATGGGAGTTGCGCCACAACATGACGGCCTACGATGCAGTTTATGTTGCACTTGCCGAAACCCTTTCCGCTTCGCTCCTAACTCGTGATACGCGTCTAGCTTCGGCTTCTGGACACGAAGCGGCAATCGTACTCGTCTAAGCTTAAACCTAACGTTATGTCAACTTGAACCCTTTGGTTCGCCCGGACCTGGTGATTCCTCAGCTCCTCCTCAGAAGGTTGACCCTCACACTTTTGCTCTTCCCTTCAGCAGGATGAAAATACTTTGACAAGAGCAAAATTTTTTACGTAAATGAATTATATTTTTTTGTAGAACGTGATAAAAAATGAAACCTTCGGCGAAAGAATATAGAAAAGGCTTGAGCAAGAAGGAGTCCTTCCTCATATCCTCACTGGCGAGGGAGACCTCAAAATAGGCCTCAGATTTCCGGAGAAATGATGACGAAACGTCCTGAATCGCTAGGAGGATAAGTCTTCGAAATGACTTCAACCCTCTCACCGGTTGGATCTTTCCTTGAATCTGTGTGGAGAATCTCGAAATGAGCCTTCTCTCCGCGAAAATTTTCCTTTACAAAAATGATGAATCCGGTAGTATCGGATTTACCCTAACTACATTGAATTGAGGAGGTAGATCATGATACGGAGGGGAATCATCATTTTCCTGGTGAGCTTACTCCTTTCTTCCAATGCTGCAGCCCAAGAATGCGTGAGCTGCCACAAGAAGGTCACCCCCAACATCGTCTCCGACTGGCAGCTAAGCAAGCACAGCACAAACGAAGTGATCTGTTCGACCTGCCACGGGGACCAACACAGGTCGGCTCGAGATGTCCATAAGGTCCAGATTCCCACTCCTGAGACCTGCGCTGATTGTCACGAAACGCAAGTCGACCAATTCAAGGGCGGAAAGCACGCCCTCGCGTGGGCCGCGATGAAAGCCATGCCAACGGCCCACTGGCAACCCATGGCCCTAATGGAGGGAATGAAGGGATGTGGAGGATGCCATAAGATCGGATTGAAGACGGAGGCGGAGCTAAAAGAGCTCAAAAGGGATGGTGCGGGGTTTGGCACCGCGTCATGCGATGCCTGCCATACCCGGCATATCTTCTCCATTAAGGAAGCCAGACAGCCGCAGGCCTGCCAAACTTGCCACATGGGCATTGATCATCCCCAGTGGGAGATGTATTCGGCCTCCAAGCACGGCGTTCGATACCTGTTGAAGCAGAACAAAACCCTCCCCCAATCCGTTGCCGCGCCGACATGTCAGACCTGTCACATGCAGGAGGGCAACCACGCCGTCAGGACTGCATGGGGGTTTCTCGCCGTGAGGCTGCCCATGCCCGAGGATAAGGAGTGGGCCGCGGATCGTGCCACAATCCTCCAGGGCCTCGGCGTGCTCGATCCCGAGGGGAAACCAACGGCACGGCTCGATGTGGTGAAGGCGGCAGATGTCGCTCGACTGACGCAAGAGGATTGGCAAAAAGAGCGCGATAAGATGCTCAAGACCTGTAGTCAGTGTCATTCCGTCAACTTTGCGAAGGCGGAATTGGAGAAAGGCGACCAGATGATCAGGGAGGCGGACCATCTGATGGCCCAGGCAATTCGAACCGTTACCGCGCTCTATAAGGATGGTATTCTGGCCAAACCGAAGACCTATGCCTATGCGTTTCCGGACTTGTTGACGTTTCACGATGCGCCAACAGCAATCGAGCAGAAATTGTTTGTGATGTTCCTCGAACATAGGATGAGGACGTTCCAGGGAACATTTCACGCCAACCCCGACTACGCGCTCTGGTATGGATGGAGTGAACTACAGCGGGATCTGAGGGAGATTACGACACTGGCAGAAGAGCTGCGCCAGAAGCATGGAAAATGAAAGGTGAGGACCAGGCGCGACTCTGTTACGCGAGGTCCGATAGAGAAACCTCGGTCGAAGAAGAACGCAACGAGAACTACCCGGATTTCACCGACACGCGGATGTTATCCCGTCCCTGAACCCCACAGCTCATCCGCCACGAAATCCAACCCCAACTCATGGAGCTTGTCCCTCGTTGGAATGCCCTGATCCGTCCAACCGCGGAGGCGGTAGTATTCGTCCAACATCCGGTCCAACTCATGGCGACTGCACCGCATCCCCTTGTGGGGACCATTTGGCACCGGCTCTTCCATCACGCGACGGGGGAGCATATCGTCCTCTCGGCTGATTCCCTCTCGAACATTGAAGGCCCGCTCCAGGTTGCATATCCTCTCCCCAATTCGCTCCACATCCTCCGTCGACAAGTCCCACCCCGTGACGGCGCTGATCATCTCGGCATAGGTCTCCTTGATGGTCATGCCAAACCCCCGCTCGCTCACAAACCGGCATTGGGTGAGGGAATCGCCCAGGGCGGTAAAATTCTGCATCCGCACGGCGTATTCGGGCTGGCCCTCGGGATGGACGTTATCCTGTTCGTTGCCGTACTGAAGCGTCGGCCGGGTATCGTGATGGCTCCCGCCCCTCGTTCCCGTGGCGTATCCAATGCTCATCCCCTTGAGGACCCTCGCCGAATGCCCGGGGAGCTCAAGTTTCCTCACGGTATAGAGAAATTCAATCGTTTTGGGATCGAGGCGAGCCGCCATCCTCTCGGACCCCTGGGACAGGAGTTCGCCGAAGCCCTGCCGACGGGCCGTATCCCGTATCAGCCGATGGATGACATCGGCGTCGCCAAACCTCAGGGCGATCCCTCCCGTATCCTGCTCGGAGAGAAAACCCTTCTCATAACATTCCATGGCGAAGGCCAGCGTCACCCCCATCGAGATGGTGTCCAGGCCCATTTCGTCACACAATTTATTGGCTTGAATGAGCGCCGGCAGATCATAGTTCTCCACCATTGAGCCGAGGGAGTAAATCGTCTCGTATTCGGGCATCTTCCAGGAAAGGCCCGCGTTGGGCCCCTTCTTGACCGAGGAAATTTTCCCGCAGGCAACGAGACACTGCGCGCACGCTATGTTCTTTTCGAAGAATTCCTCTTTTAAGGCCTTCCCACTGATTGCCTGGGCCTCCTCGCAGACCTCCCCCTGGAGGTTCCGGGTCCCCAGAGCCCCCATGGTGTTGATCAATTGGACGAGAACCGGGGTACCCAATTCCGAAAGCCCCGCGGTGCCCTTTTTCAATGTCTCCCGTTGTCGGGCGACCAAGGCCTTCAATTTCTCCGGATGGGCCACCTCCGTTTTTCTCCTCCCCTGGACAACCACCGCCTTTATCCCCTTGCTCCCCAAAACCGCTCCCAGTCCACCCCGACCGGAAATGC
>SMTZ1_10007184_pt1 | contig 11253 bp, 8 predicted proteins | sample DeeMarSWOR136_30_FD_25667 | JGI IMG/M metagenome (IMG submission 25667)
TTAGTTACAGATCCCTTGAAAGAGATCCTTGAAAGTGGCGAGCACATCGACCGAGTAATAGCCATCGGTCCTGCCATTATGATGAAATTTGTGTCCAAGACCACAGAACCTTATGACGTTAAAACCATTGTCAGCCTCAATCCCATTATGCTTGATGCCACTGGTATGTGCGGTGTGTGCAGGGTAAGTGTGGGGGGCGAAACCAGATTTGGGTGTGTAGACGGTCCTGAGTTTGATGGACATCAGGTCGATTTTGATTTACTTATAAACCGCCTTAACCAATATGTAGAGGAAGAGAAGATCTCTTTGTCAACCATAGAAGGATGAAAAAAAAGAACCACAGAGTTCACAGAGGGAAAAAATATGTTTAAATAAAAAACTCTGTGAATTATCTGTCTTAAATGCCAAAAGAGTCTGATTTGTAAGATCAATGTCAATGTAGAATGATAAAAGAAGTATAAAACAATAATGTAAGAGAGGACAAATAAAAAAACCAGTTTACTAATTGAGATTTAATACAATCTCTGTGCCCTCTGTGGTTTGGAAGGAGAAGGTCATGTCAGATGAAGGGAAAAAAGAGAAAAAGAAAATTATACCTAACCGGGTCCCTATGGCTGAGCAGTCAGCAGAGGAAAGAATAAAAAACTTCAAAGAAGTCCCTCTAGGATACACTGAAGAGGAAGCAGTGGAAGAGGCAAAACGCTGCCTTCAATGCAAGAAACCTTCTTGTATGACTGGTTGCCCGGTAGAAATAGATATCCCAGCATTCATCAACCTGGTGGCGGAAAGGAAATTTCTAGAGGCAGTAAGAAAAATAAAAGAAACCAATAGTTTGCCTGCTATCTGTGGGAGGGTGTGCCCCCAGGAAATCCAGTGTGAAATCAAATGTGTCGTAGGGAAGAAGGGAGCGCCTATCGCCATTGGAAGACTGGAGAGATTTGTTGCAGATTGGGAAAGGGCACAGGGTAAGGTAGAGGCCCCTCCTAAACCAAAGTCCAGAAATAAAAAGGTAGCCGTAATTGGCTCTGGTCCCGCAGGACTCACCGTAGCCTCTGATCTGGCCAAGTTGGGATATGTCGTAACCATCTTTGAGGCCTTACACAAAACCGGGGGTGTTTTGGTCTATGGGATACCCGAATTCAGGTTGCCCAAGGCAATTGTTCAAGCCGAGGTCGATTTCGTAGAAAGCCTGGGGGTGGAGATCAAGACTAACGCCCTGATTGGCAAGTTATACACCATCCAAGAACTTATGGACAGCGGGTATGATGCCGTCTTTATCGGCATTGGGGCAGGAGGACCCATGTTTATGAATATCCCTGGAGAGGGTTTAAACGGCGTTTACTCCGCCAATGAATTCCTTACCCGTTCCAATCTGATGAAGGCATACCTCTTCCCCCAGTATGACACCCCCATCAAGAAAAAGAGAAGGGTGGCAGTAGTGGGAGCAGGAAATGTTGCTATGGACTCGGTAAGAACAGCCATCCGCCTAGGAGCAGAGGAGGTATATCTCGTCTACCGCCGCTCCGAGAAGGAGATGCCAGCCCGAATTGAGGAGATTGAGCGGGCTAAAGAAGAGGGGGCACTCTTTAGGCTCCTGACCAATCCTGTACGTATCCTTGGCGATGAGAAAGGTTGGGTCAAGGCAATGGAATGCATTAAAATGGAATTGGGTGAACCCGATTCATCGGGTCGCAGACGCCCCATCCCTATCAAAGGCTCTGAATGTACTATTGAGGTTGATGCCGTCATTATGGCTTTAGGCACTAATGCCAATCCTCTCCTTCCTCAGTCAACCCCAGGTTTGCAGCTGAATAAATGGGGATATATTACGGTGGATGAGGAAACAGGAAAGACCAGTCTTAAAGGCGTCTATGGAGGTGGAGATATCGTTACGGGATCTGCTACGGTCATTTTGGCTATGGGTGCCGGTCGAAATGCTGCGAGGGCTATTGATAAGTACTTGAGCAACTCCACCTAATCTTAGTAATAGTTCACCGCGGAGCACGCAAAGATCGCCGAGAAGATATAAAAAAAGTTAGATTTCATTATGAACAAACTGTTACATTTTTAACCTTAAAAACCTCTGCGGTCCCCCGTTAGATAGTAACTTTTATAGAACAGTTAATTTATCCCATAGAATAGACAAATAACAAAGTTAAACAGTTATATATTTGCATCAAACGGGGTAAATCTGCAATAGTTAAACTCTTACTGGTGCTGCTTTGATATTTCGGAATCGAAACTCAAAAATTTCTCACTATAAATTTTGGTCTATACTAGGAATTTCGTGCTTCGGCCCGCTCTGGAGCGACTTTACTGAAAAAGTTTGGTAGCGCTGAGATATTTCAGAAGAAGGCGCATAGATCCCAGCAATGAGAATCAGGTCTGGGCCAGGGATTGTGAATTTCTCAAAGATGAAGGTAGGTTTTCGGCTAGACACTAAGTAGAATGCGATGCGTCCCCTCAGGTATTTTCTTCCTACGGCGGGCAATAGAGCCTTAAGCGGGCCGGCACCTCACCCTTTTTATCACGAAACATAATATGCTTTCTTCCCACCTTTTTCATGATATCTTTCATGGTTTCAATATAGATCATGTTTCTGGCAGAATCTCCTTTTTCGCGGACCCGCGTCAGAATCCTTTTAAAACGATCTACCTCTCCCTCAGCCCTTAAGACTACCTCTTTCTTATATGCACCCGCCTTTTGAAGGATTCGAGATGCATCTGCCTTCGCTGCAGGAATCTTCTCATTCCGATAGGATTCGGCCTCATTGATCATCTTCTCCCGGTCGATCTTGGCCTTTACCACATCAGAGAAGAACTCCTGTACACGATCCGGAGGTTTAATATCCCGAAGTTCAACAAAGGATACACTGAGACCACTCTGTGAATCATCCAACCTTTTTTGTAGCGCGACCTTTGTATAATCGGCGATCTCCTGCTTTCCACGGGTCAGGGACTCGTCAATGGGCATCTTGGACAGGCAATGGATAATGGTATTGCAGGCCATGCTTCGGAGCATGACGTTCGCATCCTTTACCCGAAAAAGGTAATCGAAGGGATTGGTGATATTGTACTGGATGACACACTTGACATTGACTAGATTGTTATCACCCGTAACACAATATGAGTCTAGTCCCGTCATTCCTGAAAAAACCCTGGCTATCGATTCCGGTTCTGATGCTGAGTAAAAATCATCAATCAGAATTCTGTTTACGATCCTTATGGGCACTTTGGTTATCCGGTCGATAGGCCAAGGAAGCGCATAGTGGATGCCTGGCTGAACCTTGTCGTCTATGACCTTTCCAAATCGCTGCAGGACACCAACCTCATTGGAGGAGACAGAATAAATACCTGACAAAAGATAGAGGATGATCAGGCATAAGAGGATCCAGCGAAGGAGGGATACCATATGTATAAAACTCTCTCGAATAGTCCCTTGTATTTTGTTCTCTCTGGAACTCATTACCTTCTTTGACCTTGTGCATTATTGAGGTATCGGAAGAGATCAGAGTCTGTAGACAACACGAGCGTGCTTTTCTGGCTCAGGATATCCTTGTAGACCTCCATGGATTTCATAAATTCAAAGAATTCTTTATCTTTGCTATAGGCCTCAGAATAAATCTTAAGTGACTGTTGATCTCCCTCTCCCTTTAGGATCTGGGCTTTCTTATAGGCCCCGGCCAGGATCTCTGAGACCTCACGATCTGCTTTCGCCTCAATCTTGGCTGCCTCTTCCCTTCCCTCTGCACGATACTTCATGGCTTCCTTCTCTCTTTCAGATCGCATCCGATTGTAGACGGCGTCAGCTACGACAGTTGGGTAGGCAATCCTGCGGATCCCCACTTGAACCACTTCAATCCCATATTTTTCCTTTGTCCTCACATTGGTGTTTTTTAAAATCCTATCCTCAATCGTGGAGATCTTTACCTCGGTGGGAGTTGTATTAATAATGTTACCCAATGTAAATTCTCCCAGGACACTTCCCAACTGGGAGTTAACCATATCTCCCAGCTTCTGGGTGGCAATCTCTGCATTTAACAGGGACTGAAAAAACAGGAGTGGATCACGGACACGCCAGCATACATAGCAGGTTAGCACAATAGGGTTCTTATCTCCAAGCAGGAGCTGGATAGGCTGGGTAGTAAATACATGAGTGCGGCGATCGATGCGATTTGCGGTCTCAAGAAATCCCGGTTGCTTGAGATAGAGTCCAGAGGTGCTGACGGTTCGGGTGGGCTTGCCGAACTGTGTCAGGACTACATAGTCCCTTTCTGATACGGTAAAGGTACTCATGAACACAAACCCTAAGATAACAACCAGCACTCCAAAAATGATAAAGATGTATCTCATTTGTTTTTACCTCCTTTCCAATCCATCGGGAAAAAGCTCTCAAAATCCATCCATAGCTCAGGCACACCAGCCCCTGGCTCAACAATAACCTTTGTCTTTTCTCGCAAGACCTCTTGCACGGTCTGTAGATAAATCCGAGACATGGTTATCTGCTTTTCCTGGCTATATCGTGGTAAAGACAACCTGAAGCGGGTGGCATTCCCTTCAGTCCTCTTCGTGCGCTCTACGATATAACCCCTTGCTGCCTCCAGCTCACGAACAGATTTCCCACGGGATTCAGGCAGGACCTTGTTGTGATATCCTAATGCATCATTTATTATCCTTTGCTTCTCCTGGTATCCTGCGATGACCCTCTCGAACGAATCTGCAATCGATATTGGTGGATGGATATCCTTTAAATTCACAGAAAGTAGTTCAACCCCGCTTTCCAGTTCATCCAGGGTCTCCTGAAGCCTCTTGAATATCTCCATTTCAAGCACCCTTCGATGAGTAGCCGCAATGTTGTAAAATGCCTCATGTGCGAAAAGAATGGTAGCGATTCTATGTGCAACTTCATTGACAAGCACTTTCGCATCAGTGTTTTTGTAAAGGTAGTGAAATATATCTTTGATCCGATAATGGAGAACAATATAAGGATAGAAGAAGTTATTATCCCCGCTCAAGAAAGGCTCCTCAGTACCATGCTTTCTGGTCCATATCAGGGCCCTGGTCTGTCTGTCAGTAATATTGCCAATGTTTAACCCTTCGATATATGTAGTCTTTACTTTCTTGACCTTATCCAAAGGCCAGGGCAGCTTGAGGTGTAGTCCTGGACCCACTGGTTCCCTTACGCTTAAAGGTCTACCAAATCGCTCGATAATAGCCTGTTCGCGAATACCCACCTTAAAGATGGCTGTAGAGAGATAACCAATCAGAACCACCATGAAGGGAAGGTACAGGATTCCCCTATAGGTTACCCTCATGATCTTTGTACGACCAAACTTAGTCTCCAAAAACGAGTGAATTATGCTGTTCACTTTTTGTACACCACCTCTATCAACGAGAAGTGCTATGATCTTAAAAGAGCGGTATCGGAAAAAATAATCCGCCTCTCGGCGAAAATATACCAGGCCTACATTTACAATGGTCTCCAGAGCAAAGGACAAGATGAAAAGGGCTATCAGACCTGCTACCAAACGATCAAGATTCAATCCCATGGAATACACTACAAGGGAAAACCCTGTGAGCAGCGATGAGGTCATGTCTGCCCGTGCATGCATACCATCCGAAACAAGCCCGAGTGAACCTTCTTTCCTTCCAATTCGTGTCTCAAAGCGATAGATAAGATAAGAGCCAAGAGAGAATGCCAAAAACAGGAGGCCAGATACTAAGGTGTTTTCAATAGGCCGGGGTTCTGCCTGGATACACTTTCTGAGCAGGGTACCAGCTACAATCGTTAATAGAACTCCAATAGCCAAAGAGGAAAACAGTTCCATTGTGCTTGGGAGCTGTTGTGGTCTTGCCTTGGACTCTTTTGTACCCTCAGTGTCTGCATACTTCTTTTCTACTAAACTAGATCGTCTCACCGCAATGAACACTAAGAAACTGGTTGCAATATCGCTAAAGCTATGCCATGCCTCTGCCAGGATTGCCATGCTCCCAGAAAAAAAGTAGAGGAGAAACTTCATCCCCGTCAGAAGGATATTCATCCCCGTTGCAATAGCAGCGGTCTTGACCTTGATATCAATCTCTTTCCATCTACTAGGATTCAATTGCTCAACCACCATGAACACTACTCCTCTCGTATGCTATTTATTTCAAGTATGAACAGGTAATTTACCAATAGAAAGACACCATACACCAAGAGGAAGGTCATATTTCTCAACAAAGATAAATAAAAAATGTGTGAATGTCAAAGGAAAGTTATTCACATGGAGAATAAAATAAATATAATCTCACGGGAGAGTACCATGTACATCAGTTTTTAACACTAAACGTGTACTCTCATCTTTCTGTTAAAAAAAGGTTGCACTGTTTTTCCACATATAATAGTTTAATGAAGAAATATGATTCACAAAAGAATTCTAAAACCTATCATTTTAGGAGGAAAATATGGATCAGGAAAAGGGAATGACTATGAGAGGCAAAGAATTAGAAGAAGAGATCATAGCATTCTTAAACGAGATGTCCAATAAACCCGGGGGGGAAAGGACAAAGCCCGGGTGTAACATTAAACACGGCAAGGGCTGTGCCCTGGGCACATGCGTGGACAACGAGCCAAGGGTCACCCCGATAGACTTCTTCAATGAGGGTATGACCATTTGGATAGCCGGTCAGCCTGGTGGCAAGATAGCAAACATCATGAGAAACCCCAAGGTTGCCATAGGGATCTATGAGCCTGTTGACCATAGCAGGGAGCAAAAGAGTCTCCAGGCCTGGGGCACGGCAAAGCTCATTAACCTCAAGAACAATCCTGAGGAGTTCAATAAGAGAATGGTATCCTTCGGCGTTAAAGAGGCAGCAAGTGGTGTAATAGAGGAGTTTGTTCAGATGGGAGCCATCCCCAAAGAGCAGGAAGAGAAAATGCGAGAGATGGGCATCAAACAGTTCAACTTCATAAAGATCGTGCCAGAAAAGGTGGTTTTGCTTCACATGAGGCCAGGTAACATACCTTTGAAGAAAATATGGGAAAATGGGAAGGCAACCGTCAAAGCTGGCATATAAGATACATTTAGAAGGGTCTGCACCATAAGGAATAATCGATTCTTTTTCATCTTGTAAACGAGGAAAGAGATCAACATCAAATGAAAGTAAAACTCAACAACTATTACAGTGTGGTCCACACAAAAGACGTACAAAAAGAGGGCAGTTTAAATGGACAGAACACTCAAAGTGGGGATACAAGGCAAGGGCAGTGCAAGCGTTGATGATTTGAGTATCCTTTCCACCCTGGTTAAAAAGCAGACTGGAATGAGCATGATATCAGTGATGGAGGACAACATCTTACTGAAAATGGAGTGGCTAAAAAACGGTACCATTGACTTCATGTGAGAGGGTGTTCATTTACCTTCGAGTTTCGAGGGGAGAATACCGGAAGCGGTAGAGAGAAACCGGGGACCCTTGCACATGAGAATCTTTGGGTCTGCTCACTCGGGAGCTGTGGGATTCATGGTCAGAGGAGATTCTCCGATAAGAACTATTTATGACATAGGTCCAAAGACCAGGGTTGCAAAGCCATCCTCAGGTGCTGAAGTGATCTATGCTCTGCTTGCCTGGCTTCAGCTTAATAAGGGGTCCCCCTCCACAAATCCTGCCATCAACCAATGGGATGTGACGTTGGTTCCACTTGATAGTTGGGAGGCCAACCTCAGAGCAATTGTTGAGGGTGTAGTTGATGTGGCGTGGGCTACCCCGGAAAACCCACTGGTCAAGGAGGCGGCCAAAAGTCCCCATGGGATTCGCTTCTTAGAGCTTCCGGTAACAAAAGATCCGGAGGGAGCAAAAAGATTTCAACAGTTTCTTCCTTTTGGGAAACTGATACCGGCACCCCCGCATGGAGTAAAGGAAATATGGGGAGTAACATCATTGGTTGGCACGGCTTGTTTTTGGTGCCGCTCCGACCTTGACAGCGAGCTGGCATATACACTGACCAAATGGTTTGATAAAAACTATGAGCTTTACAAGGATAAAGGCAACAAGCTCTATACATACACTAGAGAGGCATTCAGATGGACTTTAGATGTTGCTATGGCCCCTGTCCACAATGGTGCCATAAAATACTTTAAAGAGATAGGTCTCTGGACTAAGGCTGACGATGCCCGTCAGGAGTACAATTCAAAGTTAATGACCTGGTATTGCGAGGCTTGGGATGCGGCCATTGAGATGGCAGATGGGAAAGGGGTAGTTGTAAGCGCAGCGCGTGAGGAATGGATACGGCTGTGGGCTGATTATAAGGAGAAAATTCGCATTCCCGGATACTGCCAAATGACCAATGAAGAGATACAAGAAGGACTGGTACTTCTCAAAAGTCTTGGTCGATAATTCACAGGTTCACACCACCTCTATGCTGGACGCCGCCCAGGCAGTAATCTTGTGGTAGGATTATTGCTATAGAGTTATAATATTTCTACACTGCATTTCATGCCATTGAATTTTTCAATACTTCTCGTCCCTTTGTAGGGAATATTTATGCGTGTGAGTCTGAATCCATCCAACCAGAGAATTTCCATTTATGATATAAATCGCTCGGAGAATTAGTATTTAATAAGAACACATATAGACATGTTACAAAATAAAATTATTGTTTTAGGCATAGTATATACATTTTTATCTCCTCATCCCGCCATAGGGTCACCATTTGATGAAATCCGCGAAGAGATAGTGCAACGTGGTGCTCAATGGAGGGCTGGAGTAACAGCTGTCTCCCACATGCAACTTCCAGCAAGTAGTAAGGCATTAAGTGATAAAGGAAAAGAAAATTAGGGGAAAGTAAAGAAGTATCCATCTAGAAGTATGAAGATCAGTAGCTAATGGAACTATAGGAAGAATGTTGGGTAGAGAAAAAATGTGGTCATTGCTAACGAAAGCATAGCCGATATGAACGGAATCATTAGGGACCCCTCATGTGCTCTAAGGGTTTTATAAATGGTACTATACAGGATCATTCACAGGATTATTGATAAAGGTTTACAAGGATTTAATAAAACTCCTTTCTCCTGGAGGAAGGGAGGATTCCTAATTCCCCACGATATTTGGCAACCGTTCTTCGGGCAATATTGATGTTCTGGTCTTTCAAAATAGTAACTATTTTCTGATCACTATAGGGACTTTTGGGATCTTCGTTGGAAAAGATCTTTTTTATCTTGTTCTTTACGCTTGCAGATGCGATACTTTCTCCCTGAACTGAGCTAATTGCAAAGTTAAAGAAGTACTTCAGTTCGAATATACCATGTGGGGTGTGGACATATTTATTGGTGGTGACCCTGCTGACGGTGGATTCATGCATCTCAATATCCTCAGCAACATCCTTCAATATTAGTGGCTTTAGGTGATCTACCCCCTGGTCAAAGAACCCCCGCTGGAATTTGATGATGCTTTCCATCACTTTCTTTATTGTCCTCTCCCGCTGGTAGATACTCTTTATCAACCAGATTGCGGAGTTCATCTTACTCTTAATGTATTCTTTAGTCGATTTGGAAGAGAAATCTTTGTTATAAAGGGTTTTGAGATAAAAATTGCTAACCCTCAACCTGGGCAACCCATCACCGTTTAACACTACTTTGTATTTATCGTCCATCTTGTAAACATAGATATCCGGGGTAATGTATTGAGACTCTTTATCATTGAAGGGCCTACCCGGCTTAGGTTCCAGTTGAGATATGGCTCGGGCGGCCTCAATGACTTCTTCAATAGAGATGTTAAGATCAGCAGCTATAACTCGATATCTTTTCCTTTCCAAATCCGGTAGATGATATTTCACTATCTTTCCTAGTATAAAACCTTCCTTCCCAAGAAATTTTATCTGTATCAGCAAACATTCCTTAAGGTCTCTGGCAGCTACTCCTACCGGGTCAAATTCCTGAATTGTATTCAGAACCCAACTTGCTTTCTGTAAGGCAAACAAGAGATTGAGCCAATTTACATGGTTGAATTGAGAGGCGTTTTCTGGATCTTCCCCTGTGCTTTTCTCCAGCAAGTAATTCTTCGCAATCTCAATCAGTGGTGTCTTTAGGTAGCCATCCGGATTTAAGTTGCCAATGATTAGATTACCTATCTGCTGCTCATCCTGGTTCAGGGAGGAGAGGTGGAGCTGCCATGTCAGATGATCAGCAAGGGTTGTTGTTCTAGTCAGCCTTGCCTCCAGGGGAACTCTCTCTTCCCCAACACCATATGAGTTATAGCTTTCCCGGCCTGAGTTTTCTACATAACTTTTCCAATCGAATTCTAAACCATCCTCCAGCTTCTTTAAGGCATCCGGTTGCTTGTCAGGAATTTCATCGGCGTTTTCCAATCTCTCTTCTGACCCTTCACGGTCAAATTCCTGTGACTCTTCCAGAAGCGGATTTTCAGCCATTTCCTGCTGAATCATATCCGCCAGTTCCAGCCTGCACAACTGCAACAGCTTTATCGATAACTGCAACTGAGGTGTCATGACGAGCTGCTGGGTGAGTTTTAGTTCCTGTCTTAGCTCAAAAGCCATATCTGGTCTAACCTCGAATCTGTATTTCCAATTTTCTGTATCCTTCTTTTCTTCTACGGCAGTTTAAATGTTTTACTTTAGGGGTATTTTGTTGTAATTGCTCATAATCTTGTGTATTCCTGGCAATTACAGCTCACTTCCTTATTTTTTGTAGCAATCGAGGCAGAAAAGCTTTTTGCCGATAGGCGGTGGAACCTCCAACCTCACTTCCTTTTCGCAACCGGCGCAAACTACCTTATATAATCTTTGGGGTTTAGGTCTCTTTGATGTTCTTCTATTATTCCTTTTTCTAATGGCCATGGTGTCTTCTCATAAATTTGGGGTCTTGGTAATTCATGATAAACGTTAACCTTTATCCACCACACACTCTTCCTCTCCTACCATGCAGATTTTGACTTATTCTCATAGAGAATTAAGGGTTTCTTTTTCTTAAACATTACATCTTCACTAATGATACACTTTTTTACATTCTCTTGAGAAGGAATACCATGCATGATATCTAAGAGCCACGATGTAAGAGATCTCAAGAGAAATCAATCACAAAGGTAGTGGAAAAAGTTGAGAAAGAATCCCAGGCTCCAATGATGAAAAGAAGTGAAGAATCAGGAGCTCTTCAGCAAAAATGCTGAGGGGGTGTTTACAACTTTGTCACACTACTGTAACATTGACCGCTTGAGGACCTTTAGGTCCATCTTGCACCTCAAATTCTACAGACTGTCCTTC
>SMTZ1_10007091_pt1 | contig 11252 bp, 11 predicted proteins | sample DeeMarSWOR136_30_FD_25667 | JGI IMG/M metagenome (IMG submission 25667)
AGTCGACTGGTCGTCCACCAGCAACTCGAATCAGTTCATCAATGATTTTAGGACTATCCTTACTAATAGAATTCAAGTCATCGAATGATCGAGTCACATGGCAACCATAATGAGCAGCTAACCTAACACCGGTGTATGGATTTGTAATTTCAGATCGGATAGTTTCGACACCTATGTCATGTTCGAAAACGTCTAGAAGATGCTTCACGTTCACATTCTTCGTGTACTCAAGACCTTCTTTTGCTAATAGTAAATTGACTTCTAGTCTCACTCGTTTCCTACGATCAAGTAACTTCTTCGCATGTTTCAGAGAACCTGCACAAGCACCACAAATTGCTATGATGTCCTTTCCTTCCCTCTCAGCAAGTGCAAGTATCCGACCACTCAAGGCAAGGTATGCTGGTTCATTAAGGGATTCGATGAACTGAGCGCCACAGCAGTTCACATTATTCAGAGGTGTCACACTGATTCCAAGACGTTCTAGGACAAGAATCGTGGCGGCTTCATATGCAGGGAGTCGTACTGGGGTAATGCAACCTCTGAATAGTACGTAATCCCTCAAAGGGTCTATCCTCCGTTATCGAAGTATTTTGATTTCACATCGTTGGTGTAACGTTTGTTCTGTGATAGCCGAGAACTCAAACCCAACTCCTTCCGCTCATCAGATACAAAATCAGAATAAGCCTCCTTCATCAACCACCCATCAGATAGAATTGTCTTTGCAGCCTTTTGAAAGGCGGCAGGGATTTTTCTTTCCTGGATTGCGAGGTGTCTAACAATCCTAAATACATCAGCTAGTTTCACACCATATTGGCATGTATTCTCACAGAGATTACATATTTTACACAGCCATAGTTGCTCACTCTGTAACACAGGTTCACGAGCACCAACCAAGATTTTCTGCATGATTTGACGAGGGTTGTAATCGGTACCAGAAGCAACCGAACAGCTTGCATCGCATACACCGCATGCTAAGCATTTCTCTAGAAGTTCTCCTCCAGGCATTGATCTCAGTTCTTGAATGAAGGTTGAAGACGGGGTGAGTCTTGTTCGAACCATCCTTGTTCTCCTATTGAGTCAGGTCTAGTTCCTGAGTAGAGGAGTACATGATGTTGATGCAACTGTCGAATGATACTCAATTTCACGTTTTTTTGGATTATTGTGGTCCATTGATCCCAATTCTCTCAGGTCCAACGTCCTAGTCAATATACTTTTAGTCTGCATAATAAGTCTATAACCTTCATTGTTTCAGATGATTCACGAATCTAAATTATTTTGATTATATTCTTACATCATAGCTCTTCTAATGTATAATAATAGACAAAAAGAAATTGAATCATGTCAAGAGTTGCCAATTTCGAAAGATGTAGCTATTATGACATCAATTGAAGAAATATGTCTGAAATCATACAATGGTAAAACAGCATTGTTACGTATTGTAACGAAACTATGCACAAAATAGATATGAAATTAGAAAAATTCAATAGAAAATGTGCGCTTTTTCTATCAAATTTCAATAACAAACATATCCTTTTTATCAAAAAAAGAATTCTATCTATATCTATAGACCAAATAATAGATGATATTAAAATAATCCAAATCTATTCTTTTAAGATTTATCAAAATTTGATGATAGTTTTCTATCATTTTTTTGCAATAGATGATTTATTTCATAATATTTTTGTGAATAAGCTCACTAAAACCGAGGCGAGAAAAGAGGGTTGAGAGCAATTTTCCCTGTGATATATTCTATGAATTAAATCGTCCAAAATTTTCTTTTCTGCGGATGTTTTGATTTTGTATCATTTGTTGAATTTCTTCCGATGTCGGAGCAATATACTCCGAATCCAGAAACATGGTTCGCTCATAACGATCTTGGATAATATCTGCAAAGAACTTCGTATACCATCTGATTTCATCCTTGCTTCGTTGACGCATTACTTTGTGTTTCCTTTTTCGTGATAAATTACCTGACATCTTGTTTTACCTCTTTGAGGATAAGACATTCAGATACCCAGTCCTCTCCCCCGAGAGGACAACACAGACAAAATGAAGCACCACGAGGAAGAGGACATTGTACTAGTTGCCACTAATAATGTGGAACCAATACTGGTATGTCATTATTCCTCGCATTGTTGTAATCAAGCACATTGTAAAAACTTGATTTAAGCATTTACTTCCAAGTATCCTGCTGGAAATCCTTTTAGACGATTGAAGCATTTATGTGCAGAGCGTGGTTAGCTAAGAGCATAATACACCTCTAAGAACGAATTAGGATGCAAGAGCTTGACTGATACTCCTCAAGAAGAACTGTTTCGTGCAAGAACTCTGTGTAAGAAGGGAGAATATGAACAGTCACTTGAAATCATAAATTCATTAGCTGCGAATGAGGAGTTAACAGACCCCTGGATAACTTTAGATATCTTAATTCTCAAAGCAGAGATTTCATGGCGAATGGGAAAATTAGTCGAGGGACTTGAAGCAGTAGAAGAAGCTGAAGATTTGTTGTCATCTAATGGAATGAAACAACTGGAAAAAGAAAAAGAGGAACTTCAAGCTCGAAAAGGAAGGCTCCTCTCACAGGCAGGTGTTCTTCAGTGGTATAAGGGAAACATCGACAAAGCAATGGAATCTCATAAAGAGAGCCTGAGGATAAGAGAGTTACTTGGCGACAAAGAAGGGATTTCAGTTGCCTACAATAACCTTGGTTTGGTATATTGGACAAAGGGAAACCTCGATAAAGCGACTGAGTGCTATAGGAAAAGTCTAGCCATATATGAAGAGTTGAATGATGAGAGTGGCAAATCCAGAGTACTCAACAATCTTGCTAATATCAGTTCATCACGGGGAGAGTTAGACGAAGCACTAAGATATCATCAGGAAAGTCTCGCAATAAAGGAGAGAATAGCTTCTAAGCATGATATCGCAACGTCACTCATTAACATCGGTGTAATTCATAGGTTCAAAGGAAATTTAGACAAGGCAAAAGAATACTACAACAAAAGCCTAGCCATTCAAGAGAATCTTAGTATTGGTCCAGAGTTTGCTCTTGCTCTCCACAATATAGGTGAAATATACAACATAAAGGGTGAGCTTGACTCAGCACTGGAGTTTTACCAGCGTAGTTTATTGATATATGATGCTATGGGAGCTCAGGAGGGTATTGCACTTTCTCTTAGTAATATAGGAGATATTCAGAGAAGAAAAGGCAATCATGAAAATGCATTCGAATATTACCAACGAAGTTTGGGAATCTCCGAATCCATGGGAAACACTCGATTGATTGCTGTAATCTTGAGTGAACTCGTAGAATTGGCTCTTGACAATAATGATTTGGATCTTGCAAAAGAATACATGACGAAGCTTGAAAATGTTGACACAATGTCGGAGAACATTGGTCAAAATCAGAGACTCCGAATATCAAATGCGCTTATCCTAAAGAATAGCCAACGAACTCGTGATAGAGTGAAGGCGGAAGAAATACTTGAGCAAATAATAGAAGAAGATGTCGTCGATCATGCAGTGACAATTTCAGCTATGATTCATCTCTGTGACTTGCTACTGATTGAGCTCAAGGCAACCAGAGCTGAGGAAACACTCAACAAAGTGAATGATTTGACAAAACATCTTGTGGCTGTTGCCCTAGAACAAGCATCCCATCCTCTAGCTGTAGAAACATATCTGCTTCAATCTAAATTGGCTTTGATTAACTTCGAGGTTGACACAGCACAGCAATTACTAGCAAAGGCAAAATCTCTAGCTGATGAGAAGGGATTGAATAGACTTAGCCAAATTGTGAATCGTGAGATTCAAACTCTAGAAAATGAGCTTCAAAAGTGGGAATCAATACTCGAAATGAAACCTTCGAAGCAAGAGCTTGTAAACCTCACTAATTTGGATGATCTGTTAAAGCGAATGGTTCAGAAAACAGTAGAAAGCCTTGGTGCAGAATCAGCAATTGAATCCAGGAAACCGAAATACAAGTTGATACATAAGGACATGCTCGAGGGCACAGAAAAGTCAGAGAAATCGAAGTTCCGAGTTGGGATAGCTCAAATGGGGCTCTCGGAAGAAGGTGATATACTAAATGAGCTATATGAAGAGAAAGTGGATGGGCTCATTGGGCTTCGAGAGGAATCAGTTGAACTAACTAGAGCAAAGACTAAGAATATGGTTGAGAAAGCTCATTCTGATGGAATTAACATCCTTATCTTCCCTGAGATGACAGTCGACCTAAGCTATGTCCAACTTGTAGAAGATTTAACAGAACTAGCCAAGAATCATAGAATGTATATCATTCCAGGATCATTCCACGACCAACAATCCAAACGCAATATCTGTAGAGTTTTTGGTCCAGAGGGTATCCTCTGGGAACAAGAGAAACATATTCCTGCTATTATTCACATTGAAGGAAAGAGGTTTATTGAGCGAATTGAAACTGCTAAAGATTCTAGGAATGCTATCATTTGTAACACAGAGTATGGAAGAATAGCAATTGCAATTTGCCGTGATTTTCTTGATATGGATCTGAGAGTGGAGTTGAAGAACTCAGATCCCCCTGTTGATCTTCTCATTAATCCTGCGTTCACTCCAGTGACTGAAGATTTCAAAGCCGCCCATTATGACGCGAGAAGGTCTATCTATGCGTACTGCTTTTTTGCAAATGTAGCCGAATTTGGTGGTTCGTTGATCTACACACCTGAGAGAGAGCGCATTGAGAGAAATGTGCCAAGAGGAGAAGAAAGTATAATCTACAAAGATGTTGACCTCTTCCAGCTTAGAGCAGAACGCAAGAAGTGGGAAGAGGAGAGAAAAAAACAGGTATCATTTATTCAAAGTACAAGATGAAATCTAAATTTCACGCATCATAGATGGAGAACTTGTACAAAGAGTCGTAAACTCAATTGACTTCTTCATGTCCTCTGGGACTTGGTCACGTGGGACAATAACAAATCCTTTTTTCTTGAAGTAATCCTCTGCCGTATCAGTAAGCAGGAAAAGCCTACTTATGCCCTTCGTCTTTGCAGTCTCTGTAATTCTGTTGACCAATCGAGTACCTAATCCCTTGCCCTGAAAGTCAGGATGTACTGCGAGAGAGCGGAGAAGAGCTGACTTACCATAGATCTCAAGCCCAACGGAGCCAACGAGAAACTCAGATCCAACTGCAGCCTCTGGATGTCGGATAATGAGAAAGTTCTCCATGTGAACCTCGATACCATCAGGAGGAAGCTTAGTGTTTCTTAGCAAGACAACAATTGCTGAATGATCGGATATCTTGGCGTTTTCAATCCTGAACTCGTCAACCATAGCAGAGAAGATGTAATCTTCTGTTTATAATAGACTCGGATTCCTCGAGGACAAAAAGAATTGACCATACCTTTTCTTATACAGGTATGAGTGACTTTTCTGTGATGTGAAGAAATATGCCAGATATTAGACCGTTGAAAGCCGAAGACTGGGATGAATTCCAAGTGATGGATAAGGATCTCTTTCCCGACGATGCTGTTGAGGAGGAATGGTTTAAAAAACGAATCGAGCGCGATGGCGCATTCGCACTCATCCAAGATGGTCGAATCATTGGCAATCTAATCATGTCACGCTTTGGTGAGGATGAAGCCCATCTAGGACGGATTGGTGTTTCTAAGTTTCATCAGGGGAAGGGATATGGTTCAATGCTCATGGAGTATGCAATCGATTGGTTTCGTGAGGAAGGCGGAATTAGGAAAGTGCATCTCTACACTCAGGACTTCAATAAATCAGCTCAAAACCTGTACAAGAAATATGGGTTCAAACGAGCTGGGACAACTTGGCATTATTTTGTTCCATATGACTCTCTTGAGCCTAAGAACACATACACATGTCAAAAGATTCAGGAAGATGAAATCGATTCAGTGGGAAGTATGTTCCCTTCACTTCCTGGGGGACAGATTAGGAGATTCTTGACTTATGATGAGCACCTTGTACTAATATTGAAAGACTTGAACGGGTACAATGTAGGTGTTTGCCGATTCACGCCTGCATTTCCAGGATGCATGCCATTCGAGATTACTAATATCGAGTGCTTTGATGATTTCATAGAGGGGCTAAAGGAGTTCAAGCTTCCTGAGCATGATTATTGCCGAGTGACTTTCACTGACATACCTGAACTCGCAGAGCTCTGCGAAGCAAGAGATTATCGATTACACCATAGACTCCACAAGATGACACTCACGCTATAGAGAAAGATAAGGAGGATCTGTTAAAGCTCCTCTCATCTCATTAAAGTTCACTTCTTCTTCAACATCACTACAACAAATACGATAACGACAACCACTGCGCCAACGCCTATCACCAGAAGCATTGTTGTCGGAAGACCATCAATAGGTGCTGGATTGACCGTTATTTGGACAAGAATGGAAGTTGAGTGTCCATATGGATCTGATGCTGTGATTTCCACCTCATACTCCCCAACCACTAGATCAGTGGCATTAGTCAGTAGGCCTGTTGAGGAAATGGCAAAGTTGATGAGCCAAGGTGAACTATCCTACTCACTTGGTGGAGCATCATGACAAAAATCGCTGTCATTTCAACCAATGACCGAGTCTACGGAGTGAACAAGTCCTTCGAGCTGTTGGACATCGAACCAATCAAAGGCAAACGGGTAGTTCTAAAGCCAAACTTTAACACAGCAGACCCACCACCAGCCTCAACTCACATGGACACCTTCAGGCAGATACTAGTTAAAATACAGGAAATGGGAGCTAAGTCAATCATCGTTGCAGAGAGATGCGGACCTGCAAACACAAACGAGGCATTTAGGAAGAAAGGTCTCTATGAACTTGCCAACGAATTTGGGTTCGATATTTTAAATCTCGAAACAGTTTCGGAGGATCAATGGGTGATGAAGAATCTTGATGGAAGTCACTGGAAGAATGGTTTCCTTTTTGCGAAAGTGTATGATGAGGCTGAGTGTGTCATTGAAACTTGTTGTCTGAAGACGCACCAGTATGGAGGTCACTTCACATTATCTCTGAAGAACGCAACAGCACTTGTTCCAAGAGTAGGCTACAAATACATGAATGAGCTTCATAGTTCGCCCCATCAGAGGAAGATGATAGCAGAGATTAATGCCGCCTACAACTGGGACATCATCATTATGGATGGAGTGCTCGCTTTTGTTGATGGTGGACCTATGGAAGGTACTCGAAGAGAGGCTAGTGTCTTTGTGGCAGGGACTGATAAGATAGCAATTGATGCTGTCGGGGTTGCTTTGCTTCGGATTCTTGGAACCACTCCAGAGGTCTCAGAGGGACCCATCTTTGAGCAGGAACAAATAGCTCGAGCAGTAGAGCTAGGAATTGGAATTTCATCATTCGAGGAAATCGAATTTATAACAGATTCACACAAGAGCGAGGAATTAGTGAAGCAGATTAGAAATGAATTCTCCTAGTTTTCAGAATCTTAACATGAACCAGTTCATTTCAAGTGATCTCATACGATACCTGGTTCAGATTCGATTGTTTTTTGATCACGGGCAAATGCAAAATATAAACATAGTAAAATGGGGATAACGAAGATCCACAACCTAATGGGAAGGAACAGAAATATGATGATAATCAGAGCAATAACGATCACATCATCAGAGCCAGTTTTTCTGACATCAATAGGCACTGCTGATTCCAGCATTTCACTTGCCCTTCCAATAGGTTTCGCACAAGCTTTGCATCTGATTGTATCATCGGCAGCAATCACTGGATATCCAATCGACTCACAATGCCAGCATTTGACCATTCCTCTCTTTTCATTCATCTCCATTCTCAGATTCCCAGTTTGATTTCGTTTTATTTGGATAAAAACTTTCATGATTATCTAAGCTTCAAAATCCAATTCGACAGCACCATCACTAAGAAGAGCTTTGTCGATATCTAGTTGATTAGCACAATACGAAAAGCACTTGAAGACCTCCTATCTCCCAATGCTTCATGATTGAGATAAGAGAGGCCCGCGAAGAGGACCGTGAGTCAGCGATCAGATTACTTTGGAAAGCATTTGAAGCCACAACTAACTACGATGACTACCTAAAGCAAGAGTGGATTGAGAGATGGAATAATCCTGAGAAAGAGAACTATGCATATGTCGCAGTGGACAAGGGCAAAGTTGTTTCAAGCCTTTCCTTCTTCACAACATCTGAACATGAACAAATCATTAGGGGTGCATCAGTAAGATTTGCGGGAGTCTGGGGAGTCACAACTGATGCTGCATACAGAAGGAGAGGGCTTGTCAAAAAGCTCTTTGATATCTCCTTTCCAAGGATGCGTGAAGAGAAGGCTTCTCTCTCAATATTAGATCCTTTTCATAGACCATTCTATGAGAAGTTCTCATTTGCTTTATCTGAAAAACGGACTAGACATATATTCAACAGAGGTCAAATCAGGGCAGGTAAAACAAGGGATGATATAATAATAAGAGAAGCGAAAGATCCTGAAGATAGGAAGACGATCCAACAAGTCGAAAGATCGATGATACGGTTTGGTTCAAGGTTCTTCTCTAGTGACGGACCTTTGGATTATGTCATGAAGAATGGCATTATGCACATACTTGAAGATAAGAATGGTCCTGTGGGATGTGTCTGGTTCAACTTCACCCGAGGGCCGCCATTCACACCCCCTGAATTAACGGTAAGTATGTCCAGATATACAAGCGATGATGTCTTTCCATCAATTGTCGAGTTAGTCAGGAACTATTCAGCTAATGTCAGTAAAATAACATGGTGGGCTGATGCTGATGTCCCAGTCAGACACTATTTCACTGACATCCATCAACCTGAGTCGCACATGCTAGGTTCAATGATGATGCGGGTTGTTGACCTTGAGGACTATTGCCATAGTATCAAGATTCCAGAAGAAACCTCTGAAAAGGTCACTATTGAGTTAAATGATGATCAATGTCCTTGGAATACTGGAGTATATACACTCATTCCTGATGGAGGAAATTTAAGAGCTGAAAGGAGTAATTCAGAGCCAGAGATTTCTCTGAATGCATTCCAGCTATCTGAGATGATTGGAGGAATTACTCCTCCAACACTTCTTAGGTCATTACAAGAGATAAAATGCAATGCAGAAACAGCAAAAAGACTCGATAAAATGTTTCCAGCAGACACATTTGTATCGTATGTCAGGTTCTAATTATTCAATGGTTTGGTTATTTACATGCAATTCATTTTGAGGACTTGATGAAATTGTCTGCACAGGTGTCTGAGCAAAATGACTGGGTTTTACCCTCAATCTTCCTCAGAATCATTTGACTCATTTCGATAGGGTCGCCACAGAATGAACATATCCGCTCCATATCAGTTGCATTACCACAACATGGAGTAAGGATTGTTTCCTTAATCTCCTGTTGAATCTTAAGAAACGCCTCATTGTCAGATAGGAATATGTAGGCTAATCCTTGGAGTAGGTCACTAAGCGCAGTTGAGTCTACATCGACATCCTTCAGATGGGTTGCGAGATATTCCATCGTCTCATCTACCATCTCAATCTGCCTTAACATGAGGTCTTCAAGATGTCCCCAATCTTTCTCTTCCATCTCAACATCCAGTCCATCCTTGAAAAGCTTGAAGTATGAACCAACAACATCTCCACTCATTTTTGAATCGATGATAACAAAGACCTTGGCTGTACGCCTATAGTAGATTCCTCTACGACTCTTGCTGTCGTCATCGTCTTTCGGGGAAAATTCCTGTACAAGCCCTTGTTCCACAAGTTTTGGCAGATGATAGTAGCAATTGTATTTCGAAACCTCAACTTCTGGAAGATATTGTTCGACATTAGTCACAATTTCAGGAACTGTCATCCAGAAGCGTTTGATCTTCTTCTCTTCAACGACTGTTGTGCGAACCTTGGTCCCATCAGGTCTTACTGTTTCCTCTTTTGTGACATGTTCCTTTACTGTTTCAGTTCCATATCTCAATGCAACAAGAATAGCGCGTCTTATTGGATCACGAAAAGACTCTACAAGTTCTTGATTCACAATCATGAGGTAGCTTCGAACTTTATCATCTGGGAAATCAGGTAATGCTTCAGCAGTCAATGTAGACACCATAGATTTTTCGATGATTACACTAATTTTATCATTGAATTATGTGCTTCACACTTTAAAGCCTTTTTCATTCTTTTAAATATTTTAATTACACCTATCACGACAAAAACTTTATAAGAAAGTGTAATTTTTACACTATTATAGTCAATAAAATGTAACAATTGAACCGACTAAAGTGGGTGATAATTATGGCGTTCAGTAATGTAAAAAGAAGTTCAAAGGGTTGTTGGGAATGCGCTGAAAGATACGTCAATACATATCGCTACAACCGCTATGCAAATTCGATGGTTAGGTGAATTGGAAGATTCTCTCTAGTTTCTGAAAAAATAGAGGAGGCATCGCGTCCAAAGTTACTGGAGTGATGCTTCTTCAAATAATCCCTACGTCTCTGAAGCTTGTACTGTTTGAATCTCAAAAAGATTAGCTGTTCCGAAAACCGTATATTACCATCTTTTGAAATCATGGATCAAGACCTGCAGTCAAAATTAGCAGGTCACTCTGAATTGAACGATTGTTTTTGGTTTTCGAAGATGTCTTTGATCAATTGGAGGTATAGACTTTGGGATACAATAGTTCGCAAAGAAAGAAAGCCAAGAAAAGAAGAAGGCATGAAAAGCTCCATCATAAGAGTATAGTCTGAGTGTGAATCATGTCGAGAAAGCAACGGCAAAATCAGTCGAAATGTGGACAACCCACTATATTACGCCCGAGTATAGATATTGAATAAGTTTAATTTTGGTTTCGAAAATTCTTCTATAGGGAATTTTGCTGACTTCTGTGAACATGTTAATAATTTATTGGTTTTCTTTTCTGTAGTTCATTTGTAAATATGAAAAAGTGAAGGAAACATGTAATTATTGGCATTGTCACACAATAAGTTGGTTTTTAATGAAGGTCAATGTATTTGACATTTGCTACATGCATGGAGGAGTTAGGATTGAAGAAAGGGAATTTGAATGGAAAGGAGCTATCATTGAAATTCTTAGCATTTGGACTTGTCTTGATTATTGTTATCTCATCAATATCGATAACAAAAATAATGATTATATCATATCATGAGGATGACAATGAGATTAAAACACAAAATGAACAAAATGTGAATTACGAATATCAAAAACGATCTATTGAGATTAAAACCATTGCAACGGAAAATGGAGAGTGGATATCTTTCG
>SMTZ1_10014387_pt1 | contig 11252 bp, 6 predicted proteins | sample DeeMarSWOR136_30_FD_25667 | JGI IMG/M metagenome (IMG submission 25667)
TTTTTGCCCATTCACATCTCAATGTCTTTGGATTCCACCGATACCCTTCATCGCATTCGCCCATGACTTCTGGATAGTACCATTTTCCTCGGGGATGTTTTGCATCTTTTTTTTCAGCCTCTTTTTTTTGAGCAGTTTTTTCCTGAGTCGATGCTTCGAGAGCAAAAGAAATTTCTACTGTTTCATTGGCTTTAATCCCGACGATATTCTTGATGTTATAACCGCCATCTTTTGTCCAGATCCCCAGGACGTACAACCCTTCTTCGATGTGCTCGATTTTAACGGCTCCAAGCTTATTGGATTCATTACTTTCTTGAATAGAATCGTCTGAAATATTCCTGATGATAATAATAAAATAATCGTAATCGCTAGAAATTTTGACCTTACCAGTCTTATCATTTCCCCCTCCCTCAAAAACCTCGTTAATGATATGAGTCTCAAAATAGATTGTCAAGAAAAAACTTCTTTTTTTCATGTAACCGCGCATATTTTTTAAAATTTTACCTCATTGAGCATTTCAATAGCCTGACTCTTCTTCGTTTTCTCTTTGTCTTGAGCTCTCCGACCACTTCACTTTTCTGCTCTTCTTATCATTCCGTCTCAAACTTTATGTCACTGATATGTATTGAGCTGTTCACTGGGGAAACCATGATTAGATTTTCCCCTATCTTCGGTTCCAATGGAATCGAGATTGTTTCATTCACCAGATAATCTTCCCAGACCACTCTCCCGTTGAAAAATACTGCTATCAAAGGAATGACCTCTTCGCTTGTGTTTTTGAAATGTAATCTTAATGTTATTTTTCTGTCATCAAGATTCATCCGTTGTGAGAACCTTCGCCCCTTATTGATGAGATAATTATTCAGCCCTATCTGTCTCGGAGTCAGAAGATTCTCGATCCGGTCATTTATATTTTGTATCTCTTCCTCTTTGTTCATCCGCTCATAACACAGACGGAGATTCAGAAGGGCATTGAGATTCTCTGGATTGACATCTAGAGCTGTATTGTAAAAATGGGCGGCATCATATAAAGCATCGAGTTTTTGATAGGAATCACCGACGACTTGAAGAACTTCCAGATAGTCATCTTTCATGGCTTCAGGAACTATGATGTAACTTTTCTGAAGGAGATTTCCCACATTGATGATGTCTCCGTATCGACTCTGGTTGAAAAAGAGAAGAATATGGAAGGATAGGCGTTCCAGATTGTCAAGGCTATCTTCTAATTTTGTTCCTATTAATGTTAAACGTCTGAGGTAAGATTCAAGCTCTCCTACACTGGCTGTGCTTTCTTCCAATTCAAGATATGTACGTAAGACGGCCTCGACATCATTCAATTCTCCTCCTTCATTAAGATGACACTTTGCCAGTTTCAAACAGGCCTGCTTTTTCAACTGATTGAATTCTGAGGGCTGGATTGGTTTGCTCGCGGTTAAGCTTTGGAAAAAATTGATTTTTTCGAGCCTGTTTAAACAGGATCTGAAATATTTGGATGCTTTCCTCACCCGTAAATACATCAGCTCGTTCTCTCCTGATTTATAATCACTTTTTGCTTTCTCGAATTCCAAATATTCGGCTTTAGCCAGAGCTTTTTGTCTCTCCTCCAGAGAGAGCGACTTCTCACCCAGAAATTCGGCATACATTCGGTAAATCTGTGTGTCTTCAGGCAGGATTTCCTGCATGATTTGGTAATCCTTTATACTCATTTCCCAGATATTCATGATAGTCCGAAGTTTTGTTCTATCTGCTCCGCTTATTATTTTTTTCAAAGTGTCTATGGTGAATTTCTTGTTCTCCTCACTGAGTTTTGGCCATTGAGATAGAAATACTTTTCCAACTTCATAAAAAATTTGGCTGTTATGGCCGGCAAGAAGCGCGGCTTTCTTGTACATTTCATAAAAGTTTTCATTGAGGGAAGGATCAAGATAACTCATATAGAAAAGTGATTGCGCATAATAAAAATGACAGAATCGGGAAGTCGGATTGAGTCTTAAGGAATGCTCGAAATTCTGAGTGGATTTTTGGAGATAGTAGGTACCGACTCCATAGTCTTCCTCAAGGGTCTGGATTCCCTGATCAAAATAGGCCTTGCCTAATTCGTAGTAGACGAGATCATTGAGAGAATAAAATGTGTTTGCTTTTTCAAGAATTCTGATTTTTTTATCAACTTCTTCTGTTCTCTGTTGCCGATACCATAAATGCTGATTCCAATAAATAGCGAGATCAATGATGAAAATAGCAGTAACGCCGGCCAGGACTAGCGCTTTTTTAAGGTGGCTCATACTCCTGAGCGAAGTCCTTGCTTTTATCGGCTCGTCCACCAGTAACGGCCAGGACAACTGTGAACAGCAGCATATTTGCCGGAATGTGCAGGTTAAAATCGGTAATACTGTGAATAAGGATACAAATCACGGCGATAATTCCCCCCAGAGCGAGTCCTCTGACTTCAGGGCGCCTCCTCAGTCGCCAGATGAGAACAGAATTGATCAGCATAAAAAGAATACCTCCCAGAAGAAAAAGCAGCCCTACTGTCCCGAGTTCTGAAAGGTACTCCAGGAAATCATTATGGGCATGGGAGAGGTGGGCGGAAGTCAAGGCCTTCTCATAAGCGGGATATACAGAGGCAAAAGTGCCGAGACCCGAACCAAAAAATGGATAATTTCCGACAATCTGGGTGGTGTTGCTCCAATAAAGCGGTCTGTTTTCATGTAAGACTTTATCCAGCGCGAATCTCTCCACAACGGCATCTATTCCGGTGTAAAGAGCAAAAAGAATGACTATCGAGAATAGAACTTTAAAGAAAGTTTTTGCCCTTTTTCGATGATGTCTTTCCCTGCCCAGATGAATGACATTCGAACCAGAAAACAGGATAAATGTAAAGACCAGAAGAAAAACGCCTGAACGGGATTTGGAAAAGATGATGGCCAGAGACATAATTATGATGCCAAAGGAGAGAAGCAGGCTGGTATAGAATCTTTTCTTCGAGAGACTAAGGACTCTTTCCCTCCATTTCAGGTCAGCTAATGAAAAGAAGTCAATATGGGCTAATACCAATCCAATGGTTAAGGGGATGATCATCTCGAGATATCCGGAAAAGTGGTTTCGATTGACAAAAGTCCCGGTTACAGAATCCAATCCGTAGATTTTTTTATAGAACAGAATTCGAGGGTTCTTATTGAAAAGTTCGTAGAATCCATAAAGCGCCTCAAAAATTCCCACTGCAACCAGAGTATAAAATATTCTCTTTATCTGTTTTTGCTGCGTTACAGTCTTGATAATAAGGAAACCCAGAAGAAAATAGGCGAGGAGTTCAAGTCCTTCCTTTAAGGTGTGAGAAGGGATTAAAGAGATGCTCATGAACTTAATATTTGAAAAATTGGTTGAGAAAAGCTTCTGAAAAGAATAGGTGCTGGGAGAAAGGAATCCCACTAGAAATTTGGGCAGAGGTAAGATCTGGATCAGGAGAAAAGCAAAGAAGCCATAAAACAAGTATCGGGGCCATTTCAATGAATGAAGAAGTAGCCTGTTATTTTCCGGTTTCTCCCTCATCAGGACATAAGCGGCCATCAACCAGTATTGACCACTCATGCACTGATGCTGCTGGGAGCGGAGAAAAGACAAGCAGCCCTAAAATCCCATACTCGATAATCTTTTTGCACAGATCATCTCGCTTGGGCAGAAACTTACCTTCCTTTTTGGATTCCCTGTTCCTGATTCTCTTGGTCTTCTTCTTCATTGTCCTTCCTGCAGCTTTATGATGAATGCGTATGTGCTCATGGAGAACATCGATAAGGATCATTAAGATCCTTAATATAAGCTTAATATCCAGATGAAATAAACACTTAGATTTTAATGCGCCAAGCTGTTATCTGTGCCTGTCTTCTGTTGTATCCCCGTAGTAGTTCCGATAAATATATCTGTAATTATAATAGTAATGACTCTTCAATTTAGCCTGATTATGCAGCACCCCTATAATCTTCGCATTGGCCTGTTTCAGCTCTTCGACCGCTTTTAAAAAAGGCTCGCGCCCCGTTTTTTCAGGCTGGACAATCAAAACCACACCGTCTGAAAGGGAGCTGATTATCAGAGAATCCACAACAGCCAGGATAGGAGGTGTATCAATCAATATAAAATCATAATTTTCTTTCAGATCTTCTATCATCGTTTTCATTTTATTTGAGTTCAGAAGCTCGGAGGGATTAGGGGGGATGGGTCCAGTGGTGATCAGCCAGACATTTTCGATGGATGTCCTGTGAACAATATCTTCGAGCGGCACTTTTCCAGTCAAAAACCGTGTTAAACCTCCCGTATTCTTTACCTTGAATACCTGATGGAGCCTGGGCTTTCTTAAATCTGCATCCACAACCAGAACTTTTTTCTGTAGCTGAGAAAAGCTCACAGCCGTATTGGCCACAGTCGCCGTTTTTCCTTCCTGCGGCAAAGCACTGGAAAAAACGATTATTTTGGGAGGTCTTTCTGCATAGGAGAGCAAAATTGATGTTCTTACGGTCCTGTAATCCTCAGAGACTGTAAACTTCGGATGCATGTAATTGACAAGTTCAATCTTATCTGTATCTGAAGCCGTTTCTTTCCTTCCTGAATTTTCTTTTTCATGAGAATATTCGGAGCTAGAGTAATACCCATACCTCGTTTTTTTCTTCTTCGCTTTAGGGGAAAAAAAGGGAATCACTCCCAGGGAAGGAAGATGAGCTAATCTCTCAATATCCTCAGGCCCTTTGATCGTGTTATCCAAATTTTCAACGATAAAACAGAGGAATGTTCCTCCGAAAATCCCGATGAGGAATGCTATTATGAGATTCAGCTTCCTTTTCGGAGAGACAGGTTTTTCGGGAATCTTAGCTCTGTCGATAATGCTGACATAACTCGTTTTGAGGCCTTCCAATCTTGCTGAAACCAGAGTTTCATTCTGCCTCTCAACAAGAGAATTGAGGAGCTTGCGCTTATTCTCCACCTCAATCTTTAAGCTGTTGTAATAGATGGTGTTAGAATCCATTTTCACAACATTGTCTTTTTGTTTGTCCAACAGGTTCTCAATAGAAGATTCGTTTTTTAAAGCGGACTGGTATTCTGATTCAGCTGCGTCAACAGCCTTTCTAATCTCGCTCTTGAGTTCATCTCTCATGCTATCCAATTTTGCCTCGAGTTGAATCATCTTAGGATAGCCAGATTTGAAAAATTTACTTTGCTCCTCAAACTCGTTCTTCATCTTCGTGTACTCTGTTTTAAGCTGTTGTATCAGAGGATTATTCACAAAGGGAGGAAGGGAATCCACGTTTAAATTCCGCAGCTCCCGGTAAACCGCTTCTTTCTTGATGCGGTCGATCTGAGCTTGAGTGTAGGCGTCGTTTAAATCTGCAAACTTGCTGATCGCTATGCTCTCCGAATCGCTCAAATAGAAAAGTTCTTTCTCTTTTCCGTATCCCTGGATTTCACGCTCCTTGGCGGCCAAATCTCTTCGTAAATTTGCAATCTGCTCGCTCAGGAAATCTGAAGCCTGCTGAGTTGTTTCGTATCTTTTTTCTATGGAAAAAGTGATAAATTCCTCTGCTAAAGTATTGACTATCTCTGCGGCTAAAACTGGATAAGACAAAGTGCAGCTGAGTTTGACGACCTTTGTTTCCCTTACTGGGGAAACATCGATGCTGCCCCTCAAGTCCTCGACTATATTAAGATAAGGATCTGAGAGAATGAATTCATCAGAGTCTTCGTCATTCAGATTTTTCTTCGGTGTTATCCATTTAAAGGTGACCAGATCTTTAATGACATTCAAAAGGCCCTTTTTTTCCTTCCTTCCCTCACCAAATTCAGGGCGGGATAAGAGATCCATCTTTCTGGCTACTCTTTCTGCTAAAGATTCGCTCTCGAGAAGTATGAGCTGAGTATTGAAGAATCTCATATCTGACATCCGGCGCCCGTATCCAAATTCGTCTTCAATGCTCATGATTTTTGAGGTTTCGTCCTCGATAAGCAATGTAGCAGTAGCTTTGTATTTGGGGCTGACAGTGAAGGTATAAAATCCAAAGAGCAGGATCACTGCACTGGTAAAAATAAAAAGAATCCCTTTTCTCTTTACAATCACCTTCCAATAATCTAATAAATTTAATTCTTCTTCTTTTTCTGGCAAAAATTCCATCTTGATAATCCTAAAAAGATGTTGTTAAAAAGACTGATTCCTTCATCGCTGAAAAAAATATCTATTATTTAAAATGAATTTTATGCGGGAAAATTCATCTGTGTTCCATTCAAGCATCATCTCCCATCCCTGGAAGTGTGAATATTAAACTACTCTACTTTAAGGATGTCAAGAGAGAAACACGAGATGCTTCACTTTGTTGTATTCTTGCGAATCAATTTAGACTTTTTGACAAATAGGAGAACGAGGAGTATAAATATATTATCAGCTAAGGATATAAACCGTAGATTTATTCCGCGGAATATAATAGCTTGCCAAGGAGGTAAGGGAGAATGAAAAAAGGGGTTCATTTCCGGCAAATCAGTCTCAGTTTTTTTATAATAATTGGAATTTTATTTTTTGGAGGGATAGTACTTCATGGACAGGAAACCGATCCTTTTTATTTGAATCTTCTCCATAAGGGTGAAGAGTCATTTCATGCCAAAAATTATAAGGATGCTGTCAGAGAGTTAGAAATTGCTGCTTTCGGACGTCTTGGGAGAACAGAGCTGAAAGTAAAGGCCTATATCTATTTGAGCTTATCTCATTATTATTTAGGAAATTTTGAAAAATCTGAGAAGTACCTCAATGATGTTGAGAATCTAATGGCAAAAAAAGAATTTACGAGCATAGGGATGGCTGAATCTGTTTTATCCGAGCTTCAGAAACTAACGAACTTTTTCATGAGCGGGGAAATTCAAGAAGAAGGGAATAACGGACAGTCGTCTGAAAATAAGAATCCTGGGGAGCAAGAAAGCAAAACTCAGAAAGTGACTGCTGACCTTATAAAAGAACTGGAGATGAAAATCAGATCAGATCCGCACAATATTCCCCTTTACTATGAGCTCTTCAAGCTCTACAGGAAGTGCGATAATTTGAGAGGTGATAAAAAGATAATTAAAACAATGATCAAGAAAAACCCCGCAGAGGTTATTGCTTATCATTTGCTTGGAATAACATATTATAACGAAAGGAACTATAAAGAGGCGGCGAAGAATTTTGTGAAAATTATTGATTTGACCAAGGATATGCGAATTGATCTGGATTTATTGGGTGAAGCAGGAGCTTATTTGATACTCAGCACTCATCTCGGGGGAGACAGGAAGGGAGCAGCAACGATGGTCACTGGACTGTTGAATTATATGCCGGAAGAGCAGATCGGCTCTCCTTCTTTAAATCAACAAGATAAAGCTGTACTCCAAGAGATCTTAAAGACTTATAAACACAGATCAGAAGCTGATAGAAATAAATAAAGTTGTCCTTGGGCAAAGTCAGTTCATTTAATCATTCTGCATGAATCGTAGCTGCGCACAGCAGCCTTAGCGGCGGCTTCTTCATACGGCAGTCGATATCCAGGGCTCAGCCTATATTACATTCTGATGACAATGTATCTTGCAGTCAGAGTTGTTGTGCTATCATCGAAATGTCCGCTGGCAAAAATGCCTTTAACCGTGCCCTCAGCTGCGAGTCGATCCTCCAGAGCGGCCACGAAGTTCTCAAAGGCGAGATAGACCTGGAAGGTTCCGTCTTCGGAGATCACGAACAGGCCCTCTCCTCCTTCTGGCGGCTGAATGGAAGGCGGGTCCAGAAGCTCTGTCAGGTCTACGACCACACCTGCCCGGTCCAGATGATGGAAGAGGCCGACGCCTTCAAGGTTGAGTGTGAGATTTTCCGAAGACAGTGAATCAAAGGCAGCGGCCGAGGCCGGGTCCCAGTTCACCACCAAATGAGCCCTAGCATTGGAAACATCCACCACGGTCCAAGCGTCAAAGTCTTCGGGGGCCTGGCCGAACCTGTTGACAAAGCCGCGCACCTTGACCGGAGTTCCGGACGGAATGGCGGAAACATCCAGAGCTCCGACATCGATCTCGTAATTCGCGGGATCAGCATCGTTTTCTGAACTGATGCCCGTGCCAGTGAAATCGAAGATGCTCACTCGCCGCAGGTCTATGGCTTGGAGGTCGACTACAAACCAGGGAGGCCCGGATGCCAACGCCTGACCCCGGAGCGTTGTTAAGTGCAGGCGCGCATATCCCTCGGTGGCATCCAGTTCGGTTTCATCACCGCTAAGTGTGCCGAGAATCGTAACTCGCTGCCCCACCGATATATCATCGCTGTCATATTCATCGAAGGACAGCTGGCGCCTGACAATGGTATCCAATCCCACCTGAACGATCAGCGTGTCGTTAAATACCACGCTGCCGCCTGAGCGGATCAAAGTGGCGCCCTTCACAGTCAGCGCATTGCCTGCGCGTCTGATCACATTGCCTGTAACAGCATCCAGCGTTCCTCCCGGCACGCTGGAACCGGCGTAGACATGCCGCGCCTCAAATCGAGCGGGATTGAACAAAAGGTCGCCCAGGACGATGATGGCGGTTAGAGACGGCATGGTATCCAGGGCATTTAAGCCGGCCTGGCCGTAATAGAGTTCTTCGTTGATTTCAAAGATGGTGCTCTCATCGGTTCTGACCTCGAGGGTGCCGAAGCGGTCATCGTTACCGGATAGGATATGAATAAAGGGCCGGATGATGACTTCAAAGGTTCCCCCGCTGGGATCCACATCTTTAAGAGGGCCTCGCAGCCGGTGGATTTTTGGGGCCTCAGGATTCACTTCAGCCAGAAGAAACGGCTCAACTGTCAAAACGGGTGATCCGGGTGGGTCAAATTCCACTTTGTTCGATGCATTCAGGTTAAAATCCAGGGTCAAATGAGCCGGGACTCCCGGAACGATCAAAAGCGCATTCCTCCCTTCGAGGCGAACGGATACCTCCAGGGTTGTGACCGGGTCACCACCCACATCGAGGATAGTTTCCACCTCCACAGCATCACCGCTGCTGTCTTCGACCCAGATTTCTGCAGCCTGAAAATCCAGGATAAGAGTAGCTTGGGTGTAGAAGCCAGAGGGAATGGTGGCGGCTGTCAAGAATTCTGTCATTTCCGTGTACTGGGCAAAATCCACTCGAGTGGAAAGGGGCAGAGTATTTACAACTGTACCGTTGGCCTTGGTTAATGTGAGATACAGCACATCTACCGTGTAGTTGATAAAATCGCCTTCTTCATCTGTCAGGCCGATGACGATCTGGCCGACATCATCTTCACCTCCATCGTCGGGAGCCATGACACAACCGGATGATCCGAATATTGCGGCGATGAACAGAGCTGCAATCAAGAAAGAGAGGAATCGTTTCCAAACATTGTCTGAGGATTTGCTGTTTTTGGTCCAAGTCATGGTGACACCTCCTTAACCTTGCTTTTGTTGATTAGACAAATACTGAAGAAAATCCTTGGCGCTCACTTACTATCTAAGATTTAGTCGCGCTGTATAGCCTATTTAAGTAGAAACGAAATGTTTTTATTCGGATTAGCAAAAGATGAAAAATCAGGAAGGATGCGGGATACTCGAATCCTTTTTTCTATGGTTTTAAAATCCAGTGGAAAATGCGCTTTGCCCCTGAAAAATCTCGTTCTTCCTTAGTCAACCGCATCCATAATCAAGCAGGTTCAGGAAAAATCTGTGACTCATCTGCGGCGTGTCACTCTCCTATCTTTTTCCATGTTTTGATGAATTTAACGGCCGCCTTGATAAAACGGTCTGTATCCTGTTTTCCGTATTCAGCCCTGGCGTCTTTCGGGTTCCCCGTAGAAAACACTCCTGTGTTGGTCATTTCTCGTGTACTCCCTTTCTTCCCTGTCTCTTTTGGCGTAAACATGGAGGCTGAGGTGACTTGCTGCAGATTGGGCTCCTCTTTCATGAAATCATTGGCCTTCTCCACAGCAGGAGGAAAGGTCATTACGGGTTTTTCTGCCTGGGACATATCGACAAGGCTGTTGGTCAGATAGAGCATCAATGATGTCTCGGCTATACCGGCATGCCAGTCATAAGGCGGGTAGGACCGAGCTTCTGGTTCCGGAGGAGGCTCTATATTGTTGAGCTTAACAGCCACGGCTTCTGTTGTCTGGTTTATCTTGCGGACAACGTTATCGACAGCGACATTATTACCTCCATGCCCGTTATAAATCATGATCTTCTTTATTCCATGCCTGATTAAAGAGAGGGCGCTCTCGTAGACAACGGCTTCGAATGTTTCGGGCGACAAGGTCATGGTTCCGGGAAAGCCCATATGATATTCAGCCAATCCCAGGAACAGGATTGGGGCGACGAGCACATCAACTTCCTGAGCGATAAGCTTGGCTGTCTCTGTCGCACCGTAAAAATCAGTTCCCAGCGGAAGGTGTTTTCCGTGTTGCTCGACGGACCCGACAGGAATGATGGCCATGTTCGTACGCTTCAAGGCGTCCTCAAATTCCTTCCAGGTCATGTGGGGTATGTAGTTCTTGACTTTTGTTTCCTGGAACAGGGGATTGGTATCCTGGGACATTCCGATGGAAACGACAAGACCCATGACCAGAATTACTGGTATGATCTTTCTTTTAAGCCTGCACATAGAATCCTCCTTTTTCACGAGAATGATATTCGGGAAATGGCGATGTCTAAGACCAACAGATAAAGGAATTTGGATTTGATAATCACTCCAAATCCCTCATCACATTCCGCAATTTCTGTCCACTGATATCCTGAAATGAAAGTATCACATCCAGAATGACATGGTCAACGACTCAAGAAGTGGAGCAGGATAACTCAGTCCTGGGGGAGTATGAACTCTCTTTAGCCGAACATAAAATTTTGGTTAGGGTGATTTATACGCCAGGTGATTCTACTGGGGAAAAATAGTGCTGATTGAAAAGTTCTTTCCTTAATACTCGTATTTGAGTATATGCTTCTTGAAATTGAAAAACTTTTTGAGAGAGTTGAATTTCTTGACAGGATGACTTCTAATGATTTTCGAAAACAGAGTAGGGAATAAGCTGTTCAAATAAACACCGAGAATTTCTGGCCCGCCTATCAATACTTCCTCTTTGTTTTTTAACAATGCCTCAATAATTTTTCTTGCACATTTTGATGGGTCCATACCTTTTTCTTGGACTGGCATCATTTTATTGTATGGAGTGCCATCTCCTTTCAGAGCATTGACTGTGATGTTGGTCCGTACAAAACCCG
>SMTZ1_10007093_pt1 | contig 11251 bp, 12 predicted proteins | sample DeeMarSWOR136_30_FD_25667 | JGI IMG/M metagenome (IMG submission 25667)
CGGGGATTTAGAATACAACCCAGAAGATTTAAAAAAATTAATTAAGCCGATTTTAAATGGCGATTATAAAGTTGTTTACGGTTCAAGAATTTTGGGGAATATTGCCGGTTTTAATATATTTTCCCACCGCTTTGGTAACAAAATTCTTTCTTTTATTACAAGTTTACTGTATTTCAAAAGAATTACAGATATGGAGACCTGTTATAAAATGATGACTAGAGATGTTATAAATAATATAAAAATTAATGCCAGAAGATTTGAATTCGAGCCAGAAATTACAGTCAAGATAATTAAAAATGGTTATGACATATTAGAATTACCTATTAATTATCAATGTCGATCATTTAAAGAAGGAAAAAAGATAACTTGGAGAGACGGTATAATAGCTCTTTATACTATAGTTAAATATAGGTTTTTTGATTAAAATGAAAATAGAAAAATGGAACAGCCCCAAAAGAAAACCTTCCGATATAGTTACTCCTAAAATAAGTAGTGATATGTATTTACAATTTTCTTCAATTTATGATGATATTAAAAAAAATTCACATTTAGCAAAAGGAATAACACTCGATATAGGGGCAGGCATATCACCGTATGAGCCATATTTCAAGGTCGAAAAATTCATAAAATTAGACAATTTTAAATACTTAGATTACAGACCAGACATAATCGGAAATGGAACTGAAGCTCCAATCAAACCCAATTCTATAGATACAGTATTATGTATTCAGGTTCTAGAACATATTCCTTATCCCCAAAAGATGATTGATGAAATTTATAGAATTCTTAAAAAAAACGGAATTTGTATATTAACAACTCATATGGCCAACCCATTACATGGAATGCCACATGATTACTTTAGATTCACGAAACAAGCTCTTAGATTAATTCTTTTCAAAAAATTTAGGAAGATAAAAATAAAAGAAAATGGTGGGGCAATTCTTTCTATAGGACAGTTCATTGTGTGGGGCGTATACTATTCTTTACCTAAATTGTTTTCTAAACCTATAATCATTATTTTAAATCTCTTTTTTAAAAAATTAGATAAATTATTTTTTAATGATATTTTTACTACAAATTATATTGTGATTGCAAGAAAATGATATATTATAAACACTAGTTTACGTTGATTTAATTTTTTAATCAATTTCAATAATTTCATACAAAAATACATTAGCATCTGGTCTGTTTCCATAAAATATTCTCTTTAATTTGAATAGATTTTTATTTTGATTTATATACTCAAAGAGCTCTTCAAAAAAACTTTGTTCTGTTGTATATATGTCTTTGTCGTCGATTTTTTTAAAGAAGTTATTACTTTGCATTAAAGGCTCTTTAACAATTAAATAGTAAAATTTAGGATTTTTTATACCTAATTTTTCATATTCAAATTTTGAATACTCTTGATATAGAAATTGAAAAATACATTCTTTAGAAGTACATTCTGCAGTTCTAACACTCAGGTTTCTATCATGTTTCATGAAATAAAATTGTATCCCTTTGTCATCATAGAGTATACCACCATTTTTTTCTGTGTTTTGAAGTGTCCAAATGGTCGCATTTTCGACCGGATATCTGATGTTTACTCGAAGATTATAATCTATTGAAACTAAAAGAGATAATATTAATGTTAAAATAAATATAACAGATCCATAATTCTTAATTTTATTAAAATTAACAACTTTATTCATAAATATTGATCCTGAAATTGCCAATGCAGGCATAATCGGCATTGTAAATCTATGTAGGTTGCTTGAAGATGGACCTATGAAAAGTAATGGAAATAAATAAAAAACCACGATCCAAGAAATTAGAAAAAAATCTGAATCTTCCCTTCTTTTAATTAGATAAATTAATCCCAGTATAGATAAAAAACCGATAACATAAGAGAATTGTTTCAAATAAAAAATTGGCAAATTATGTAAACTAACATTAAATCCCATATGACTGCCATATTTCTCGATAAAAACATAAGGTATGTCTAAAAATGATGGTATAAAATTTACAAATAATAACCATGGTATGAATATAACACCAGCTAAAAAATATGAAAAATAAATATTCTTATCTTTGAGTAATTTGTATTTTTTTGTTAATAGAATAAAAAGAAATGAAGATAAGATAATAGATATTGCGAATTCTTTTGTTAGTAAACTTAAACCAAAAAATAAACCAAAAAGAATAGAATCTTTTCTTTTTTTGTGTTTGAGATATCTCAATAAAAAAAACATAGATATAGTTATCATAACAACAACAGGAATATCTGGCGTGCAGACTCTACTGAATTGGTAATATAAAGGAGATAAGCCAAGAAAAATGGCAGATATTAATCCAATAAATTTCTTACTTGATATTTCTTTACCAATAAGATATGTGAAGAATAAACCCATAATACTAAAAAATACAGAAGGAAGTCTTGCAGCAAATTCATTTATACCAAATAAAATTAGACTGAAAAAAACTAAAATTTTATATAATGGTGGATGCCACAGCATTTGTGAAAAAAAGATATAATGACTTTGATAGTTTAAGCCGTATGATATAATTTTATTTATATTCAAAGTTGGGTTATTAAGAAAATATTTTATAAAATCTAACCAGAAAATCACAGGAGCGGCAACATAAGTCTCATCCCACATAAAATTTTTATAATCTAACTTGTAAACAAGAAAAATTAAATATAATATTAAAAACATTATAAGAATTTTTTGATAATAATTCATTTCTATCTCCAATTCTAGTTATATTTTTATTACTTTTTTTCTTCAAAATTAATTCTTCTCTAAATTTATTTAATAGCTATTATTTCAATTTGTGAGTTATGTTTTTTAATGATGTGATTAAATAAATTTAGAAAATCAAATATTGGCAGCCAACCATTTATAACATGACAAAATTTCAACCCAAATGGCGGAAAAAACCCAGTTAATCTCAAATCCTGTATTTTAAACCCCCTCTTTTCTATTTTTTCACCAATCTCATTTTTCTCATATTCTCTAAGGTGTGATTTGTCTGTAAAACAATTTTTCAAACCCAAAAATCTATGAAAAACTGTATGTAAGTTTCTCATATCTGGTACTATGACATGTAGCTTACCCTCACTTTTTAACGTTCTATACATTTCACTAATACAAACTTCATCGTTTTCTATATGTTCTAAGACGTTATTAGAAATAACTTCATCAAAAATTTCATCCTTAAAAGGTGTATACATACCGTCACCACAAAGAAATTTACATCTTATGTCATGTTTTTTCAAGAATTTTGAGGTTTTTAAAACAGTTTTTTTATCAATATCAAAACCATAACAATTATAACCATCTTTATATTTTTTTATTAGATCTCTACCTGAAGCACAACCAAAATCTAATACTTTTTTATTATTCTTGGGTTTTTGTGGGAGTTTTAAAAGTTTTAAATATGTCTTAAGCCTCGACAAAAACAATAATCTATGATATTCCTTTCTTATTGTGTTCATTTTCCCCACTCTTAAAGGAAATCTAAAGATTAAAATATTTAGAAATTATTAAAAATTTTACTCTATAATTTCAAAATCTCCTCATAAATATTTTTTAATCTTTTATTCCTTTCTTTTATTGAAAATTTACCTTTTTCAACCAATCTTCTTCCACAAATTCCCATTTTTTTTCTAAGTCGTTTCTCTTCAATTAAAATCGATAATTTTTCTAATAAATCATTTTCAAATTTTTTATCGTTCATCAAAATTCTTATCAATTTTTTATCGTTTTTACTATAATTGTGTAAAAAATTACTTTTAAAATATGGAAAAGAATTATGAACAAGAAACCCATTTTCTCCATTCTTGACTATTTCTGGCATTGCAAATATATCTGTACTTACAATGGGCAATTGACAACTCATTGCCTCCAAAAAAACCATACCAAATGTATCGATGTAAGTAGGTAATACAAAAATATCCGCATTAGAATAATAATTTTTGATTAAATCATCTATACTCTTGTTAGGTAAAACAAAATTTACGTTTTTATAAACCTTTTTTAATTTTTCAGGGACGTTAGATATAATTGTTAACCCAATATCAAACTTTTTATTTAAAATTTCAAAAACATCTAAGAGTTGTTTCCCACCCTTTTCGAAAAATTTATATCCTATAAATAAAAGTCTTATTTTATCGTCTTTTCTTTTTTTGTACTTTCTAATTTTGAAGGCAGGATAAACAATTTCCATTTTTTTGTTTATTTTATTTGATTTAAAACAATTTTCCATTGATTTTTTTGCCGCAAAAGTCCAAGGCATTATTTTTTTACAATTCTTTGAAGATAGTAATTTTAAAATAAATTTTTTGTAAGTTCTATTCTCTAATTTTTTTATATCATGATTTACGAATGCACTTACATGTTCAATATCGCTAACCCAAAATTTTTTATTTAAAATCATTATACCTGATGATGAATGTATCAAATCACAATCAGTGTTTATATAAATACCGAGCGGCATTATTTTTGTGTAATAAGCCCATAAAAATTTTTTTACTTTCTTCAACATCCTAGAATCTTTTATTGTTGTGGAACTGGGTATATGATATCTTATATTTTTTGGCGGACTGTTAATTAAATCTCTATATACCGGGTGTGAACTTACTCTTAAACAAACGTCTATCATTTTATCACAAAGATATATTATTATTTTTAACACAAACAATTTATTCATTATTTCTCTGTTTATTCAAATAATTTCTAAACTGGAGAATTATAGGTTTTTAGATTCAAAAAAATAAAAATTTACCATCTATTTAAATAATTAAAAAATTATTTGATTGGTATAAAAATTTTGTTAATATTATTATTTGAATAAAATTTTAAATTAAGTGATTAAATGACTTATGTTTTAGGTATAACATCTTCCATATGTTATAATACGTCAGCTGCCATATTGAAAAATGGTAGATTAATAGCAATGGCAGAGGAAGAGAGATTTAACAGGATAAAACATTCACCTCGCATTCACCCTCAAATGGCCATTGATTTTTGTTTGAAATACGCTGGCATAACTTTAGAAGATGTCGATTCAATTGTTATTTCTGGAACAACACCAAAACAATTTTTCAAATTGAGGGCGCTGTATAGACTAAAAAGAACATGGTCTTTACCTAATCTATTTTTTCATGATTATAAAGAATATAAACATATTTCTAGGAACAATTTTTTTAAAGAAAACAATAAAAAACTTTTTTGGTATCCACATCACTTGGCTCATGCTGCCTCTTCATATTTCTGCTCAGGTTTTAAAGAATCAAACATTATAAGTTGGGATGCTCTTGGTGATATAAATTCTACAGTTCTCGGTATAGGAAAAAATAAAATAGATTTTTTAGAATGTTATGGTTACCAAAACTCGATGGGGGCTTTATACGCGGATTTTACTGAGTTTCTCGGTTTTCGGCCACATAGCCAAGAAGGTAAAACAATGGGTTTATCTAGTTACGGAAAACCTGTTTATGACATGTCAGATATGATTATAATTACTGAAAACGGTTATTTCCGTAAGCCAATTTACGGACCTTTAGATTTTATTAAATCTTTTACTCTTTCACCAAACAAGGTGAAGTTTGTTTTTTTTGAGAGAAAATTTGGGTCAAGAAGAAATAGGGATGAAAAAATAACTAAGAAGCATCAGAACATTGCCGCAACAATTCAAAAAACAATGGAAAAACTTTTAATTAATCTTTCTGAAATTTTGTATAAAAAAACTAATTTGAAAAAAATTTGTTTAGCTGGTGGTTGTGCATTGAATTGCAATGCAAATTCTGCTGTACTTCGTCAAGATTTTGTTAAAGATATATTTATACAACCCGCAGCAAATGATGCTGGAACCTCGCTTGGTGCCGCTTTATTGAAAACAAATAGTAAATTTAAAATGGATCATGCTTATTGGGGACCCGAGTTTGACAATGAAGAAATAAAAAATGTTTTGAAAGATAGTGGATTTAAATATGAATACCATGATGACATATCTGGAGTTACAGCCGAATTATTAACAAAAAATGAAATAATTGGTTGGTTTCAAGGAAGAATGGAAATTGGACCAAGAGCATTAGGCAACAGAAGTATTCTTGCAGATCCTACGAATGCTAACATAAAAAATGATGTCAATATAAAGGTTAAACATAGAGAAGTTTGGAGACCATTTGCCCCCTCTTTACTTGAAAGAGCGGCAAAAGAATACTTAGAAGATGCTTATCCTTCACCTTTTATGATTTTGACTTTCTTTGTACCACCAGAAAAAATAAAAGAAATACCTTCTGTTGTTCATGTAGATGGATCAACAAGACCCCAAACAGTTGAAAAAAAAGTTAACAAAAGATATTACAAATTAATTGAAGCGTTTGAAGATTTAACTTCTGTACCCGTAATATTGAATACATCATTTAACGATAAAGGAGAACCAATCGTGTGTACACCACAAGACGCGATAAATACTTTTAGAAAAACAGGGCTAGACTATTTAGCAATTGGTAATTATTTAGTTAGCAAGTAATCTATTTTTCATTTTTAACCATTTTCTTCTTGCTTTTAAAGTTTCGTTTATATGTTCAATATTCCATTTTATACCGTGGTATACTGCATATAAATCATCTTCAAAAGTTCCTTTGATTATACCATTTAACAATTTTAAAACTATGTGAAGAGTTTGTGAAAAAATAGACCACAAAATCAAACTAATTCCGAAATTTTTAAGAATAAATCGGATTTTATTCTTTTGTATATAATATTTTTTTTCTCTTGAGATTTTTCCAAAAGTTCCCGACCCTTTATGCCATACTTTGGCTGATGGGACGTAAATTACTTTATAACCAATTTCTTTAACTCTATAATTTAAATCAATATCTTCAACATATATGGGATAAAATCCTTTATCCATCAAACCAACCCCTTTAATCACGTTTTTTTTAATTAATATAGCCGTACAGATAACATAATCAACTTCTCTTTTTTCATCATATTGCCCAATATCCCTTTCTCCTGCCCCTATCTCTGACGTGAATAGATAAAAATTTGTAAATTTATGCAATCTTCCTCCAACATGTTGAAGTATATTCGAGTTGTAATCATATATTTTCCCACCAACAATACCTATCTTTTCATCATTTTTTGCTATTTTAATGGTTTCATTCAACCAATTTTTATCTATGATAACATCGTTATTGAACAGAACGATATAATCTCCATTAGCTTTTCTTATACCAACATTATTTCCTTCAGAAAAACCCAAATTAAATTTATTTTCTATTAATTTTATTTCTGGATAATTTTTCTTTATAAATTCAACAGAACCATCTGTTGATGCGTTATCAACGAAAATAACTTCATAATTTGGATAATTTAATTTTTTTAATGAGTCTAAACATTTTTTAAGATACTTTTTACCATTATAATTCAATATTATTACTGAACACAATGGGAAATCTTTTTTATTCATTTTTCGACCTTTGTTTGATTAAATCTTTAGGTGATAATTTTGTATTTTTTAAATTAATAAGAATTTCATCCAGTTCAGTCAATTTAAATCATTTGTGTATATATAATAATTAAAAAAGTTTATGGATGAAAATGTCAAATTTAAAAGTTTGTATCGCATCATCTGCAGGTGGTCATCTAACAGAAATTTTACAAATAAAAAAAGCTTATGATAAATACGATAATTTTTATATAACTTTTAAGAGAGAGAACAGCCTTGAATTAGCTAAAATAGAACGTGTTTATTTCGTTTTAGATCCTGGGAGAAACATTAAAAAATTTGTAAAAAATTTCGTTCAAACATTAGGAATATTGTTTAAAGAAAAGCCACATATTATAATTTCTACTGGTGCAGGAGTATCGTTGTCAACTTGTTTTTTTGGCAAATTTATTCTTAGAGCAAAGATCATTTTTATTGAGAGCTTTTGCAGGATTGATAAACCATCTATTACAGGTAAATTAGTTTATCCCATTTCTGATTTATTTTTTGTTCAATGGGAGAAACTGCTAAAAAAATATGGAAATAAGGCCATCTACAGAGGTGCAGTAGTGTGATATTTGTTACTGTCGGAACCCATACGCAGAGCTTTAATAGATTATTAAAAGTTGTTGATGAATTAAAAAAAATTAATAAAATTGAAGAAGAAGTCGTAATGCAAATTGGATATTCCACTTATGAACCTAAAAATACGAAATGGTTTAGGTTCACAGATTATAAAATAATAGAAAAATTGAACAAAAATGCAAGAATAATCATAACTCATGGAGGTGCCGGCTGTATTTTAACTGCTTTAAGTTTCGATAAACCTATAATTGCTGTACCAAGACTTAGAAAATATAATGAACATACTGATGATCATCAAATAGATTTAGTTAAAAATTTAGATAGAGAAGGTAAATTAACTGCAGTTTTTAATCTGAACAATCTTGAAAAAACAATAAAAAAAATAAAAAGAAGAGGTAAAAGAAAGAAAATCAGGAAACCAATTATGAATGATATAAGAGCATATTTAAACCAGATCTCAAAATACATTTAAATAATAATAATTCTTTCATTTTATCATGATACGTACAGGTATTATTGGCTTAGGGAGATGGGGTAAAAATCATCTAAGAATATTCAAAGAATTAGAAAAAACAACTGATAGTAAATTAATTGGAGTAGCTGATTCTAATCCTGATAAGAAAAATTTAGTTGAAGAATTTGGTATTAAATTCTATACTGATTTTACTCAACTTTTACCTCTAGTCGACGCTGTGAGTATTGTTACTCCAACAAATATACATTATCAAATTGCAAAAGAATGTCTTTCAAATAAAAAACATGTTTTTGTAGAAAAACCCCTGACACTCTTTTCTAAAGAAGCTAAAGAATTGGTATCATTAGCAAAAAATAATGGATTGATTTTGAATGTTGGTTACTTGTATCGTTTCAACCCCGCCGTTGTAGAATTAAAAAAACAAATTAATAATATTGGTAAAATTAGGTATATCATTGGTAGGTATATCCAACCAAAATCTCCAAGAAAGGATTCTGGCGCAGTTTTTAATCTTGGAGTACATTTAATCGATATTCTAAATTTTATTTTAAATAAGAAACCAAGCACAGTTTTATGTAAGACTGAAAATATTTTCTCTTCTAATTTTGAGGACAGTGCCACAATAACTTTAGATTATGGAAGTTTTTATGTCGTTCTCGAACTAACATCTCACCATCCTTTCAAGAAAAGGAATATGATAATCGTAGGCTCTAAAGCTGCAGTTTATGCTGATTTTCTTGAACAAACATTAAAATATTACACTCCTAATAAAAATGATAACATAGAGTGGTTTAGTAAAAACATTGAATTAAAAAAGAACGAGCCATTAAAACAAGAACTATTCCATTTTGTATCTTCTTTAGAGGGAAAGATGAATTACACTATCGGAGAAGAAGAAATCTATACAACTATGATTTGTGAAAGAGCCCTCGAATCAGCTAAATTGGGCAAGGAATTGAAAATATGAAAAAAATCTATCCAAATGTCATCATAGGTAAAAACACATTTATTGAAGATTTTGTAATATTCGGAAAGCCACCCAGGAATAAAAAACCAGGTGAACTAAAAACTATCATAGGAGACAATGGAATTATCAGAAATTTTACCGTAATTTATGCAGGAAATAAAATAGGTAATAATTTCCAAACAGGTGATTTTGTTACAATTAGAGAATTAAATGAGATTGGAGATAATGTTTCAATCGGTACAAAATCTGATATACAACATCATATAGTAATCGAAGATAATGTAAGAATACATTCCCTCGCATTTATTCCAGAACATTCGATCCTTAAATCGGGTTGTTGGATCGGCCCAAAAGTTTGTTTTACGAATGCCCCATTCCCCAATTCACCAAAAACAAAGAAATATTTGAAAGGCCCAATTATTGAAGAAAACGCAAAAATAGGTGCTAACGTAATAGTACTACCAAAAATTATTATAGGGAAAAACTCTTTGGTAGGTGCTGGTTCAGTTGTTACAAAAAATGTCCCTGAAAATAAGGTTGTTTGCGGAAATCCAGCAAAGGTAATAAAAGATATTTCTGAATTGAAATTTAAAAATGGAGAAAAAGCATATTTATTGAATGGTAGAATGAAATTATGAAAATCCCTTTAGTTGATCTCAAGGCAAATTATCTCTCGATAAAAAATGAAATCGATTCGGCTATTCGTGATGTAATTTACAATACTTCTTTTATCATGGGTCCACATGTTAAAGAGTTTGATGAGAATTTTGCAAAATATATTGGTACCAAATATTGCAGTGGTGTGGCCAATGGTACGGTTGCTTTACATTTAGCTCTTAATACTTTGGGTATAAAAAAAGACGATGAAGTTATTACAGTTCCTAACACTTTTATTGCCACTACAGAAGCAATAACTATGTGTGGCGCAAAACCCGTTTTTGTTGATATAGATCCAGAAAATTTTAATATAAATCCTAAATTAATAGAAGCAGCAATTACTAAAAAAACTAAAGCGATAATATGTGTGCATTTGTATGGACAGTCTTGTGATATGGACCCTATACTCAAAATATGTAAAAAAAATAATCTTTTTCTAATAGAAGATGCAGCTCAAGCACATGGTGCTGAATACAAAGGCAGAAAATTAGGAACTTTTGGTTACATTGGATGTTTTAGTATGTTTCCTGCAAAAGTTCTAGGTGCATATGGTGATGCCGGTGCTGTAGTAACTAATAATGATAAAATAGGGCCTTTAATTGCTAAATTAAGAGATCATGGCAGAATTACAAAATACGAACATTTGATAGAAGGATTTAATTATAGGATAGATGCCTTACAGAGTGCAATATTAAACGTTAAATTAAGATATTTAGATCAATGGATAGAAGCAAGAAGAAATAAAGCTAAAATTTATAATGAATTATTAAGTGGAATAGTTGAAACACCAAAAGAAGAAAATTATGCAAAACACACTTACTATATGTATGTAATCAGATGTAAAAATAGAGATGATTTACAAGAATTTTTAAAACAAAATGATATTGGAACAGGTATTCATTACCCAATCCCATTACATTTACAACCCGCATTAAAATATCTTGGTTATAAAAAAAGAGATTTTCCAGAAGCTGAAATAGTTGCCGAAGAAATATTGTCTATACCAATGTATCCAGAACTATCATTACAACAAATCAATTACATAGTTGAAAAAATAAAAGAATTTTATTCTTAATCATGGTTGTAAT
>SMTZ1_10035403_pt1 | contig 11250 bp, 10 predicted proteins | sample DeeMarSWOR136_30_FD_25667 | JGI IMG/M metagenome (IMG submission 25667)
ACGGGCAAATCCGTAAAGACCGTGAATGAAGGCCTTCTAAATTATAAGATCTTTGGGGGCAAAGACATCTCAAGAGAATTTCCTGAGTTGGGGAATGCTGCTCTCTATTGCGTTACAGAGATGCACAGCATAGAAGACCTTCATAAACTACGGGATGCTCTGAAGGAGGTGCTTGCTAAATGAAAAGTGAACCGAGGTTAAGAAGATACCATGCTCCTGTTTGGAGTGAGCAGCTTATCATGGAAATGGGGCACCAGGGCGAGAGAGGGATCCTTATGCCAGAGACCGAAGCGGAAATAAAGGAAGCAGTTGGCGATGCCGAATCTTACATACCAGTGCAAATGAGAAGGAAGGAGCTTCCAAACCTTCCTGAGCTTTCCCAACCACAGGTCTTAAGGCACTATGAGCATCTGGCGCAGATGACACTTGGAATGGAGGAGAATATCGATATCAGTACCGGAACCGCCACCATGAAATACAGTCCGAAGGTCAACGAGATGCTAGCGAGGACATCCCAGATGACTGAAATACATCCGCATCAGGATGAAGATACAATTCAGGGTATCCTGGAGATTATGTATAAGCTCGCCCTCTTTCTCCGAGAAATTTCCGGAATGGATCATTTCACGTTCCAGCCCGCAGGTGGCTCTCATGCCACCTATACCAATGCTTGTGTATTTAGAGCTCACCATGATGCCAGGGGAGAGCTTGCACAGAGAAATGAAATGATTACTACAATCTTTTCACATCCCTGCATAGCCGCAACCGCTAATGCCGCTGGTTTCAAGGTCATCAACTTAATGCCCGATGAACATGGTTATCCGGATTTTGAGGCCCTCAAGGCTGCCTGCTCCGAGCATACCGCTGGACTGATGATGACGAACCCGGAAGATACCGGTATCTATAACCCACGGATTAAGGAGTTTGTGGAGGCTGTTCATGAAGCAGGTGGCCTTTGCTTCTATGATCAGGCCAACGCCAATGGCATCCTGGGTGTAACAAGAGCAAGAGAAGCAGGCTTCGATGCCTGTCACTTTAACCTACATAAGACTTTCTCATCTCCGCACGGATGCTTCGGGCCGGGATGTGGGGCCTATGGGGTTAGAGAAGAGCTGAAAAAATTCTTGCCAAGCCCGACAGTAACCTTTGATGGAAAGAAGTATCATTTGGATTACGATAGACCAGAGAGCATAGGGAAGGTGAGGGAATTCCTTGGAAATATTCCAGCTGTTCTCAGGGCTTATGCCTGGATAATGAGTATGGGGGCACAGGGTCTCTTAGAGGTTGCTCACACATCTGTAATAAACAACAACTACCTTGCGAAGTTGCTCTTGACAATCCCTGGAGTGGTACGACACTATGCCGAAGGTAAGTACAGATTAGAGCAAACCAGATATAGCTGGGAAAAGCTGAAACAAGATACGGGATGCGGGACCGAAGACGTGCAGAGAAGAATGGTGGATTTCGGAGTACAAAGTTATTTTATGAGCCATCACCCTTGGATCATTTCGGAGCCTTTTACCCCTGAGCCATGCGAGACTTATTCGAGAGCGGACTGTGATTATTGGGCTGCAGTACTCAGACAAATATCCAAAGAGGCATACACAGATCCTGAGCTTGTCAAATCCGCACCCCACAACGCACCAATACATAAGCTGAATATAGCTCCACTCGACGACCCAAAGAAATGGGCTATGACATGGAGGGCATATCTCAGAAAGAAAAAAGCAATCAAAAAACCTACAGGTTCGCGTTGAGAGGCCGGCAATATAAAGAGAAGAAAGCCAGGCATCAAGAGCTGAATAGCACTGGTGAGTATAAAAGGAGAACTTACCGGAGTGAGAATAGTCACATGACTTTATAGATCATTTCTTCCCTGTAACCCGTAACCACTCTGATATACCCTCGCAATATATCATCTACTTCTTTGTCCCACGTATCGACCAGAAGCGGCTTTCGCTGCAAAGAGGTAAGCTTATTGAGGGTACAAATGGCTCTTTCATGATCCACTCCTTATTCATGGCCTCGCCTCTTATGTAATAGTGCCTTCCTCAAAAACATTTCTTAACCTCATATCATCTCACACATAACTGCAGTGATTACCAACCAATAGATCACCAGCTTTCAACGAAAAAGCTTAGCAATTTACGCCATCTATGATGTCAGTTGCTATCCCACCGTTTGGGAGCATCAGACAATGAATGTATGGATCTAGACTGGAGTTTAACGCCAACGAAGTCATTGAGGCGTGAATACTTACTCCAACAAGTATGACGTCCTAAGGGTAGGCTGCGTCACTTATTTCTTGTTGAATGAAAATCCGGTTTTGATCAAAATACTAGGGTATGAGCTGGATATCCCCTATAGATAGTAACGACATAGGGGAGCCGCGATTTCGCGTTAAGCTCCTTTCTGTACCAGTTACAATAGCTCCCATACCTTGAAGACTGTATTCCCTGAGTATGACTCAACACCAGCTTTAGGTTTATGGGGGGAGTAGACGTTCATGGAGGCGAAAGAGTGTGACCTTCATTTTGATGATCTCTTAGGGCCTTCTGACCATTGAGCTCTGGTCTCTTCACCTAGAGAGGCAGACGCATAATCTTTTTCGCATTATCCTCAAATATGAGCTTCTTTTCGGCATCTGTGATACTCATTTCCTCAACGGAGCGAATGGTTTCGCGAATAAACCGGTGCCCAATCTGATTGTCGTAGGGCATATCGGTCCCGAACAAGAGCTGTTCAGCGCCAAAGAAAGCATGGGCGCACATGAGTCCAGCCGTATTTCCATAGATCGCCGTGTCATTGTAAAACATGCGATAGTAATCCAGTACCGGTTTTCTCAGATGCTTCTTGTAGTTGAAGCCTTCCCGCTCATTGAAGTCATAGCCCTCTCCGATCCTGTCGGCAAAAAACGGAATCATGCCACCGGCATGGTGTGTGATAATTTTGAGTTCGGGAAACCTTTCCAGAATGCCGCTGATAACCAATCGCGTCATGGCCACAGAGGTATCATAAGGCCAACCCAGCATATCCCAGATGGAATATTTTGAGGTATCTTCTGTGGAATAATCCGGAACCGTTATGGGTCTGACGGGGTGAAGCCATATCGGCAGATTGTATTCGACCATCTTCGCATATAAAGCATCGAATTCAGGTAAATCAAGGGGCTTTCCGTTCACATCGGTGTAAACTTGCACGCCTCTGAAATGAAGTTCTCCGATCGCCCTGTCCACCTCCTTGAGCGCTGCATCGAGATCACTCATCGGCAGGCAGGCCACGGCTGCTGGGAAGCGATAGGGGTTTTTTCGTACGAGTTCTGCAAGTTCATCATTCGCTATCTTGGCTAAATCAACAGCGTCCTTCGGACCGACCGCCACTTCTATCGGAGGCGAAGCAATGGTCAAGATCTGAACGTAGTCCTCGAAGTAGTCCATGATCCGAAATCGCAAATCGAGATCAAAAAGAGTGGGAACCACATCGACATATTGGGAGGCATAAAACCCAGCTGTTGCCTTCTGGAAGAGTGCCTCTTTGTACTTTTCTGGCATGATATGCGGGAACACATCAATTTTCATCATAGTTTCCTCCTTTACGAGTTATTAAGGGGCTTATTCGACTCAAATAGCATTAAGTGGGACTTGTACATCTCGTTTGTGCCCTTCCGAATAATCAAAGACATATCTAATTTGGTCATCGGTAAAGGAGCATTTGAGGGAGCGGGACTCTAAGCGAGATCGCTTCTTCAGGGCAATCCAGGCCGCATGCATTACAGTGCCAGCACTCTTCGGGGTAACTGACTATGGGTACTGCCTTTTCCTTTGATCCGAAAAAAACATCCTGAGGACAAACCTTGACACATATCCCGCATCGAGTGCATTTATCTTTATTAATAATCGGCGGCATATTCCATCTCCTACACTCTATCCTAGGGTTTTCCATTGGACGATGGGTTGATGATCACCTTTTTCAATAAACATCGTCTTGCCGTCCAGGAGAGGATTAGTAAATGGATAGTCAGGGCGTTTGTGCTCCCCCCTTGATTCCCTTCTTTCCATGGCCGCGAAGAGAATGAGTTCTCCCAATTCAATGAGGTTTAAGACCTCTGCACAATGCATGAGTTCGTGCTGATTCGATGCATTCATGGTTTCGACGGCTTTTTCTTTCAACCTCTGGAGATAGGTCAGGCCTGCTTTGGAGAGAGTCTCGGAACGCACTGGCCCTGCATAATCATCCATGATTTGCTGCAAGACAATATTGACTTCTTTCCAATCAGGTCCTTCGTTGCGGCCCCGTATTTTTTCAACAAGCTCCATCTTCTCCTGCATTGCGGTGTCGAGTTTCCTTTCCCCGGCTAACCCCTCAAGCGTTTTCGAATAGGCAGCAGCATTCTCTCCAGCGATCCAACCGAAGGTAGCTGCCAGGGAAATATTGCCTACGATTTCATCCCCGGCCGCATACAAACCCTTGAGAGTCGTTTCTCCTTTCTCGTTGTAGTAAACTCCCCCAATGGGGCGCACTTCATAGGTCGAGAACTCAACAGGGTTTTTCCGTACATCGATCCCTTCGCTCTTCATGTGATTCAGAAGCGCCGTATTTCCTTCCTGTTCAAGCCAGTGCATCATATATTCATAGTCTTCTTGGCTTATCCCCCGACAGTCCATGTAAATAGGACCTCTCCCAGACAAGGCATAGTCTTCAAACATATTTGTATAAATGTCCGCGGCAATATCCCCGTATTTTTTTTCCGGTTTTGTGACAAAAGGGCCGACCGGTAAATCCCTTTGATCTCTTAATACACCAACCCAGGTTGCCTTGCCGCATCTCGCAAAGTATTTGGGACCTGCCCACCGTATGGGAATTTCCATGTCGATGAGCGCAGCCCCTGCTCGATAGGCCATGGCCCGGCCGTCTCCCGTTGTGTGTGGAGGATCGCTGAGATTGAACATCCAGGCAGGCGTAGGCCCTTGATAGAGCCTAACGCAACCCCCTGTAGCAAGGATGACGCTCTTGGCATAAAACTCGTAATACTTGTCCTCCCTCGTGTCGATACCCAAGGCGCCTAGAGTATCTCCAGCGCTGAAGAGATCAAAGATCATTACCCTGTTCATGATTGTCGCGCCCGTCTTATGAGTCTGCTTGGTCAGGATCGGCTTTTGCTTTTGACCGGCATATTTCAACCAGATAAGGGGTCTCCCGGGGAACCCGTGTCCGGCAAATTCATATTGCCCCCCATAGGTCATCGGAATGCCCCAGTTATCCCATAGCCGAACTATGTCGAAGGATTTCTCTAACCAGGCCCGTATAAAGCTCTCGGGCCTCTTTGCACCTCCGGCCACGGCACGCCGAGCCTCTTCGATGATTGGGTCAATATCGGACCCGTGGATTTCTGGGATGTAGCACAAGAAGTGGTCATTGCCTGTTGCACCGCCTCCGCTACGTACCGTGTTTCCTTTTTCAGCTACCACCACCCTCGCCCCGAGTTCACTCGCCCGTATAGCAGCCATTAGGCCTGCTATCCCTCCGCCTACACATAGAACGTCAGTCTCTATGGTTTCTTCCCTCATAACATTTCCTTATTTGCCATTTATGGTCACATGGAGCCACTGAAATTCAACCACTACCATGGCCTTTCAGCTCCCTTTGCATTACTGTCAAAACCCTAAAGCTTGCTCACATCTTGTATACCTTACAGAGGATGCTTCTCAGGTTAGAGGAGCCCATCTCACGACTAAAGGGCGGTTTGTCATCTGTAAGAATGTTAATGTTCGATTCTGCCCAACTATACAGGCTGGATGACCCTTTCTCAGGGAACCACCAGGCATAATCAACCCCCACTACCCGAGGGTCAATGTCAGTGGATAGATTTGCCCTCTGCTTTATTCTCCCCCGTTTGGTTTCAATATATACCCAGTCGCCATCCCTTATTCCTAACCTCTTGGCGGTTTCCGGGTTAATATGAGTGACAGGCTCAGGGTGAGTCCCACGGAGGCTAGCAATCTGCCTACCCCCAGAGTGACGATAGGGAGCTGACTTCCAGCTGGTAAAAATCAAGGGGTACTCTTTTCCCAGCTCCGGATCGCTGTAAGGCGTTTCCGGTAACTCGCTATACGTTGGTAAAGGCTCAAATCCTCGCTCTTTGAGCTGGCTTGAGTATAGTTCAACCTTACCGGAGCGTGTATGAAAACCGTTTTTTTTGTAAAGCCGGTACTGCTTAGCCCCTGAGATTACCCCCACCTTCCTGAATTCATCAAAGGTGAGCCCTACCGGCTCTAGGATGGCGTCGAGGAACTGCTGATCGCTGCTCCAGAAATACTCCCCCAGCCCCACCCTCTTGGCCAATTCGTTTAGTATCTCGAAATCTGAACGGCATTCACCTACCTGAGCAACCCTCTGCTGAACCTGAGCTACGGGATAGTATGGTGGGGCCACGATACTGTTGTACTCAAGGTAACTTGCCACGGGCAACACTATATCAGCCAAGGCTGCAGTTGGGGTCATAAACATATCGGCTACTACGAGAAAAGGCAATTTCTGTAAAGCTTGATAGGTGCGTTGAGCGTTACTGTAAGTTATGAGAGGGTTACACGCCTGAATGTAGGCAACATGGATAGGGTAAGGTCTCTCCTCTATAATAGCTTTTACAATGCTCTGGGGTAGTGTATAGGTACCAGGCAGCACAGATTCGTACTCGGCACCTACCCGTTTCTGCCATCTCTTGGCTGATACCTTGTCCTGTAAAATTACTTCTGGCGAGAAGTAGTCTAGCAATGCCAGGGAGGCCTCCTCTAACTCGCCACCGGGGCACCCGAGGTTACCGGTTATCGCCCTCAGAATGGATATGGCACGAGCCGTCTGAAAGCTATTTACATTGTGATCAATTGGGTTCCCCAACTGAATACATGCCGGTTTGTTGCTGGCATAAACCCTAGCCGCCTCCCTTATAGTCTGGGCTTGCACCCAGGTTAGCTCGGCAACCTTCTCAGGCGGGTATTTTTGGATATGGGCCTCGAGCTTAGCAAAACCGACCGTCCAGTTTTCAACGAAATCCTTATCACATAAGTCATCGGCAACTATTGTATTTATCATTCCCAGGGCTAGCGCCAAATCTGAGCCTGGTCTCAGTTGCAGCCACAGACCTGCCTTTCGAGCAAGCTCTGTTCTTCTGGGGTCAACAACTACAAGTTTTGAGCCTTTATCTATCGCCTGAGAGAGTTGCTCATGTTCACCAATACGTGTATCCGCCAGGTTTGCACCCCAGACCAAAATACAGGAATACGTGTATCCGCCAGGTTTGCACCCCAGACCAAAATACAGGAGGGCGGGTACTCATAATCGGGAACTGGGTAGAACCCATAGGTCATCACTGATGCGCTTTTTCTTGGTACAAAACAAATATGATCGGTGGAAATAATATTCGGCGAACCAAAGGCGTTCACAAACCTTCTCAAAACAGCATCCTGGAGGCCCTTGGCAGAGCCATCAATGAAGGCCACTGACTCAGCCCCGTGTTTGTCCTTAGCCTTCATCAATTCACTGGCTATCGCGCTCAATGCCTCATCCCACGCAATGGGTTGCCATTTCCCCTCTCCCTTTTCCCCCACCCTTTTCAGTGGGTGCTTTAAACGCTCTGGGTGATAGAGATACTCCAAGGATGCAAGGCCCTTAGCGCATAGCCTGCCCCTATTGACTCGACTATTAGGGTCCCCCTCTATCCTGGTAACTCTCCCATTTACTATGTGGAGTAACACCCCACAATTAGTGAAGCATATGCCACACGTACTTCTTACCACCCCATCTTTCATCATATCTTAAACCTCAAAACGTATATGACTACGTATCTTCCGACAAGAGCACCTAGCCTCCGATAACTACGGAAGGAAGCCACGTAGCTAATGGTGGGAAAAACATGACCAATAGAAGACAGAGGATTTGTAGGCAAATGAATGGGAGGACGGAGCGGTAAATATCCCCCATGCTTATCTCTGGTGGTGTAATTGCCCTTATATAGAAGAGATTAAAACCATATGGAGGTGTCAACCATGCACACTGCATATTGACCATGAAAAGAATGCCAAACCACAGGGGATCAAAACCTAGTGATGTTACTATGGGCAAATACATCGGGGTGCAAAGCAGTATTATGGCAACATCATCCATAATCATTCCAAGAAAAAAGATAGAAAGCTGCATTAATACAATGACCCCAAAACCACCTCCTGGAAGCATAGATATTACACGATTTATTAAATCTGGGGCACCCAATGCATTGTAAACATTAGTAAAAACGGTAACTCCCATTATCAGCCACACAACCATAGAAGTTAGCCTGAGGGTCGCCAGCAGCGACTGTTTTAAGCTCTGCCAGCTAAGCGAACGGTCGATAGCAGCAGCTATAAAGACGCAGATGGCACCCACGCCAGCCGCTTCTGTCGGTGTGATAATACCACTGTAGATTCCTCCCAAAACTGCAATCACAATGAGCACAGGCAGAATCACACCCTTCAAAGCTACGAATTTCTCTTTCCAGGAAGGTCTTTGCTCTTTAGATATTGATGGCGCCCATTCTGTTTGCAAGTAGGCCCTTACCCCTATATACAAGACGTATAAGAAAGCAAGTAGAAAACCAGGTATAAACATACCGAAATAGAGCCTTCCCACTGACACACCAGAGACACTGGCATAGATAATAGCAATGACACTCGGAGGAATAAGGATACCCAGAAGACCACCCGAACCGACAGATCCTACAGCAAGATTCTTATCATATTTTCGTTTAAGCATTTCGGGTAAGGCTATGGTTCCCATAGTGATAGTCGCTGCAGTACTGGTTCCACACATAGCGGCAAAGATAGCACAAATTGCCTCGGTGCCCATCGCCAAGCCCCCTCTTATCGGCCCCGACCAGAAGTAGAGGGCCTTAAAAAGTTTTGCAGCAATACCAGTATTAGCCAGCACGTTGCCCATAAGAATAAACAAGGGAATGGCGACAAGAATCTGCGACGTTGTAGCACCGTATAACGAGGAGGCAACCATGTATAGGTGGGCTGGTCCCCATAAAGAAACGCCAAACACAATACCCACGATAATGAGGGCAAAGGAAATAGGGCAGCCAATGGCGAAGAGAAAGAAAACGGAGCCAAATAATAGAATCGTAACTAGTTCTATGCTCATCCGCTCGCCTGTTGCTTTTTGCCTTTACGCTTGCTAATGGAGGTGATGATACGGGTGTAATGAGAGATGGTCTGAAGTAAGATGAGAAAGCCAGCTATGAATAGAGTTGACTTCACTGGCCAAAGGAGGGGAGCAAAATAGGACCGAGCGCGCGCTTTTTTCTCCCAGGCGTACCAGGCCATCTCTCCCCCCTTCCAGATCACTATAATGAAAGCAATTATGATTAAAGGAAAACTGATTATGTCGAAGATTAGTTTCGTTCTGGGATTAACCCGCATATATAAGAGATCCAATCTAACATGGGCCTCCTCCCAGTATTGCAACACCTGTAAAAACCTGACTGTTTACATCCCATGCCCATATTGTAGGATTATTGAACACATACCTTAGTATTACCTCCATGACCTGAATTAACATTAAAGATAGGAATGCAAAACAGATAACTCGACCCACTGTCTCATTAATGGTATCAATGATCCGTAAAATCCTGTTCGGCTTGCTCTCTTCCATATCCATGATCTTACCTTTTAAGCAGGCTGTCTCTGTAAAAACGGTACAATCATCCTCACTGAGACCAAGCTAGGGCCTGATCTATGCTAATCTAATGCAGGAGTGATCGGAAATTTGACCCTCCTTTACCACCCATAATTTGGAGGGGGATGCGCAACTCCTGGCCCTAACTCTCTTATCGAGCACTAGGTTGCTAATCCGGCCTTTAAGCAATATATTGCACTTTGCTATTTTATGGGTATACCTTTTGTAGCCAGGTAGTCTCTTAGCATTTGCACGGTCTGGCGAGCACTCTCGCTTTTGGCAGCAGTTTCTTCCCATACTTCGGCAGCAATACCTCTCAACTTTTCGACTTCGCCAGGCTCCATGTGTATGGTCTCGACTCCTGCTCTCTCAGCTGCCTCAAGGCCCTTCCTGTTATCTTCCATATACTTTTCAAACGTTGGAGGCCCTATCTCGACGAGGGTATCCTCAATTGTCTTCTGTACATCGGGAGGAAGGGCGTTCCAAGATTTCAAGTTTATAATCCACTCCACACATAACGGGTCAATTACAGCTGGCCAATTGATATACTTGATAACTTCCTTATAACCAGAGGTCTCCAACTCCGCTGTGCTATATATGAATCCGTCGATAGTGCCCAACTTCAATGCCATATACATCTCAGCAGGAGGAAAGATGGTAGACGTAGCTCCCAAATGTTGCACATAAGATGCTGTAGGCCCTATTGACCATAACTTCTTGCCCTTAATCTCCTCAAGCTTGCGAAATGGAAAGTTAGACATGATCGGTAGCGGTGAACAGGGCAATGGACAGGCATAAAATACGTTATGCTCAACATGAAGTTTACGCATCCATTTTAAGAAACCATAGTCATAGAAGAACTCGAAGACCTGGTTGGCATTTTGCCAGCCCATAGGCAATCCAAATGCTACGATGCCCTCAGGTAGCTGCCCTACTGACCATGTGGTGCTATACAGGGCAGCGTCGTATACCCCCTTGGACAGAGCGTCAAACATTTCCTCCTCTTTGGAGTTTACCTGCCAATCTCTTATTCAGCGTATCCACTATCGTTTGGCCTTGAAGAGAGGTTGAAAGGTCAGTGGCAGGGTAAAGGGATTGCATTCTCCAGCTTATTGTCTTTGCCATAACAGGCATTACCCCAACCAAAAGCACTATGCTTATAGTTCCCAAGATTACTATTGCCAACCGCTTGCTTCTCATTTGAATCCTCCTTTCTTGTACCAGATTTGTTCGTGAAAACCCATTATGCAACCGATTATCACCCCCCTCCTATGGTTTTCCATGATTTCTTTCTTAATTCATAACCCGAATTATTGATAATGTACACCAATTTCGGCTTCATAAATGCTTGAGCAAAGAGCGATGGCTTTTTATTCGTGATAGATCTGCTCTCCTAGAGAGGAATTCCGCTCCCTTTTAGATTGCCTCACATGTACTCTCAGAAAGAAATTCAGTCACCTAGCTTGAAAACAAGACCCTCCTTAGAATCAACGCGAACCCTATCTCCTGTCTTGATCTTATAGGTTCCGTCTCCAGTATTGG
>SMTZ1_10007100_pt1 | contig 11248 bp, 11 predicted proteins | sample DeeMarSWOR136_30_FD_25667 | JGI IMG/M metagenome (IMG submission 25667)
CGCACATTCTGAAGCTAAGTGCCCTTTTTACTTTACAAATGGGGATAATCGTCATATAAGGCCTTTTTAGCCACTGAGACTTCTTGAAGGCTCCCTTAAAGCCTGTCATAGTTAGCTAGCTAGGTTCTTCTGTTTAGCTCCCTAGTTTAGGCCTGATTTTGCTTCTAGCAAGTGCAAAACTCGTTTGGAAAGCATTATAAAGTTTGCATATTTACCCTTTTGGCATGGATCTTTTTCCCCAGATAAAAAAAGCGGCGATGAAATACTTCGTACATGCAAAGGGGAGCCATGACTGGGACCACACTCTCCGAGTCTATAACCTCTGCATGCAGATTGGGAAGAAAGAAAACGCCGATCTCGAGATTGTGCAATACGCTGCAGTCTTACATGATATTGGCAGGAGTTATCAAGATAGGTTGAATGGAAAAGAGTGTCATGCCAAAAAGGGGGCCCTGTTAGCAAGAGACTTGTTGGAAAAACACAAGATGGATCCTGGAAAAATTGAGGCAATCGTGCATTGTATTGAAGCTCATAGATTTCGAGGAAGCATAACCCCGCGATCTATCGAAGCGAAAGTGTTGTTCGATGCGGATAAATTGGACTCCATTGGGGCCGTGGGGGTTGGGCGAGCGTTCTTATTTGCTGGAGAAGTTGGTGCAAAGCTACACAATAAAGACATCGATATGGATAAAACCAAACCATACACCCAAGAAGATACGGCGTACAGGGAATTCATGGTGAAATTACGGCACGTTAAAGACAGGATGCTGACTAGCGAAGGGAAAAGGATGGCTGAAGAAAGACATAACTTTATGGTCGCGTTCTTTGATAGATTGAACCAAGAAGTCGATGGAATCATATAGGTAAACGTTGACAAGATGATGATCGCGTCCATTGCATTCGCTGGTCAATGCAGTTCAGGGAAATCTAGTAAGCATTACTTAAGACCTTATTCAACACTTATTTACAGAAACAAGACACTTTTGGTGCGCAGTAAGAACTGAAGCCACATTGAGGTGATGAAGTTTGGGTTGGGTTGGGGATTCTAGCGCGCGCTAACTAGCTAACAGAATCATAAGAGGAATGTCTACCATAAGGGTGGCAATTGTAGCAGGGATTAACTGTTTATACGCTTGCCAGGTTTCTGTTTTAAAATACTCGGATGTCACCGAAAAACAGAGATGTAGCGGGGATATCAGATGCCCAAAATACATGCATGTGTAGATTAGACACACTTCCGGCGGGGTCAACTTGTACATGGTTAGTAACATTGATAGAGAAACTGTTATGGATGGTGAGGATTCCCCTAACGTAAACCCAATCAAAATGGGAAGAGATACCAGTAATATAGGTGGCCACAGAGCGTTGGCTTGAACGAGGTTTACAACAACATCCCATACTCCTGATGCTTGGGATGTTTGACGAAATATCATGACTCCAAAACCTATGAGCGCCATATTACTCAGTGTTTTTAGGGACGATACAAAGGCAAATTCCTTTGAACGCGTCATAAAGAACAGGAGTATTGTGCCCATGAAGACAGCGATATAGAGCTTTACGTTTAAGAGGGCTGTCAAGGCGAGGGTAACTAAAATTGGCAGAAAAGAGAGTAAAAATCTCCTGAAGTACTTCCATTCAATGACTAGTGCTCCCTGTTTTTTGAGGTCTCTCAATCCCATCAGATAGCCAAAGGAAAGACCCACAATGAATACGGGGATTTGATAAGCAATTATCAGGGATAACCTCACGCCTGTGAGATGAGAAGCGATGATTAAGGCGGTTTCAAGCGGATATACCAAGTGTGGGATGTGTCTAAACCACATATTTAAAAACACTTTTCTTACTTTCCCTATACCAATTTTGTCTCCCTCAGAATCGACTAACGGCGCGGAAAAGAGGGCGCCTCCAGTAACGGGTAGGATGCCAAACATTGCTGGAATGATCGCTACGAGTATCTTTGATGGGATCATTTTTCCCAAGTTTTCGGCTAGTTCTTGGGCTTTTCCCGTCCTCTGATACGTAACATTCAGAAAGGTTATCGATATGATGGTCATTATCATCTCCAACGTTGAGGGTGATATAGATGCATCGAGGATGGTTTGTAGTAGGTCAAGCAAGGAGAGGGAGAATAGTCCGAGAACGATGGATCCTAATATGAGAGAAAGGCCAATGTTTAGTTTGAATATCATCGAGAAAGAAATCGTTATGACTGCGAGGAGTATGCCAATAAGCGATAAGTTAACATGAGTCATCATAGGTATGCCACAACCGCCGCGTTTACCCGGTTTCAGGGTGCCCAATATTGGTGGCTGTCTCGTGGTAAATTAATACGGGTAGCCAAGGGGCCTATAAGGATGACTATCGGTTAGCTAGCTAACCGATACTAGGACTGCCTAGCCAAGCACTAGCAGGGGCACCTTTCCTTGGAGAGGGGCCATGTTCCCTATGCTTCGTTGGCCATCAATGGTAGACTCCGCGGAGCCCTCGTCCGTAAGCCCCATCGAATTCGCCGCGGAACCGCATTACCCTAGTAGGATGGTTCCGCGAACATGCTGAATAAACCCCTCGCGGAGTAGCCGAAAGACGCTCTGCTCCAGAAGCTAGCTAGCACGTGACGCACGGAGCGCGTTTCCTCGGAAAGCGCTGAGGAACAATTAATAAGCAGATGACCGGATTATAGCGAAGAAGGTATCGACGTTGATTGTGAAGCTTCCTTACGGAGCCGGAGAGTTGGCCTTCGACCTCGCTTCCGCCCGCCTTCAGGAGCTCATACGCCCCGCCGAGGTACGGCCTGCCACTGACCCGGTAGTGGCGGTCACCAACGCCCTCGCGTCGCCTCTGGACGGGCCCACCATCGACGAGTTAGCCCCCCGAGGAAAATCCATTGCCATCGCGGTGGACGATAACACCCGAACAACGCCCACCCACTTACTCCTCGACGGGTTGCTTGCTAAACTGCAGGCGGCTGGGGCGCGGAAGGACCGGATTCAGCTCTTCATCGCCCTCGGAACCCACCGGCCAATGACCGAGTCGGAAATGAAGGAGAAGTATGGCCCCGAGGTCGTCGAGGAGTACACGATTATTAACCACGGTTTCGACGACCCGTCGCAGCTAACCTATGTCGGCGATATGGCGGGGGACGTCCCCGTCTGGATTAACAAAGGCTTCCTCGATGCGGACCTTCGCATTGTGACGGGCAACATCATCCCCCACTTTAATGCCGGCTGGGCAGCGGGCGCAAAGATCCTGCTTCCCGGGTTGGCGGGGGAGGAGACCGTTGGACGGATGCACGTGCACTCAGCCTTAACGACGCCTAACGGACTGGGGATGGAGGATAATCCGACACGCCAGCTCGTCGACGCCTACGGCGAGCGGGCGAAGATCCATCTACTCATCAACTCCGTGATCACCCGTCATCAAGAGATCGTGAAGGTATACGTCGGCCACTTCATCACGGCGCATCGCCGCGGCGTCGAACACGCCAAGGCTGTGTACAGTGTTCCCATCAACAGCGTAGCCGACATCACGGTCTCCAGCAGCTACCCCGCTGACATCGAGTACTGGCAGGGCTTGAAAGGACTGTTCTCCGCCGACCTCGCCACGAAAGTCGGCGGCGGCATCATAGAGGTCACGCCCTGCCCCGAAGGCGTATCGGTCATGCACCCGAAGTGGATTGAATACCTGCAATACGGTACCGACGAGTTGAACGAGATGTATCGAACGGGACAGATCGAAGACTTTGTGGCATTAGGTCTGGCCTTAAACGTGGCGCACATCCGCGAAAAGCACCCCGTCTGCATCATCTCCCACGGGATATCGGACAAACACGCCGAGAAGATGGGCTTCCACAAGTTTGACAACGTCGAAGACGCCCTGACCATGCTCACGCGTAAATACGGCGCCGACTCAACGGTCAACGTCCTCACTCACGGGGGAGAGACGTATCCTCATCTCCCCCAAAGCCAAGGGCACTCGTGACCCCTCCCGCTAACCCGCCTGACCACCACGGTAACCGTGGTCAACAACATTAAAGGGAGATGGAACCGTACATGTCCTCAAGGAACAAGGGGACGAACTAATGAACCGCGGATCGCTGGCACGCCTCCTCGGTTTTCAGCCTATTGACCTTCACAGCGTCGACAGTCTCACTCGAGGGATACGGACGCAAGACGGGGTAAAACTTGAGGAGCTGTACCTGAAGGAGATGGGTGATCCCACCCCGTCAGAAGATCGCTACGGGAATATCCCCTGTACCTTGCTTCACTCCACGGAGGTTTCTGAGCGTATCGCCCTGATCTACCTCCAAGCAGCGGAAACCGCCCCCCTTCTCGATGTGGCATCATGGCTCAAGGAGGTGATAGGGAGCGGTGTCATTGTCCTCAGCATGCGGATTTCACAGGACGGTGCTCTTGGGCGAATGGTGACCCGGGTGTCGAAGGGCGTGAGTTACCTGACTCTGCGACGGGACCTCGTGGACTACCGACAGATTGTTCTCTGGGGGCGCGGCGAGCCCGGCGTGTGGGGGCTGCTCGCCGCAATACTGGACGAGCGGGCTTCGGGAGTCGTCTTGGAGACGCCGCCGCGGGAATTGAGTGTGGGCGGCAGCGAGGTTCTGAGGACCGCCGATGTCTGTGCCCTCTTACTCCCACGGCGGCTCGCGGTCATCGGGCTTCCCGACAGCGAGACCGCGTTCGAGGGGACGAGACTGGCCTATGCCCGCGAGGGGAACACCGAGGCTGTACGGTTCGAGACGAACAAGCGACATGGAGTTCGGAACGAGGTTCTGAGGTGGATGCTTCAGAGAAGGAGTGAATAATGCACGCTGATCAACGAGCGATGGGTGCAAAAGAGTTTAGAACGGATGTAGCCGTTGTTGGCGGAGGCGTCGCAGGGCTTGCGGCCGCGGTGGCTGCGGCCAGAACTGGCGTGGAGGTCTACCTCGTTGAAAGATACGGGTTTCTAGGCGGAACCGCGACCGGCGGCCTTGTAGCCCGATTTCAGCCCGGTCCAGACGTTGGAGGGCACCCGGTTATTCGGGGCCTTTATGCCGAGATCTGCGAGCGGCTCAAACAGTACGATGCCCTACAGGGCCCCCTTTTCGACCCGGAGATGATGAAGTTTGTTGCCTTCGATCTCTGTGAGGACGCGGGCGTGCATCTCTTGCTTCACTCCCTGGTGTACGACGTGGCGGCGAGCGACAGGCGGGTCGAGGCCCTCCATCTTTATACTAAGCAGGGGTCGAGGAAGCTACGCGCTCAGACATACGTCGACGCCACGGGGGACGGCGATGTCTCGGTCTTGGCTGGCGCGGATTTCCGGGTGGGTCGAGCGACGGATGGACGACAGCAGCCGATGACCCTGGTGTTTCAGCTGAGTCACTTTGATGCAGAGCGGTTGCAGTCCGCCGATTGGGAGGCGCTCTCTCAGGCCTTCGCGAAGGAGGTCAATATCCTCGCCTCTCGCGGACGGATCTTCTTCTTCCAGTGGAGGGACGGGACGTTAGGCTTCGTCATGACCCACGTGGCTGGCCTGGACGGTCTGGACGTCGAGGCCATCACCCGTGCGGAGATTGACGCAAGACGCCAAGCGCTCGCCGTATACCAGTTTTTCCGTCGGCATGTTCCCGGATGCGAGCGGTGTGTCATGGATACCGCCACCCAGATCGGGGTCCGCGAGACCCGACGGATTGTGGGCGACTACATTTTGACTAGAGACGACGTGCTGCGTGGACGTAAGTTTGACGACAGTATCGGGTGCTCCACCAGCTGGATCGATGTCCATAACCCCGATGGACGGGGCGTGCTCCACGAGTTGGTTGTCAAGGATGACTGGTTTGAGATCCCTCTCCGCTCGATCACGGTCAAGGGATACGAGAACTTGCTGGTCGCAGGAAGATGTGTTTCATCGACTCATGAGGCGCAGGGGGCGCTCCGGGAGATGCCGACCTGCATAGTGACGGGGCAGGGGGCGGGAGTAGCCGCAGCACTGGCATCGAAACGCCAGATGCCCGTACAAACGATCGACCTCGGCGCCCTCCAAAGCGTGCTCACCGCACAAGGCGTGTGGATCAGAAAGCCGATGTGAGCACCCCTTCACGCGTCAACCGGGCCTTGGTATACGCTTCTTCATACAGGACAAGATCGCGCTACCACCGCTAACCTTAAGTTCTTACGTCTCCCCCCTCTACCTCGATCGTGCAGAGGTATGTAGTGTGGTCGATGGAAAGAAAGTATTCTGGCATGAACATACGCAGAAGGAGTTGAAGGAGCGTATACCTCGTTTAGAGGTCACCCTCGTACCGACGGGCTCGACGGAGATGCATGGCCCCCATCTGGGGGTGGGAAACGACATCCTCAGCAGCACCCGGGTCGCCGAGGACGTGGCCAAACGCATGTATCCCCGCGCCATCGTCGTCAATGTCCTTTGGGTGGGCGTCGCCCCACACAATATGACCGCGCCCTTTCCCGGTACCGTAACCCTCAGCGCTGAGACCTATATGCGCCTCCTCACCGAGGTGGTTGAGAGCTTGCTGAAACACGGCGTACGACGCATCGTCTTCCTCAACGGCCATGGAGGAAATGAGGCGCCCAATATTACGGTGTGCCGGGAGATACGGGAACAACTCTACTACAAGTACGGCGTGGACTTGGAGGTGGGCACCCTTTCTTACTGGGACGCCATTCCGGACGACGTCTGGAAGGAGGTGTTGGAGCTGGCGCCCGAACAGAAAATAGGTCACGGCGGCGAAGCTGAGACCAGCATCCTGCTAGCCATTGCGCCGCAGGCGGTCAGAATGGACTTAGCGAAGGCGCCCGATCCCAGGCCCAGACCCAAGCCCCCCTTCTTTAGGGCCTGGTATCAAGACGAGTATAGCCCCGATGGCCACATGGACGACGCACGCGTTGCGAGTCCAGAAAAAGGCGAGAAGCTCCTCGAAGCCGCCGTCAAAGGAACCGTCACGTTTCTGGAAGAGTTCATCCAGTATCAGCCCGTGGGCACCGCAGCCCATCCGGGAGAGCATCTCTATCCGCGGCCGGAGGACTAATCCGTCTGTTCACCACCACGCTCACGTCTATACAAAACGATTGAAAATGCTCCCGCCGGCACTATTCGTGACAGACGTTAGCCAGCGACCGCCAAGACTGACTGAGAGACTGTGATGGTACGTTCAGAATGATCTTCCCACTTGGGCGTGAACTCTGTACCTCTAGTTCAGAAGATGGTTTCCAAAGCTTTAACTTGTTTATCTGCATAATAAGCGAACGAGAGTAATTGGGATCCCTGCAACACGTACTTGAGGGTTCTTGCAATGGACCCCGAGTCAGCGGAGCTTCACCACTATACTTGTTCCTCTTGCAAAACCGTAGTGAAGTGGTTGATGAGGGGAAGGCGGTAAAATGATGAGTAAAACCGAAGTAAAAAAGATGTTGGATCACGCGATCACTCAATACGCACGAACGATAGCGCCCGAAGACTCTGCGTTTTGGAGAAAGCGCATCCAACGCCTCAAAGAAGAATTAACGTGAGGGCGCTGCCACCTTTTACTTCTAGTGTGCTGTTGAAACGCTTTTCTCTTGTTGCTTTCATCCAGCAGATACTTCTTCGGCTTCGGCACTCCTTCTCTTGAACCATTCGCCACCGCACTCCTTCACTTACCTGAGTTCGACTCCTGTGAGGGCCTAAAGGACTGCGGCTGAAGCCTCCATCGCGTTAGCTAGCTAAGAAGCGCGTCATCTCTCCCTGTCTCGAGACCGTGTCTCGTTTAGGGAGGGAAACAGACCTGTTTTTCATGCCCCTTTAGCCACGTTGATGATTCAGCATACCGCTGAGGATGGCCAGGACGCCATTTTAGCTGCCAACAGGACTGCTTCTTCGAGCGCGTGGGGATTCGCCACTCCCTTACCTGCAATGTCAAACGCCGTGCCGTGGGACGGTGTTGTTATCACGATGGGGAATCCGGCGTTCACGGTCACGCCTTTGCCGAAGCCCAGCAGCTTCATGGCGATCTGGCCTTGGTCGTGGTACATCGTAACAACGGCGTTTAATCGCTCTTGAGATACGCGTAGAAAGATGGTGTCAGCCGGGTAGGGGCCTACCACGTTGATCCCGCTTCGTTTCGCGTCTTGCACGGCTGGAGTGATCCGTTCCACTTCTTCTCGTCCGAACAAGCCTCCTTCACCGCCATGGGGATTTAACGCGGCGACGCCGATCTTTGCGTCTTCGATTCCCGCGCGTTTCAACGTTGAAGCCGCCAGCTGTATGGCTCCCAAGACGCCTTTTCGAGTAATGTGCTTGCTGACGTCAGCGAGGCTTATGTGAGACGTAACGCGGGAGGTCCATAAGGCGCCTAATACATTCATCTCTCCAAATCCCTCTGTGACGCCCATTAACTGGGCGAAAAAGGCGATCTCTCCTTTGAATCGATGGCCTCCACGATATAGGGCTTCCTTATTGATGGGCGCGTACACGATGGCATCAATAGTGTTTTGAAGAGCCAGCTCGACCATTACTTTCAAGGAGTCCCCAACGGCTTTCCCTGCGGCAGGGCTTACCTGGCCCAGCGTCACAGCGTTCGGATCCATGTTTTTCAGATCGTAGAAGACGAAGTTCCTCTCGGAAGACTTCAGCTTCTCGACATCATCATAGACGGGGTACTTGAAGGCTAACTTCGCTGTCTTCAACCCCAACCTGAAGACGCGGTCGTCTCCAATCCCAGTAATTAACTGGTTTGATAACGCTTTTCGTTGCACGACGGCTTTAGCCATGATCTCGGGACCGATCCCCGTCGGGTCACCGGTGAAAAGACCAATTCTGGGGGCTTGCTTTGTCATCGATCACTCCCGCCTTTAACATTCTTGAACATACCGGGGGCGCTATGTAACCCGCTCGCCTGCGTGTTTCTGTTGATTCTGTCCGATACTTTGACGTGCGAGGGTGGTACGCCGTATAGCGGAGAGCTAGCTCAGGAGGATGAAAGGGATGGCAAGTAATATCCCAAAGATCACCAGTAGGATCACGGCCGCTATCCAGCCAACAATACACGTTAAGACCGCCTGGCCAGTCGAGAAATCCAACGCCTGCCTCACGGCAATCACCATGGCCGCCAATCCCCAGACCCACACAATGAAGGAAATGAGTCCCCCTAAGATCGGGATAAAGCTCAGTATCAGAAGAACTCCAGGCGAATTCGAGAACCCTAGTGTCCTAAGCAGTTCATAAAACGATGCTGTGCCACCAAAGAACCTCGTTCCGATAAAATAGGTGATGAGTGACCAAATACACCAGGCTATTAAAGACGAAAACAGGCCCCCGAAGAGCCCTGTCCCTATTCGTAGACTCCCGTGTCCTGTTATGGCTTGACCGATAGCGGTCCCGATGCCTGAACACACGCTGGAGAGCACAACGACCATGAGGGCTTGAGTCGTCGCCGTATTGTCTGCCTCCACTTCTTCATAAAGGGAGGCATCCAACCGAGCGGCACGGATCATGCGATCAAACAAACTGGCTGAAACAGTCCTCGGCTGTGTATAGGTGGACGGGGTGGGAGCGGCCTCTATTTTGACGGGCGCACCGCATGTCGGGCAAAACTGGGCGTCCGATGGGATTTCGCTTCCACACTTCGTACAAAAGGGCAAACCAGTACACCTTTTAGGAATCATCGACGGGAGAGTTATAAAACCTTTCCTAGCGTAGACGTAAGGACGGCTTCTTGAGCCGTTCAACCCTAACGCACGCACTCAGAGGAAGACCCTCGATCCCTATGCGGCTTTACTCTTCAGGCGTTTATGATCTCCTTCGTTGAAAAGCCAGCCCGATCACCTACAATCGCTGTCCACTATCATATCCTTTCCACAGGAAACACGCGTTGACTCCTCCTTCCCGTAAAACACCTCGTGCAACTCCCTGCCTCGAAGAGGTAAATAGAAAAAACATATCCAGCTTGGAAAATCCTCACTGGAAGGGGATGGTGGGCCGGGAGAGATTTGAACTCTCGACCGCACGGTTTCTGCCTCCGGCTGAGGAATTATCAGCCGTGTGCTCCAACCAAGCTGAGCTACCGGCCCTACTATGTTGCAATACAGAACTTTTATTTAAAAATTTTAATACCCCATTCGCCTCAACGCGATGTCTGTTTTCTGGTGAAGTATTGGTTTGGGAACGGGAGCCCATCGGTGACCGGTCTAGCCTACTTTCCGATGTTCCTCAGATTCGTCGTGAAGGGTGGATAGATTATTCCTCGCTCGGTGATGATCGCGCTGATAAACTCGGGAGGGGTGATGTCGAAGGCGGGGTTGAACACGGGAACGCCTGGAGGCACGATGCGTCTTCCATTGATCTCCGTGATTTCCTTGGCGTCCCGCTCCTCAATGCGAACGTCCCTCAGACGGTGCTGGAAGTCAAAGGTGGAGAGGGGGGCTGCCACGTAGAAGGGCACGTCATACTGCTTGGCTGCGATGGAGACGGTGTGGGTTCCAACCTTATTGATCACGGAGCAGTCGTCGGCGGCAATAATCCGGTCCGCTCCACAGATGAACTTGTCGATCAATCCTTTGCTAAACAGGTATCCGACGGCCCCGTCACAGATCACCTTCACGTCAATCCCGTCCTGCTTTAACTCGAACGCGGTGAGGCGGGCTCCCTGGAGAATAGGCCTGGTCTCCAAGGCGATAACTGACAGGCACTTTCCCTGCTCGTGGGCGACCTTTATCACGCCGAGGGCTGTGCCATACTCTCCCGCCGTTGCCAACCATCCCGCGTTACAGATAGTGCCCACTACGTCCCCGTCATCGAGGAGAGCCGACCCCTGCGTCCCCATGGCTTTATTCGTAGCGATGTCCTCCTCCACCATGGAGACGGCTTCGTTAACGACGCCGTCCACAACGGCCCTCACGCCCCCCTCAACGGACTTGGCCTTCCGCAAGACCCGCTCAACCGCCCAAAACAGGTTCCTCGCCGTCGGCCGCGTCGCGCGGATGACCGCCGCAGCGTCCGTCAACTCACTCCACAATTTCTCGCGTGACGCAGCCTGACTCGTGTAGGCCGCCAGCGCTAGAGCCATGGCAGCCGCGACGCCAATGGCGGGGGCGCCCCGGATCTCCAGCGTCTTGATAGCGTGGGCCACACGGTGAACGTCACGGCACTCCACGTATTCCAGGGTTTCGGGAAGCGTCTTCTGGTTTATGAGAAGGACCCTTCCCTTTTCCCACCAGACCGTTCGCATTGACCCGGGCTCCGAGCAAGGTTACAC
>SMTZ1_10014776_pt1 | contig 11248 bp, 10 predicted proteins | sample DeeMarSWOR136_30_FD_25667 | JGI IMG/M metagenome (IMG submission 25667)
CAACCGGCACAAGCCGTATATTCTCGCCACCTGTACCCACATAGTATAATTAGTACGAACAGCAATGTTAAAATTGGCGTGCTCGATGCTGTGGCCGCAGCAATAAAAGCACTCGCCGCCACTGCCGACCAAAGCAACAATTTAGATTTATCCTGTTTTGCAAAACCTATAAACAACGGAACCAATGTGGCCCAAAACAGTCCCAGCATAATGGCATGCGGGAATGATGCCTGACATCGATATCGCCCTTCACGTACTACAGTCTCTACCCTGCCAAGAACTGCAAAAGGATTTCGCCCTGTCGCCCACTCCCATCCTACTAAAACTGCCAATACAAGAGAGCAAACAGCGAAAACTTTGGTTGCCCACTTTATCTCACCCCAGGAACTTATATTTATTCGAAACAGCCAGTACAAACCTATGGCATCAAATAGCACTCCAGACTTGTAAATCAATGCCCGCATATTTGCCCACTGTATTATGTATATAAACGCTCCACAAATCGCCCATACAAGTACTAACTTATCAAGACGGTTCCATTTGAAGGTCAACCGCTCTCCCAACAAAATAGTTCGCAAAAATCCTACCAGAACGAGCATCCGCAGGGGCGTAAAATCTAAATCAAAGATGATCACTCTTTGATCTGCCGGGACAAAACAGGCAGCCAAAATAAATGGCAGCAGAAAAGACTTCTTGGGAACAACGAAAGTCAGAATCCCGAGAAAGACGGTAATTACGACTGTTGCCTGGCTAATCATCTGGTCTTGGCCTTTATGGAACGATAATAGTTAATGAGCGCCAGTGGCGCAAGAAAGTAAGCCAGTGGTTTGTAGTAATAGGGGTCCCACGGGTGCAGTCGCAGACAAGCAAAGGCGGTTTTCAGGGCTTCTGTGTTTCTGTCAGCACGGCGTAAGTCGAGCACACTTTCCATAAAATGGGGCACGATCTGAGTTTCCCTTTCTCTATGCTGAATTCTTGAGATTCGCTCAGAATTAACCGGTAAATAGTCACTCGGATTAAGGCCTCGCCGTTCACAGGCACGTTCCAATACGCTTCTAACCATTTGTTTTCTTTGTAACGCGTTTTTCGCCATTAATGAACTAAAGTGGACCCGATAAGAATACAAGCATTCGCCAAGTACCAACATAGGATGATGCTCTCCCACTCGCAGGATATAATCAAGACCTTCCCCGTACTGCAAAGCTGGTTCATAGCAGAACTTTTGTACCAAGGACACTCTGAACATCCCTGTAGGATCGTGTGCCGGCATTCCAAACTTCTCTATGTCATGGCGGGATTGCTCGACACTCTTGGCGGCAAATCGAGGGGCGAGAAAACGGCCGTCAATGATGACGTCATGGCCTGTGAATACCGCTGCAAGTTCAGGGTTTTCCAGCATACACTCAACCTGCCGTTCAATGCGCTGAGGATAACTAATATCATCTGCATCCTGAATAGCGTAAAATTCGCCAGCCAATTCCTCCAATGCACGGTTGAGAGCCACAGCCTTTCCGGCATTTTTCTGAGTTATGATACGGATACGAGAATCCTCAAGGTCAGCCATCGAATCCATACAGCCGTCCGTGCTGCCGTCATTTATAATCAATATCTCAAGATTCGAGTAACTCTGGGATAATATGCTCTGCACCGAGGAGCGCAAGTATTCACCCGCATTATAAACAGAAATCAATACTGAAACCAATGGTTTAGTAATAGTAAGAGCAGAACTTTTTTGGGAAAGATCAACAGACATTGGTACTAAAGTTGTCAGAGCCGCGACCGCCGGCCGAAAAAATGGAATCGCCAACGCCAGCGTAAATAATTGATGATAGCGCTTATCAAATTTAGTAGTCGTTTAGAGTTCACCGGACGCTCCCACCTTAGTTGGAATTAACATTTTGTGGTCAGAAAATTATCTTAGTTGGAATAATTACGCCTACCAATGGATTTGCCACAATTGACCCTCCAGCAAGGAGCTCAAATCGTAAGGCGAAATTTTTGATTTATCGTTTCAATAAGACTGCCTAAACTACCGATGGCAAAAACCTTTCTAGAAAATAAATCGCCGGGTGTGGTATAGCCCCTAAGAGATGCTTTGGCCACACTCCCAAAGCATCTGAACGTGTGCTCAAGGGCCCGTAGCAGATTTGGAGCTTTTCCATTTTTGATAGAGAGCCTGGCATGTGTCAGTGCTCCAGAATAGGCTCGACGCAGGAACCACCGTTTGGACAAACGGTCTACAGATACAATATGGCCAACAATTGCTCTGGGTTCATAAACAACTATTCCACCACTTTTTCGAATTCTGATAAGAAAGTCGGTTTCTTCGCCTGAAGCTAATGATCTATCTTTTCGACCCATGTTCACGTCGAAGCCTCCAACGTTAAGTGCAACCTGTCTTAACACTGAAATATTAACACCAAATAGGTCTTTTTCTATATTGAGTATAGGTTCATCCCCATAATCCAAACAAGATAAGAGGAATTCGATATTGGGGGAGAGCCACACTGGACGAGGTGCTGGATAAATCAGATATGCGCGTCCACCAACGACCGTGGCCGAATATTTTATAAAGGCATCGCAAATGGCCTCAAGCCACCCCATGTCCACTTTAACGTCATCATCAAGAAAGCACACAATTTCCCCGCGAGCTTCTTGTAAGGCGCGGTTGCGAGCACGGCTGAGCCCCTGCCGGGACTCGAATACACTGCGTAATCGTGGGGCTAATACTTTACTATAATCTTCGATAACACTGGGAGTATGGTCTGAGCTGTTGTTGTCCACGACAAGTATTTCGTAATCTGCATGCTCCGGACAACGAAGCATTCGCATGCTTTCCAGTGTTGCGGCAAGACTTTCCGCGCGATTACAAGTTTGGATACTTACGGTTAACAACATACTGTCATTTCAGCTTCGAGTGTTTGATTCGCCATTGCGATTTCCTGGTTTTATCCCTTTTGATTCTCAATCTCCGTCCAATCGCTCGTGGAATCCGTAAAAGCATCTTCTTAATCAGCCGTGAGCACAATATAGGGTCCATCGTTTGCGCAACTTGATAGATTGACCGGTTGCGCCGCCAGGGTATCCACCCAGCGATCGAAACCATACTATTAACCCATTGGCTTGTAATTCTATCACAAACCTGTTCCAGTGCTTCTTCGGAGATCTCCAGATAGTGTGCAATGTAACTTAAAACCCGGTAGTCTTCCTTGATACGGATGCCATTTGTAAAAGTCTTTTTCCTAACTGTGTTCTGGTGCAAACGAAAGTAATTCAGAGGCTTGGCTACAAAAGCAATGTCGGAGAGCATAAGCATTTTTATCCAGAGCAACCAGTCCCCACAAATCTTCATAGTTTCATCAGCGTAGCCTGCCTTTTCGTATATATTCCGCCTTATCAACACGGCACTGGCATTAGCTATGGTATTCCCCACGGTAAAATGCCGTTTGCACTCCTCTTTACCGTTACCGATAAAATTTTCCCTCCAACGGTCTTTGTCTAGGTCGGCTATCCACTCTTCCCAAGCGGCTATAATATTGTCTTGCTCATCTACCTGCCAAGATTTACAAAACGCCAATCCAACTTCAGGATTCATATCCAGATGAGGGACGAGTTCTTCAAGAAACCTTTCATCGGCAAAATCATCCGATTCAGCAATCCAGATGTATTCGCCGCTTGCGAGTTCTACTCCTTTATTCCATTGTTTGAAAGGACTACTGCTGTTTATTTTATTAAAGTACGCCCGAATATGCTTGTCACCTGCGAATCGGGAAAATACCTCGTTACTGTTGTCTGTTGACGCATCATCAAGATAGATAACTTCAAAATCTTGATATGTCTGGTTGAGCACGCTCTGTAACCGCTTTTCCAAAAAACGTGCATGATTATAGTTGGGAATAATTATCGAAACTTTTGGGCTGGTCATGTCTTTTTTAGGTGGTTCATCCAGCTTTTCATTATTCGGTAGAGCCTCGCGAGCTTGCCATATATGTCTTCGCCAAAATATAAGTGGAATACAAATAATAAAGGCCCTACATCCAGAGGATAGGTTTTAGTCGCTTTTATTAAATAGTCCCTTCCTTCTTTAACATTCCCACATAAATGAAAATTGGCACCGATGCGAAAATATTGTTTCGCCAGGAACTTTTTGTTTTTTTTGACATCTTCAAAGTATTTTTCTAATAGTAATATTCGCGCAATAGACAATGCTCTATTATTGTAGCTTATGCCCTCAGTCACATAGTATTTCACTAAAGGTTCCTGAATGTGATAAAAGCCGAAATGTTTGGACAATCTTATGAAAAGCTCTAAATCTATGAACCTTGGGAATTTCTCATCAAAGACCCCGGCTTTCTTAAAACATTCCTTTTTTATTAGCGTGGATTGAATGCCAATATTCAGCACCTGATAGTCCAATTTTTTTGCATCAATTATGCATCCATCTGTTAGAGTAGGCGAATTCCAATACTCTGCTCTCCCATCGCTGTGTATACGCAACATATCTGTATAGACGACTCCAACTTTAGCAGAGACCGTTTTAAAGACCTCTATTTGTTTTTCGAGCTTTTCTGGGAGCCACTCGTCATCACTATCTTGAAATGCTATATAGTCTCCCTGCGATAATTGTATTCCTACATTTCTCGCTGCTCCTGCTCTTGCATTTTCCTTCTGTCGGATATATCCAACTCTTTCATCAGTAAAACCCTGCACAACTTCTTCTGTATTGTCGGTCGAGGCATCATCCACCACGATGATCTCAAAGTCTTGATAAGTCTGGTCAAGCACGCTTTGAATCGCCCGGGCCACTTGATGCGCCCTGTTATAGGTCGGAAGAATCACGCTTACAAAAGATTTTTTATTAATCATTTTACGCGACTGTTTCATTTCTTAACAACTCTTGATAAATCTCAACAAGTCGGTCGTTTAATTTGTCAATATCATAATTGGCTTCAACATAAGCACGGCCGGCAGGGCCCATCTCAGGCCATTCGCTGTCGAAAGCTTCTTAATTTTCTCGATACCCTTTCAAGTCGCCATTCTAAACTTTTAATAATGCGGAGCTTTATCTTATAGATTATGCCACACCTTTGGCTTTTCTTTTGCGCTTGTGATGCATAACTCATTAAGAATTTCGAAATGTGAGGATGAGTTTCTTCTAACGCGTCCCACATAAGAGAATGTCTTACATGCTTTTTGAGATGTTTCTTCAAACTATTCGCAAAGTCATGGTAAATGACAGCTTTCGGATAATATATGACCTTATCTGTCCCGTATCTATTTACCAGCCTGTATGTGAGCTCCAAGTCTTCGTGGCCAAAATAGTTAGGATTAAATCCACCAACTTCAATAAGCGTGTCGCGCTTAAATGAAGCATTACCACCTAAATTCACTATAGTTGGCTTAATTTCTTCGCCTAAGTCATAATGCTGCTGCAAATCATTATAAATGGTCCGGGTCTTGCCAATCGCTTTGCCCCTCAAACCCACGATATTCAATTCCTGGTGAGCTTCAACATGTGACTTAACTAAGTTGGGGCCAGCGAGTGCATCATCATCCAAAAATATTACAATATCACTCCGAGCGTACTCTATGCCAATATTTCTACCAATTGATAATCCATAATTCTTCTTTAGCAGAATATGCCTCACGTTATACTTTGACAATCCAGCGTGTACGGCTTCATTCTTACCATTATCAATAACAATTGTCTCAAAGTCCTTATAAGACTGTCGGGCGAGAGAAGCGAGACACTCAAGTAGTTGCTGATTGCGTTTATATGTTACAACTACGACTGTAGCTTGTGGAGCTGACTTTGTAGAAAAATCGAGAATTTCAACAGTCTTATCAAGCGAACTAAACATAAAACCTGTATGTCTATCTGGCATATAAATTCATCCTTACCTATAGTTTATTGTTGAGTGCCTCACCATATCAGTCATAATATCCCTGCTTTAGAATACTCTTGACCGACACAATCTATTGACCTGTCAGTCACCGTGATCGAATAAATTGTTGAAGGTACTCTTCAAGCTTATGACAGGTTATTTCAGGAGACAGAGACGCAATACGTTGCTGAGCCATTCTACCAATGTTTATCCGTTCCTCCTCACTCATATTCCATACTCCTTCCATCGCCTGAAACAATTCCGCAGAATTATCAGCCTCCACGAGAATACCTGATATTCCATCGTCGATAAACTCTTCAAAACTAGACCCTCTTGTTCCAATAACCACTTTGCCCAATGCCATCGCTTCCAGCATTGTGTTGGGGAGATTGTCAATTAAAGATGGTAATACTACCGCTTGAGAATACTTTACTATTGGGTAAAGTTGATAATGCGGCAAAACTCCAAGATATATAATCTGGTTACTATAGCGGCCAGCTTTATCCTTGATGTAATCTAACATTGATTGATTTTTAGGGCCACCGAATACTTTGCCTGCGAATACAAAAAACATCTTCGGATATGCAGCTAACAGGTCAGGTAAACTTCGAGCAAGTGCCTCACCTCCTTTTAGCAGACCAATGGATCCAAAGAAAACCAAGTATTTTTTCTCCATAAGGTGCTTCTTGTATATGCTCTCATCTAAATTGTTTGTTTCTATGAAAAATGGTGGACGTAACACATCTGCTTCTATGTTTGCGTTCTCTCTTAGAACACGACAGAGTAGTTCACTTGGCGCATAAACCGCATTACTACAACGTAAAGCCAGCAGCTCCAACCACTCTCTAAAGCGTTGTTGCCGGGTGAGCCGCTTACGATAAAATTTTCTCAATAGTGGTTCATAGCTTGATATTCTACTTATGATTGGCGCAGGCCGACAGAAAGTTGAAAATAAACCACAGGCTAAATAACTGCTTGCTTGTATGATGTCAAAATGTTGATGGCGGTGCCTTTTAAGCAGACTCTTTCTTAAACAATATGATAAGAATAAGATAGATAGAATATAACTAAATCGGTATTGCGTAAGACGATTGAGCGATTGAAACATAGAGCTGTTTACTTTTGCCCGATTGACTAATATCCCCTCGTGCGAAACAATTTCGTTTTGGTCCGAACGCGTAAAGATCTCCACATCATGGCCATGCTGCTTCATCCCCAGAGCTACACGATGGAGATAATTCGCTAATCCGCCGTCAAAATTCGATTCCGTCACATACTCAGGAGTTAGAAAGGCTATTCGCAATCTTAATTCCTCTTAGATTTTTCTCTATTTTCAAGCCGTGCCAAGAAATCCTCGATCTGGGCCTCCTCAGGCCACATGTGGCCATCTTTCCAAACAAGCTCTTGCCCGTCCATCTCCCAATGACCAGGACACATGTGCGGACCCCACGAACAACATGTATAGCTGATTTCAGTTACCAAGTTATCTTCGTGGTGTTGCAAGATGTCCATTGCCACCATTTGTGGACCAAGCTTCTGAGCTACATGGAATGCAAATCGCACAGTCTCAAGATTCACTTTTTTTGGGTCTACGTCAATAATGTTGCTGCCACTCGCCTTAAAATCATTTGGGCGATTGTATCGCCTGAGAACAAAAGCCTTCCTTCCAATAATATTGACTCTTGTATCAAATTCGTTATTAGGTATAAACTCCTGAAAGAGTACATAGTTCTTGTGAAGGTGCCATTGAGACCGCTCTTCATTAAGCGGCTGACCCAACAGCAAACTCTTCGCCGCCGCCCACATTTGCGCTTCACCAATATTTCGTACCAGTCGGACATTCGTCGAACCGGCTCCGCTCCATAGCTTTATCACCAAAGGAAACTCAACAGTAATCAACCACTGCATAGCCTGCTCAAAATCGAACCATATCCAAGTCTGGGGCATGGGAACTCCCACTGCAGTAAGAAGATAATATTGGGCGATCTTATCATCGTAATGCCAGCATGTCGCCTGGTCAGGATAAACTACCAATCCCAATTCTCTCTCAATTACCGGCAGCAGCCGACGAGCGATCTGCCCCATGCCGCCAAAGTGAGCCCAGCGCCACATGAAGCCATCGCAGCCTTTGAGTTGTTCCAAAATGTCCGCCCGATAGACGTTGACCCACTTTACCTCGTGTCCCGCCTTCTCCAATAAATCAGCCCACCGGGGAGATGAGGTATCAGGTTTACCTTCCTTTGGGTTCGTGTAGTCATCTGGATGTATCGCAATAATCATTTTTGTCTTCGAAAATCGATTGATCCCAAGTTAATAACGCTACATGTATAACCGAAGCCATTGTCTCTAGGATATCATCTTTGTAAGACTTTACAAAACGTACGTAAAATTCTCCGAATATACCGGAGTATTACCTGGATCATGCGTCTTAAAGTCTTTTTAACTGTTACATCCTTGTGAAACGGCGGTAATAGATACCAATGACAGAAGTAATAGCCATCGTACCACGTCTGGTATTTGATTTCTTTGTCTCCCTTGAGCTTGAGCTGGTAGCGGCGGACATATTTGGCCATCCTGCAATTTAATGCATCAAGATCAAAACTCAGCGCATCCATGCTAACCGGACGTGGTACAAAATCTTCTCCAAACGCCAGTAGCTTAATTGAAGCCAACTCAACAGTAGGTCCGCCCCCTGTAGCACGGATTGCAAACTTGATGGCAAGCGACTCTCTAGTCTCGGGTTTTACCAAGTGCGTCTCAATCCCTGATTCCACTCTCCCATCAACCAGATTTTTCTGCCAACGAACGTCCGGAAAAAGAAAATTGCCGAGGCCATAGAAGATCCAACGGCCTTCATACTGCTCGTATGTCTGGATCACGTGAGCGTGGCATCCAACAACAATATCGGCACCCCAATCAATAGCACGCCGCGCCACGCGCAATTGGTCAACAACTGGTTCGTGTTCGTACTCATTCCCCCAATGCAAGTAGATGACAAGCACATCGCAACTGGGCTTTGCCCTTAGAATTGTTTGATGAAGCAGTTTCGTTGAAATAGGCGCTACACCTGGCGAGTCAGGTGTAGCATAGTTTCGACTATTCGTAGATAGACACGAGAAGGCAAGGAAACCAATACGTACTCCGCCACGTTCAATAATATTCGGTCTAATAGCTTCGAAGAGTGAGCTACCCCATCCGACAGTCGCAATGCCCGCCCGTTCCAACGTCTGGCGAGTGTCTTGCGCCGCCTCATCTCCAAAGTCACCTATGTGATTATTACCCAAAACCCCGACATCCAACCTATCCAGCCTCTCGACTACACCCGGATCGGCTCGCAGTGTCGCATACTTCACCTTAGGTTCTCCAAGCGATGATGTGGCGCATTCAATGTTTGCAACCAACAAGTCATCTTCTCCTAGCAAATGTCGGATTCCATCAAAAGGATCATACTGTGGGTTATTTAGAACATTTCGTTCTACATCCCCACACAAACACAAGTCACCCAATACAATTATATTCATACTTTTACCCATCTTATGGCTCTTTATTCCTGTCCGCTCACCGAGCTTTTGTGCGTTGCGCAAGAACTTTTTCCATTTCCAGCGCTAAGTTCTCAACCGCATCCCTAACGTCTCGAACCAGTCGGACATTGGTCGAACCGGCGCCCGCCCAAAGCTTCAAGACCAAAGGGAACGTGGCTGTGCGAATCCATTCCAGCACTTGCCCTCGTTCAAAACATACCCACGTTTTGGGTATGGGAATTCCCGCTGCAGTAAGCAGGTAATAATGGGCTATTTTATCGTCGTAATGCCAGCACGTCGCTTGATCGGGGTACACAACCAAACCAAGTTCGTTTTCAATTACCGACAGCAGCCGACGAGCGATCTATCCCATGCCGCCGAAGTGGGCCCAGCGCCACATGAACCCATCGCAGCCTTTGAGTTGTTCCAAAATGTCCGCCCGATAGACGTTGATCCACTTTACCTCGTGTCCCGCCTTCTCCAATAAATCAGCCCAACGAGGGGATGAGGCATCACGTTTGCCATCCTTTGGATTTGTATAATCATCTGGATGTATTGCTACTCGCATAAGTTCCTCTGCCCCTACCACAATACTTCGCACAGTCTTAAACCTGAGATCTTAGTTTCTCAGCAATCAAATAACATGTTGCGCCGGATCTAATATTAACGTTTCTATCCTTGGGCATGGAATCTCTACTTATACCCTTAAATACCTCCAATACTTCTCTCCTATTTACCCGATTGACTAATATCCCATTGTGGGAAATAGTGTCGTTTTGATCCGAACGCGTAAAAATCTCCACATCATGGCCATGCTGCTTCATCCCCAGAGCTACACGATGGAGATAATTCGCTAATCCGCCGTACGTGCCAAGAAATCCTGGACTTGGGCTTCCTCACCCCATATAGGTCCAGCCCTCCAAACGAGCTCTTGTCCACACAGCTCCCAGTAACCAGGATACTGCTGTGACGGAGCTGTGTAGCTGATCTCGAGTACCAGGCGTCTTTCACCGGATCGCAGAATATCCATGGAAACTGTATGGGTGCACAGCCGCGCAGCAACTCGGAACCCCAGCTTGACAGCATGGAAGTCTACCTTGTCCTGATCGTAGTCCCAATCACCGCTCCCGCTCGCTCTGAAATCATTCGGTCGATTATATCGCCTGACACAGAAAGCCCGTTCCCCAACAATAGTGATTCTCGTATCATAGGGATTATCTGGAATAAACTCCTGAAAGAATACATAGTTCTTGTGAAGGTACCATTGAGACCGCTCTTCGTTAAGCGGCTGACCCAACAGCAAACTCTTCGCCGCCGACCTGATTCTGCGTTTCCATCCCCACGGAGCTCTCGAGACCGACGCAAGGCTGTAGACGCCCTGGCCAAACAACCTTTCGATCCAAGCCGCGGCGTCATCAGCAGAATTGACGAGGCGCACATTCGTGGAGGAAGCACCAGCGTAAAGCTTTATAACTAACGGATAATCGGCTTTGCGGGCCCAACCACTCGCTTCTGCCTCGTCAAACCATATCCATGTCTTTGGCATGGGAATTCCCGCAGCAGTAAGAAGGTAATACTGGGCAATCTTATCGTCATAATGCCAGCATGTTGCCTGGTCCGGATAAACTTCCAAACCTAATTCGTTTTCGATGACCGGCAAGAGCCGACGAGCAATCTGTCCCATGCCGCCGAAGTGGGCCCAGCGCCACATGAACCCATCGCAGCCTTTGAGTTGTTCCAAAATGTCCGCCCGATAGACGTTGACCCACTTTACCTCGTATCCCGCCTTCTCCAATAAATCAGCCCAACGAGGGGATGAGGCATCATATTTGCCAGTCTTTG
>SMTZ1_10012634_pt1 | contig 11247 bp, 9 predicted proteins | sample DeeMarSWOR136_30_FD_25667 | JGI IMG/M metagenome (IMG submission 25667)
ACTAAATCAAGCACCATTGTCTCCGGGGGCTTGCAGGTTGACCTGAGACTGGTGGAACACGAGGCTTTTGGGTCACTGCTTCAATATTTCACCGGAAGTAAACAACATAACATCTGTTTAAGGGAAAGAGGGCGAAGGCAAGGATTGAAATTGAGCGAATATGGCATCACCGATATCGCCACAGATAAGCTGGAGAAATTTGCTGATGAACAGAATTTTTATCACCGACTGGGGATGCAGTATATTCCCCCCGAGCTTAGAGAAGATCAAGGTGAGGTAGAAAAGGCTGAACGGGGAGCCATCCCCAGGCTTGTAGAGATATCCGATATAAAGGGAGACCTCCACATGCATACCGATTGGAGTGATGGGCATAGCTCCATCAAGGAAATGGCTCTAGCGGCTAAGGAATTAGGGTATCAGTATATTGCCATCACCGAGCATTCCGGTGGGCGCGGCATCGCCCACGGACTTAATGTTGAACGGCTGAGGAAACAGATTGAGGAAATCAAAAAGGTCAATGAATGCATAGATGGCATTCAAGTGTTCAGTGGTATCGAGGTTGATATCCGAGCAGACGGGACGCTGGATTTGCCCCACGAAATCCTGGCAAAGCTGGATGTAGTTATCGCTGCGGTGCATTCAGCAATGAACCAAAGCGAGGGAAAAATGACCCAGAGAGTATTAAGCGCTGTAGAGGATCCCGATGTCGACATTATTGCCCATCCTACCTGTCGTCTTCTGGGCGCGCGTGAACCTATAGCCATTGACCTGGAAACACTTTTTCGCACCGCTGCCAAGAACAACAAAATCATGGAGATAAATGCCATGCCCGACAGACTTGATTTGAATGATATTCACGCCTCCAGGGCTAGAGAACTGGGTGTGAAGCTTGCTATCGAGACCGATGCCCATGCTGTCTCCCACCTTGATTTTATGAGGTTTGGAGTCGGCATGGCACGGCGCGCCTGGTGTGAGCCTCAACATATAGTAAATACTCTGCCCCTGGCAGACGTGCTCACCTTCCTGAATGTGAGTAGATAATTTATAGCTAACCACACACTATCTTCCCTAGTTCTTCCCCCCGATGCACTTTATACAAGGTTACGCCAGGGATTATAATCATCAAGGAGATAAAATAAGCGGCTAGCGAGCCAGATTAGGGGAAACAGGATTATGCTAACGATAACCCGCTATGAAGAAGTCATCCAGATCAAGATGAGCCGCCTTTCTGAAAGTCATCCTCCTTTATGCGCCTGTGCCTACCTGGTAGATGGTTTGTTAATAGACAGCGGCCCTGATTGCACAGGTAAGGAACTAGCCGATTTCCTGAAAGACAAGGGGGTAAAGCTCCTGGTCAATACTCACTATCATCATGACCATATCGGCGGTAATGCCACTCTCCAACAGAACTACGGCCTGGAGATACTTGCTCACCCAGCGGCGATAGACAAAATCGAGCAGCCGCCCCAACCATATCCCTATCAGGAAGAACTCTGGGGACATGCATTGCCCAGTCAGGTAAAGAAAATCGGTAATGTGGTTAAAACGGCACACTTCCAGTTCGAGGTAATCCATACACCGGGACATAGCGATGACCATATTTGCCTCTTCGAGAGGAATAAAGGATGGCTTTTCTCGGGCGATCTGGCCACCGTCACCCATCCCAGGTTCGCTAGGGCTGAGGAAAATCAATGGAAAACGATAATTTCACTTAAGAAAATCAAAGAATTAATGCCGCGGGTGTTACTTACTGCGCCAGAATACATAATCACCGAACCATCCACCATGCTGGAGAAAACCATCCAGTACCTCGAGGAAACAGGGCAGCGCATTAGAGCCCTGGCTGGCAAAGGTCTATCTCCCGCTGAGATAGCAGAGCAACTCTTTGGTGAAGACATTGCAGCCCAAATTACCGAAGGACAGTTTTCCTCGGAGAATTTTGTGAACTCCTATCTTAAAACGGACTAAAAGGCTATAATTATTCTATGGCGACAGTAAATTCCTCGATAGCGCGGCACCAAATATCTGAACTTGCCCCAAGCGATGTCGCGGCAATCAAACGTTTAAAACAGGCTATCGTCCAGGGTAAACACTGGTATCTAGCGTTACTCGAAGCCGTCAAGGTATGGGACAGCACTGAAGAGGACTATGACGGCAGGCATTACCGATACCTCATCGCTGATGAAGCTTTTGATTGGTTACTCCTTGCTCAAAGACTATGTGAGGAGGTTAGCGAGCTCATTCCACACAAAGAGCTAATTAATCTCCTGTTATTCGATCAGCAACCGATAGAGCTGACCAAAGATGAGTTTGAGGAGCTGATCGGTAATGCTAAATATCGAGCTTATCTCAACTACCTATATGGAATCTTCATGGAAAGACTTCTTATTTTGACCATCGCTGAAGAGATCCGGAAAAGAAGGCGAGCCGCTGGTTTAATCAACGACGGAAACACAATCAATGAAGCATATCAATATCTTTATGGCGAGAGTGAACAGGAATTGGCACAGCAGTTTAAAAAGGAGAAGCGTTATCCCAGACGCAGATTTATGAACTTAAGTGAGCTCAACGAGTTCACCTACTGGTTATTTAAGAAAAGATTAGTCCGCAACGATAAATCTCGCGTTGCCAGCGATACCAAAAAAGCGTTGCTGTCGTTGTGTCACTATTTAGAACAAAAAAGGGGACGTCTCAAGAGCGAAGCTGAGAAATCTCCATCTTCACCCGCTCAAGCTTATCTCTGAGCTCAGTAAGCCTTTTCTTTTCCTTTTCAACGACATGCTGTGGCGCTTTCGCCAAAAAATCATTATCCCGCAGCCTGGCGTCGAGCTGACCTATCCTTGTCTCAGTCACCTCACGTTCCCTGGTCAACCGCTGTTCCTCAACAGATAAGTCAACCAGGCTTGCCCATGGCAAAATTACCTCGGATTCCTTGAGTACCAGCACGACTGCACGCCCCACATCACTCTTCCTTTCCTTCCGAGGAGCAACAGCTAACGGATTAACTCGTGCCAGCGTTTTGATTGCTTCAGCTTGTGAAGAAATTTGGGGCAAGAGTTCATCAGCATAAACCCACGCTTCAATTTGCTTGGCTGCCTCCACTTTGTACCGGGCACGAACATTGCGGATGGAACGGGTAATTTCTATCACTGAATTCATCTCTCGTTCCGCTTCAGGGTCTACTGCACCATCGTCAGCAACAGGGTAGGAAGCTGTCATAATGGAATCAGGCATGTGGCCTTCCTCAGGGAAATGCTGCTTTACATTTTGCCACAGCTCTTCAGTAACAAAAGGCATGAAAGGATGTAAAAGACGTAATGAGTTTTCCAATACATTCACCAGAAATGGCAAAGGTGATGCTGCAGGTTCTACAGGACGGAGGCGCAACTTGGCAATCTCGACATACCAATCACAGAACTCGCCCCACATAAAATCATATATTTGCCAGCAGGCTTCTCCAAATTCGAACCTTTCCATAAGCCTGTTGACTTCACCCATTACACGGTTGAGACGGCTGACAATCCAGCGGTCCTCCAATAACTGCGGTTCAACCTTTATTTCTATAGTCTGTCCTGTTGATGTCGTTGCATCCACACTTTGAAAAATGAATCTGGCAGCGTTCCACAGCTTGTTGACGAAATTGCGGCTGGATTCCACCTTTCCCCTGCCGAGATTTATATCGTTGCCCGGCATGCTATTGCTGGCAAGGGCAAAGCGCAGAGCATCAACACCATATTCATTGATAGCTTCGGTGGGATTGATAACATTCCCGCGTAGCTTGCTCATCTTTTCGCCATGTTCGTCCCGAAGCAACCCGTGAAGATAAACGGTGCGGAATGGTATTTCACCGGTATCCTCCAACCCCATCATAATCATCCTTGCCACCCAGAAGAATAGTATGTCATAACCAGTCTCCATCACCGCGCCAGGATAAAAGTAGCGCAGATCCTCGGTATCCTCTGGCCAGCCAAGCGTGGAATGCGTCCATAGAGCTGAGCTAAACCACGTATCAAGAACATCGTTATCCTGAACAACTTGGCTTGAACCACAGTGTGAGCAGTGAGAAGGAACATCCACGGAAACAGTGAACTCACCACAATCCTGGCAATACCACACCGGAATGCGATGTCCCCACCAGAGTTGCCGGCTAATACACCAGTCCTTGATATTTTCCATCCACTCAAAGTATATCTTGGTGAACCGCTCCGGTATTATAGTTATGTCACCTTCCCTGACCGTCTTTATGGCCTTTTCTGCTAAAGGCTTAGTGCGAATAAACCATTGCAGGCTAACCCTGGGCTCAACCATCGTTTGACAACGAATACAATGCCCCACTGAATGCAAATAAGGCTCTATTTTCTCCAACAGGCCTTTTCCCTTCAAATCATCCACCACCATGTCCCGACAGGCAAATCTCTCCTGACCAGCATAAGGACCGGCATTCTCATTCAGAGTGGCATCGGGGTTCATAATATCCACCAGCGGCAGATTATGCCTCTGCCCCACTTCGAAGTCTGTGGGGTCATGCGCCGGGGTTATCTTCAACGCTCCGGTGCCAAAAGATACATCTACGGCACCGTCGGCAATAACGGGAATCTGCTTATCTATGATAGGCAGCACCACTTTCTTGCCTACCAAGTCTTTGTATCGCGCATCTTCAGGATTCACCGCTACCGCAGTATCACCAAAGAAAGTTTCAGGACGGGTGGTAGCTACAGTGATAAAACCACTTTCGGCTGCTAGAGGATAACGAATGTAATAAAGATGCCCGTTAATCTCCTTGTGCTCCACCTCAAGGTCAGAAAGAGCAGTCTGACACCGGGGACACCAGTTTATAATGCGCTCTCCTCGGTAAATCAGCCCTTTGTTATACAAGTTGACAAAGGCGGTGCGGACTGCCTTGCTCGGCCCCTCATCCAGAGTGAATCGCTCACGCGTCCAATCACATGAAGCTCCCAGCATCTGATGCTGGAGGTTGATACTCGCCCTGCTGTTGTTTACCCATTCCCAGGCCAGTTGAAGGAATTTCTCCCTGCCTATATCCCTTCTGGTCAACGATTGCTCCGCCAATTGCTGCTCCACCACTACCTGTGTGGCAATGCCAGCATGGTCAGTTCCAGGTAACCATAATGTGGGCTTCCCCTTCATGCGTTCCCACCTGACCATCACGTCCTCCAGAGTAGTAGTAAGAGCATGCCCTAGATGGAGCTCGCCGGTAACATTTGGCGGTGGCATGATAATAACGAAAGGCTTCTTCTTGAGGTCTATCTCAGGGGTAAAGTAGCCCTGCTTGAGCCAGAAGTTATACCAGTTTCTCTCTATGTTACCTGGCTCATAGGCTTTAGGAATTTCAGGCATCTTTCCGCAAGATCTCTATCAAGCTTGGATGATTAAGCGTAGCGCGTTATCGCTCTTTATACCTTTCAGTCAAAAGCTTCGCCACTTTGTCCAGAACTTTATCAGCCACCTCTTTTTTGTGAAGAAGCGGCAACTTTTTCGCTTTGCCATCCTTACCAATTATGGTTACTCGATTGCTATCGACGCCGAACCCACTACCCTTAACAGTAACGTCATTAGCTACAATAAGATCAAGCTTTTTCTGTCGCAATTTTCGTGTGGCATTCTCCACCAGATTCTCACTTTCAGCGGCAAAACCTACTCTGACGAAATTTCCTTTAACCTCGCCCAAAATATCTGGAGTGCGTTCTAACTCCAGAGTTAATCCAGCACCTTCTTTCTTTATTTTACCTTTGGCTTTACTCCTGGGGCGGTAATCAGCTACCGCTGCTGCCATAACTAAAACATCAGCCCCAGAAATAGCACTTCTCACTGCCTGAAGCATCTCTTCAGCAGTGCAAACATCAATTGCTTCAACACCAACAGGCCTGGTGAGTAAGGTGGGACCGGTAATCAACGTTACCTTAGCCCCCCGATCACGAGCAGCCTCAGCAAGGGCATAACCCATCTTTCCTGAAGAGCGGTTAGTGATAATGCGAACCGGGTCAATAAATTCTTGCGTGCCACCAGCAGTAACCACGATATGCCTATCGGCAAAGCTTCCTCCACTACCCAGTACTTGAGAAATAACACCTATTATCTCCCCAGTATTGGCAAACCGTCCCAGACCTTCCGCCCCCGAAACCAACTTGCCAAATTTTGGCCCTACAAAGATAAAGCCACGCTTCTTTAGCCTGGACACATTCTCCTGGGTAACAGGATTTTCATACATGTTTGCATCCATGGCTGGCGCTATTACTACAGGTGCATTGGTCGCTAGCACCGTGCAACACAGCACATCATCAGCAATGCCAGTGGCTAACTTGGCAATGACATTGGCCGTGGCTGGAGCGATAGCAACTACATCAGCAGCTCTAGCCAGAGCAATATGGGTAACACTAAGTTCCGAATAGGCATCAAACATGTCGGTCGTCACAGTCCTTCCGGTAATAGCGCGAAAACTGAGTGGAGATACAAACCTGGTAGCCTCTTCAGTCATAACCACATCCACCTTCACCCCTGCCCTGCTGAGCTGGCTAGCAATATCCACTGCCTTATAAGCAGCGATGCTCCCTGTTACTCCCAGGACTACCGTTTTCCCTTCAAGCATGATGCTCCTCGCGCCCTTCTGCCTCATTTATTTCATAGATAAGACGCAGCCCAATTAACGACAAATCAGGATTTATTATCTCTATCCGCGATGTTGCTTCAGCCAGAAGGTGGGCATATCCTCCAGTAGCTATCACCTTCACTTTACTCCCTAATTCCCGTTCCGCACGATTAATCATACCCTCAATAAGTCCTATATACCCAAATATTATACCTGATTGCATCGCAGAAATCGTATTCTTGCCAATAACTTGCTTGGGGCGAACTAACTCCACACGGGGTAACATAGCGGTGTAGGAAAATAGCGCTTCAGTAGAAATGGTAACTCCCGGTGAAATGGCTCCGCCCAGATAATCACCTTCTTCAGAAATAACATCAAAGGTAGTAGCAGTGCCGAAGTCAATGACAATCGCCGGACCTCCATAAAGATGGTGAGCAGCAACAGCGTTCACTACCCGGTCAGGACCGAGTTCCCGGGGGTTATCCACGCAAAGGCGTATCCCCGTTTTAACCCCCGCTTCAACTATTAAAGGGAGAATATTCAGGTATTTTCGGCACATCTCCTGAAAAACGGGGATCAACGGTGGAACAACGCTGCAGGTCGCTCCCCCAGTGATTCTCGAAACAGGCAACTTTTTCTGCTTGAGAAAGGCAACCAACAAAGCACCATATTCATCCGCCTCGCGCTGTATCCTTGTGGCTAATCGCCAGGTAGCCTTAAGCTTCTCGCCATCAAATATACCTATGGCGATGCTGCTGTTTCCAATATCAATAGCCAGTAACATAACAGCTAACCTTCTTTCAATGCCTTGATTACCCTGGGCAAAACAGGTAGCAAATCAGTGGCAATTACCCCGGCATCACCCAGTTTCTCGGCGACAATCTCACCCGCTCGAGAATGAAGATACACCCCACAGGCAGCAGCATGGAAAAGAGAAAGCCCCTGCGCCGCCAGTCCGGCTATTGCACCAGCGAGGACATCCCCCGTCCCCGCTGAAGCTAAAGCAGGATTTGCAGCATTATTCACTTTGGCTTCCCCATCTGGAGCAGCCACAATCGTGTTAGCTCCTTTAAGCACAACGGTTTTCTTCCATTCTTTTGCTGAGCGTTGCGTTATTGATAACCTACTTTCCTGAACTTCTTTTGTCGAAATTCCCAACAATCTCGCCATCTCCCCAGGATGCGGCGTAAGGATAGCATCTCGCCTTAACTTTCGCCACCACTGAGGCATTTGAGCCAATGTATTAACGGCATCAGCATCCAGAATTAGACAGCTGACAGCTGACAGCTGGGAGCTGTCGGTTAGCAAAGACTTAACGAATTCCACCGTGTCAGGATGCTGCCCCAAGCCACAGCCAAGAAGCAATACGTCGTAATTGCTAAGCTCCGATTGTAGCGTAGAGGTTGCCTGTGAACCAATCACCCCCGCCTTAGCCTCAGGCAGTGGGATATAGGTTATCTCAGTCAATTTAGACGCCAGAATGGGTTGAAGGCTAGTAGCAGTAGCCAAGGTCACCAGCCCAGCACCCACTCTGGCAGCACCCATACAGGCAAGATAAGCAGCGCCGATGTAGTTAATTGAGCCAGCAATGACCAATACTTTCCCAAAACTACCTTTATGGGCATTCAAAGGACGCTGTGGCAAAGTTTCCCTTACCCACCGCTCGGTTATCAGTTCCACATCTATATCATGAGCCAAATCTTGAGGAATTCCAATGTCGGCAATGACAAGCTTGCCCACTTTCCCGATTTTGGGATAACCGAAGGTAACGGTGATGTCAGCGCATGGACAACTCGGCTCTACTTCGCCAGTATCGGAGTTGAGCCCCGAGGGTAAATCAACAGCCACCAGGACAGGCTTTGACTTCGCTCCCTTAACCATAGAAACATTTTGCAATACTTCCTTAAATATTCCTTCAATAGGGCGGATTTTACCAATGCCAAAAAGGGCATCGATGATGACATCAGCCGAGGATATGGAAGCACGCAGGTCAGCGATAGCCTCACCTTCATAAGCGTGGATAATAGGTATCCCGCATTGCATAGCTAGTTTAAGGTTCTTATCATCCTTGCGCCTGGAGGCACAAAGGCAAATATTGACCTTAGCTCCCCAGTCATGGAGATAACGCGCAGCTACCAAGCCGTCGCCACCGTTATTGCCCGGACCAACCAGAACCAACACCCTTTTACCAACAGCGCTATGCAACACTTGCTTAACCTGTGCGGCTACGGCGTTGCCGGCATTTTCCATGAGCATTTCCAATGAAACGCCCAAGTTAACAGCTTGATTTTCAATTTCCCTTACCTGGTCAGCGGTGACGATTTTCATTTCTCTTCCCTGGCAAGCTCCTCCAGTTCCTTACTCATTCTTTGCCAGTGAGTGCCCTGCCAATAGATACGGTGGCATACTGGACATTCCATATAGTGGTTCTGGGTCTTGAATACATACGGCGGAACTAAACTCTGCACTTCCTCCTTGCTTCTTGGCATTAGTGGCTGGTTACACTCCAGGCAAAGAGAGAAAGGTTTACGATGATAATCTAAATCTAGTTTTGTAACCACCTCTTGCAATTGAGCTTTGGGGTTATCGTGTTTAATCAATACAGCCTTTAGCCTGCCACTGGTAACCAACCGCCTTACCATGATTTGGGTGTCCTTGGTCAAAATCGTCCTGTCCTCTTTAACCGCAATTTTAATCAGTTTCCCATCATCCTTTTCATCAAAAAACAAGGTATCATAGCCAATAATCCTGAGCCATTTAGCTAATTTACCAACGTTATTATCCGCGATGAACTTCATCAGTTTGGAAGGCAAAAGAGCCCGCTCTAAATCAAGGGATACTTACAACCATTTTCGGCGGCGAGCGTAAACAATCATGCCTACACCGATAAATGTCATAACTAAAAGCAACATGCCTAAGGGTAAAAGATTGCCTGACTGCAGTCCACCTGGTAGGGGGATGTTCATACCGTAAATGCTAGCCACTAATGTAGCTGGTGCTATGATTACCATGATAATAGTCAAAACGCGCATTATCTCTTGGATGCGGTTTGAGGTTAACCAATTGCTAGTCTCAGCAAGCCCGTCGACGACTTCCTTGCTATCTTCAAGTCCATCCCAGATTTTACGAGTATGGTCAGCAATATCACCAAAATAAGCTTCCTGGTCTTCCTTAAAGAAAGGATATTCCTCCTTCTCCAGCGTCTCGATTACCCGTATCTGGGGATGGATAACCCGGCGAAAAGAGATAAGGTCATGCCGAATCACGGAGATCTCTTGGACAGTCTTTGGAACAGCTTTGGCGAAGATAACATCCTCCACATCATCAATGCTCTCGGTAATCTTACCCAGGATGGGGAAGCAATAGCTAACCAACCTATCGAGAATATGGTAGAGCAGAAAACCGGAGCTTCGTCCTAAATAGGTGCGTCGCTTCTCTTCATTAATCTGACACTCCCTGAAAAACTTAGCCAGTGGCTTGAGGTCAGCAGAACAATGCACAGTGACAAGGTAATTTTCCCCGACAAAAACATCTACCTCGCTCGGCCTCGTTATCCGATGCTCCTTATCAAACACAGGAAAATGGAGTACTATGAACAAATGGTCATCATATTCGTCGACTTTAGGGCGCTGGATACGGCTCAAGACATCATCCAGGTTAAGGGGATGGAATTTGAAACGCTGCTTTAAAAATTCAACCTCAGCGGCAGAGGGCTTTTCAATATAGAACCAGGTCAACTTACCTTCGCTAATTGATTGTATATTGAGTTCCTCTTCTTTGGTTACCGCCATTGATATCCCCACATATTACGAAGTCCTGGTTAAATAATAAATCCAACAGGTGATATTTACAATACCAAGCTCAACAAAAAACCAGCCTGGCAAGTGAACTCCCTTGCCCGGCTGGAGAACTTCTGTTACCTGCATCACAGACTATTAATCGACATCAATATACATGCGCAAGAGTGCCTGACACATTGCCCTCCCGGTGCCATCCCAGCGGAGGGTGGTGGTCATTCCCCCACCAAGCCCATGGTCAAGAACGATGTTCAAAGCCTTCACGTTATCCATGGGATAAACATGCACATCACCCTTGCTCCACTCCTTGAAATGCTTCTGCAGTGCCTCGGGGGTGACCTTCTTCTTTATCAGTCCATAAATCTTCTCGTCGAAATCAATAGCCTGCAAACCAATATTGCTCTTATCTCCCCTATCTCCAGAGCGTGCATAGCAAATATCATTCAGTTGCACCTTACCCGTCTTTGGTATCTCTACTGCCATTTTGTCTCCTTCCTACACTCTGCCTTCCTTTATAGCTAATGCAGGATGGACTTCGCTCCTGGGGATAAGCGTTGGCCAGAAAGCTGTTATCCGAACGGGCGCTGGCGGAACATGCTGTCCAAATGGCAAACCAGGAAAAATTGACCAAACCCTTCCAAGCTCTCTCCTAAAGAACTCCGCCTCTTCACGAGTCTGCCACCTGGTAGCAAACCTTACTCCTATCTCAGGAATGTCCCTGCCACATTTTTCCTCTATCTCATCTATGGAAACGGTGGGCCCCAGACACATGTTAACCCCGTCAATCTGAACCTCCCACTCTAAAGGATGCACATTAGCCCACTTAAGCCACTCCTGGAAATG
>SMTZ1_10007102_pt1 | contig 11246 bp, 9 predicted proteins | sample DeeMarSWOR136_30_FD_25667 | JGI IMG/M metagenome (IMG submission 25667)
AGCTGGCCAGGGGACGATTGAAGAAAGTGTACTTGTCCAACATGCATACAAGTCCATTGGTTCCAAAAGGTGTAGACACTGCAGATCCTTTCTTCCCGCGGTACTGGAAGGAGCAGACAGAAGATCCTTACAAGGCTTCCAAGAGGTTTCAATCGAAAAATCCCAATCTAGATCCTGGGACTTCCATGATCTTTGCCATTGATATGGGTGACATTCTTGGATCTTTCGTGCCTGCAGCATGGATCTGGGACTTGATGGATATCGTGAGGAACTGTGAACAGATCTTTCAGATCCTCACCAAGTTCCCGGATAATATGCTGTACTGGGCTCATGCGAATGGTCTCCCAAAAAATGTGTGGGCTGGTGTTACTGTTACCAACCAGTCCATGGTGAGATCCGCCTTGTACTGCCTTTCAAACATTGATGCAGCAGTGAAGTACATTTGTGTGGAACCTCTGCAGGAGAGAATAACAATAGATCTAACAGGTATTGACTGGATGATCATTGGAGCACAGACAGATCCTTTGGTTTTGCCAGAGAGATCATGGGTTAAGGAGTTGCTAGAAGAAGCTCTCAGATGTGGTACGCGGGTATTCCTGAAGAGAAGTCTCGGATGGTATGAGAAGGTCCACCAGTGGTGTTAATGGCGATATCCTCTGCCATGTTTGTATGTCCTGCTTTTTTTGTTGAATCTTTTGTTCCTTCTTTCTTTCCGACCAAATGGAAAAAGCACAGAGGAAAAATATTCCTACAAACACTAGCGCATTCAATATCACAAATGAAGGTTCCTTCATAAATTGTATTCTATTTGAGGCAACAATATTATATAATAGAAAGATCATTGCCATAATTGCGAGAGCACTCAAACTTAAGGCGGTTTTGATTGAAGCTGGGATTCGGGTCATCTCCGTCAAGAGTTCTGTATCAGTTGTCATTGATACTCTCCTTTTTCTGTTATTTGCTACATATACATTCTACTATTTAAACTTTTCCATCTACATCAACAGATTTCTCTTTTTTTCATTGATTCTGTTGAAATTTCCGGAAAAAGGCGAAGAATCGGTAAAGTTAAAAATTCATTTTCTCTAATATGGTGAACCCACAGCAATAATAATAATGTTTGATGAGCCAGCCATTTCTGAGATCGACAAAATTCTTTCCCTCATTAAAGGGAGTGTTGAAATATTTTTCCAAAGCTCTAATTACACCTCTTTCGTTATCCCACCCAATTCCAATGCTACCGTCCTTTCGAGGATAGATATCTTTCAGATTTGTATCATGAAAAAAGACTTTTGATTTATTTGACAAAAACGGGAACCAAGATTCGATTTCTTGACAGGTATGTTCAAATAAGTGGCTTGTATCAACAAAAAGAATATCAATTTGTGGTTCAATCATGTGCTTTTTACACCAGTCCTCAAATTCCTGTGCGAATTCTATATCATCTTTTTGGACAAAAATCCGATTTTCATAGGAGGAAACATCTGAGCAGTCCTCAATATCTACGCTCACTAATTTTGAACCCCACAATTTAGCTACATGCTCCAGTGCAAATGTTGATTCACCCTTCTTTACTCCGAGTTCCACTACCAATTTTGGTTTTACACTGAGCGATTCGATAAATAAAGTCTCCAAATGGTCACTCATGTCTGTTTTTACAATTGAACGTTTCTTGATCTCATTCAATTCTTCTGAAATTACACCTTGTGAATTTTTAATGCTTATCATTTTTGCGTTTTCCATAGGTTCACCCCAAGTTTCCTTCTTTCTAGCTCCAAAGCCTGGTTCTTGTGTATGAAGTTAGGCAACGCTTAGCCTCTGGTCTGTGGTAGAACAGATGATCTCCCCTTCTCTCTTCGAGTTCATATATAAAAAGATTTCTCCTGCATCAAATGTTGGCAAGGGTTTACTGACTTGTAACACCATGGTAAATTCCAATTTGGTAGATTATATAGATATAAAAGAAGAATAATTCTGCAAGCTCGCTCATGGAATTGTAGGTTGTGAGTGTTTGGAGGTTACATTGTGGAACCCTGATTATTCTCGATATGGTGAGAAAGGCGTTGAATTGGTTAACATAGAATTTTTTATGGTATAAAATATATTATTTTGGAATTTTGGTTCAATTTTAAAAGTTAAACCTTTATATACTAGAGTCTAAAGATTAATATTAGTGTTGAACATAAGAATAAGAAAATTATTCCAGCAGAACCAAGAACAAAAAGAATCTCTGCTGGGAAAGGTTTTTGAACAGTTGAGAATCACCTCTATCTTTTGGAAGGGTACAGGGATTTGCAAAAGGTTCGACCCGTTTACCATCTCATGGGCAGATGAGGGAGAAGCTTTAGAGGAGTTCTGTTTATTCATGAAAAGAGAATTATACCCCATATTGGGACCTTTATTCAAAGTGGGTAAGTATGCAGCATACAAGGAAGAGGCCATTTTAGATGTACTCATATACATCCTTTTTATGCAAACCCAACCATATCCTTTCTTCGTGGGATAGCGCATTTCTGGTGGTCTTATGCCTTAGATGGTAAGATGTGCGGCTGTTCTTCTAGATCCCAGTCAACCCTTTTTGAGATTGTCTTTTTCACATTCACCAAATGCAAGCACGCTTTTATATTGGTAATCACAGCAATCACCACCAATGCCATCAAGACCTGGTTTAGAATACCTCCCAGCATTACAATGAACAATTGAACATCGCGAGTGGCAGGGATGAACCAAGATTTTCTATCATACTTCAGCAAATACTTGCATCCCGTTATGGCATGATACTTCTCTTTCGCCAACATCAACATGGAAGATCCTATCAAAGCCATACACCCCACCAGCCAGACCCAGAGTTCTCCTCGATTCATATACACTGCGTACGTCATCCCTAATATGATAAATGCATCCACATATCTGTCCAGTACGGAATTGAAAAATTTTCTAATTCCACTTTCTCTCAGAGTTAACTGAGCAACCTCACCCTCTACATCACCAAGTACAGAGGTTGCCTGAGCGAGGATACCGCCTAAAACGAAATTCTGAAAAATGAAGAGTGTTCCTGACACAGCACCCAGTAAAAAGCAGAACACTGATACGACGTCTGGATTGATTTTGAATCGGCACAAGTACTTTGAAATCTGTAGAGAAACTCTCCGATTGACAATTCTTGATATCAGATTATCTGATTTCCCTTTCAAAGATTCTTCGAGTACCTTTTCTGCTGTGTGAAGATCTGTTGGAGTATCTACATCTATCCAGAGGGCACCTGTCACATCTGCAGCTCTTATCCATTTTTTGCCACAGAGAATCTTCACCGCATCGGTTAGAGTATCTTTTCCGTGAGATAAGGCTGTTTTTATGGCCCCAAAAATGGCTGGAGAACACAAAAAAGCTCCACAGTCAACACCATTATAAACCTGAAGATTCTTACCAATGTCCTGAATTATTCCATTCTTTACCAGAACTTTAGTAGCTTCTTCTACATTTGTGGCCTTCAAATTCTTGTCTACACATAGAACGCATTCATCCTTTTTCAGATTCTTGCTGCATAACACTTTCAAAATTTCAGGTTCAAATACATGATCTGCCATCAAAAGCAAGAAATTCTCTCTTCCAACAACCTCTTCGGCCTCTAAAACAGAGATACCATTTCCCTGTGTCCAGTGTGAATTGTGCACGTATTGAATAGTGACACCAAGGTCTTGTCCGTTTCCAAGATTTTTTCTTAACTGTTTTGCTTTATACCCTGTGACAATAAAAAATTCTTTGACTCTCACTTGTTTTGCAGATAGAATAACTCTTTCAATCAAAGAAAGTCCAAGAAGGGAGGTTAAAGGTTTTGATTTTTCCATATTCAGTCTTGATCCTCTACCTGCAGCAATAATTACAGTTTTCATTCTATTACCTCCTAATTTTCAATTCATAGCAAATCTCAATCTTTCAGCTTGACCACAGCAGTTCTGCGACCTTTTCATCCTTTTCCGTGTGTTTTTCAATCAGACTGTACTTGTTTAAAAGTTTAACAGATTTGGAAACTGCAGCTTCTGTAATGTTAGTCCCTTGTACAATTCCCAGAAGGGTTTCTCCCTTCTTCTTTTCTCTCAATTCCATTATGCATCCAGAACAGAAATGCTGTTAGTCACTTTTTCACTAACTCAGGCAAGTCTGATAGTTTCATGGGGGCATTATGAATAAATTTTCATTAGATAATAAATGTAATCTTATATAAAACTTTCGGTTGACTTCTCTGTAATTAATTCAAATGTTTTTCTTGCTTTAGCATTCGAAATCTTGGTTATATAGGGATTGCACTCCTTTTAGAGGCAAGCGTGACAGCTATCTCAAAGCACATGGGGGGCTGATTGACAGGCTTCCAAAGTGTAAAAATGGGAATCCACGTTGACAATTAGCCCTAAATCAATCGAAAAATTTAAATGTGGAAATGAAAATACTACAAAATCGATCCACAACTGTGTAAGAAAAAGATGAAATCAGCCTGTAACCCATTAGCAGGTGAACAATCTGAAAGGAGTTGAAAAAATGGAAAAAACCAAAGATAAATTGAGAATAACTGTTTTTCCGGAAGAATACTTAATCAATGCCACCCGAAAAATTGGTTCTGGTGTAGAATCTGATTTTCTATTGCGAGTAGTACACCTCAAAAACACTACACACGATACAGTAACACTGAAGAAGCTTCAGATTGAAAGCAAGATAAACGGCAAAACAGTAAAACAGGTCACCTACCCTGAAGAAATCATGGACACGTTAGCACAGAAGTATGCAAAACTAATCACACAGTTCACTGAAGAAATCATACAAATTGTTTTGGGTAAAGAGAAATTCTGGGATAACAAAGACATACCTGATACAGCAACTTTGAACCCACGTGAGGAAACAGGTATACTCTTTGAACATTTCAGAATCTTAGATGAGAACCCTGTTGATGAATGTGTGGTATCTGTATCCTATCTCCAAAATGGAGAGGAAAAGACAACGAATCTCAAAATTCCTGTCATTGAATACAAAAATAAGAACAAATATATATTCCCTGTAAAGGGGGCGTGGATGGTACACGGTAACTACGATAACATCCATGAACATCGTAAAGCGCATTTTGAGGAGTTTGCAATGGATTTGATCCAGCTAACCAACGATTTCAGATTTGTTCCTCACCCCGATAGTGCTAATGAAGAATATGCGTGCTATGGCAAAGAGATCTATGCTATTGCTGACGGTGAAGTCATCGATTGCTTTGATCAGTTGCCTGAAAATCCCAAAGGGTTCAACTCCAGGCTCCCTCAGGAGCAATGGAATGCTCTCATCCAACAACATGGGTGGGTTGCTGGAATGGCAGGTAACTACGTAGTAATGAAGCATTCTGGCGAAGAATACTCTTTTTATGCCCATTTAATCCCACAAAGGTTAACAGTCAAAAAAGGTGATTTTGTAAAACAAGGACAAGTAATTGGTCTTCTCGGTAATTCAGGTAATTCTGATGGTCCACATCTCCACTTCCATTTGATGAATGGACCACGTATTTGGTCTGCCAGAGGACTCCCCTGCACATTCACAAATGTAAAGGATATGACAGGTGAGCTATTGACACTTATTGATCAGGATCGCTCAGTTGTCCAAGCAGATTAATGGTGAAGCCATCATATCAGAAGTGTTATGAACTTTTAAACCCCTGGATCGCTTCAATAGCTCATTCCATGAAGAGAGAATCTTGAGAATCTGAACCTGCTTTAATAGTGGCTAAAAACTAAAAACAAAAAAATGCCTAAAAAGATAAGGATACTCCCAATGGGTTCTTAAATTTTTTAGAAAAATTCTATGAAAGAGTAAATTTTGGCTTTATTAGACTTATTATTGGATTTAATAATGTAAGGAAATTGACTGTTAGAGATTCATATCGTTATAGAAGTATAATCAGACTTAAATTCTAATAAATATGCTCTGATATGATGAATAAATTATCCAACACATTTGTCCAACTAGATAACACCAAAGAGCAGATGAACAGTATACCTACAAAGTCTTACACTGAAATGACTAGTTGGTCACGCTCAATTTTTTCTTTAATCTCCTCTTCGTATATGTGATACGGGTACTTCAACGTCTGGGCTTCAAAGTTGAAGTGGGTATAATCAGAAGGTTGATCAACACAGTATCTTCCAGGGGGGAATGAGCGTTTTGGAAAGATTTCTCTCTCTACAATCTCATCTATTCGATCCAGGTTACGATTCAAATCCTTCAAAAAGAGTGGATGCGACATACAGGTGATCTTTCCCCAGCCCTCACAGAGCACATACTGCCTGGATACTCTCTCTCCTTCAGCAAAGTTGTGCAGTGCCCTCTCGGTGAAATCAATGTCTCCAGTTTTGAAGAACAATTGGAAATGAGCACATTGTTCAGGTGGAAATGGATGGATAACGTATAGCTTTTCGATCAACCCGTTTCTTACCATTTTCTCACGTGAGTACTTGATCTGGTCGTACGTCCAGGTTCTGCGCTGTTTCTTTTCTTCTCTTAAGATTTCCACCAGTTTTGTACCTCCTTCCATGTAGGGAAGAATGCTGATATCACACTCATTCCACACTGTATCATAGTGTGGCAAAGAAATATCAAAGTATTCGCGAGGGTCTAACAGGTTATCCAGAGAAGGATTAACCTCACCAAAGAAATTGGGGTGTTTAATTATTCTTTTGGTATCCCAGACACGCACGATGTAATCTGTGATAATGTTACAGTCTTTTAAGAGTTGCAGAACATCTCTAATTGCTGCATCATTTGAAGAGAAGAATCCTGCAGTGAACAATCTTTTGTGGGGAGATAAAACAGGGTATACCCATTTTAAAGGCTCAATAATCCGTAAATATGGAAAGACTGTATCATAGTTCAGGTTGGTTTCTACAATGCACACCAGTTTGTGAAGTGGGTTTTTGCACAGTTTGGTGTAATTGAGATCGTAAAAGGGTCCTAACAAAATCTCCTGCTCTTTCAACTGTTTCAACTTTCTCTTCACTGTTCTTTCCCACTTGTATTTGGTGTGAGCGACCAGTTCTTTCACAGACATGTCTGGATGTTCACCTATGAGGTGGAGTAGTTCTTTTTCATTATCACTCATTCGATAGGGTTTTCTCATACTTACTATCTTCTCTTTAGGAATTTATAAATGTTTGTTTTTCCAGTTGGGATGTTATGAAAAATGAAGAAAAGTTTTTCCAGACTTGAGACTTCATACTTATGGGATACCTTTGTTGCAGTACTAGATGGTTAATCCCTGTAAGACATCTCATAGTACAAAATGGAAATTACAGCATCTACAGGGTATATCTGAATTTTCAATAAATAACTGAAGAGACAACTATTTAAACTATGAATGATTTGACTTGTTATGAAAAGGGAATTTCTGCTCGTACTCATAGTTATTGCTGGCTGCATGTCCCAGGTGAGCAGAGATCAGCCCCTGCCACTTCCCATAACCCAGCGTGATTTCCGTGTAGGTATTGCAGGATTCTTTCCAGGAAACTATCCTGATTCCAGCAGTGATGATTGGCAGGACTATTTTGAAGAGCTCCCCCACCTTGGAGAAGTGTTTGGGGATTATGTAGCGTGGAATGATTCTCCAGATGAAAAAGGAATTCCAGAACAGATCCACACTGCAGTTAGAATATCAGAACAGGGAGGGATAACACCTGTTATTGCACTGGGCTACAATATTGATGAAGTCAATGAATCATATTTTGCAGATCATGGTGAAGCATACAGGAATACAGTACTTGCAGTAGTACACACGTACAGGCCGGAATATCTAGCAATAGGAGTTGAAGTGAATAGCCTGTATGCTAAGGTTAGCCCTGAAGTCTTTTATGACTTTGTAATATTCTATAAAGAAACGTATGATGCTATAAAAGAAATGAACCCAAACACCAGAGTATTCACTATTTTTCAGTTCGAACTCATGAAGGGGAAAGCACGGTTAACTGGGCTAGAAGTTACTCCTCAGTGGGAATTGATTGATTTATTCGAAGACAAATTAGATCTTGTAGGATTCACAGTGTACCCTTTTTTGGAATATGGTTCAGTGAGTGAAATCCCCCCAGATTACTATACTGAAATTGCCACCTACACAGAATGTCCACTAGCTTTTACTGAAATGGGATGGCCGACCAATTCTGCAATAGCTCCTGGAGATGAACAGGAACAAGTACGGTTTCTGCTTGGGTTACTAGAAGCTACCAGGGTTTTAGATGTGGAGCTCTTCATCTATCCCTTTTTGCACGATTTCACTTACAATGTAGAACTCTTTGAAACTATTGGGCTGAAAAAGAATAATGGAGAAGAAAAACTTGTTTTCAAATACTGGCTTGCACTAAAATCGTTAGATTTGGCCTAATCATGGTGGAAGCCTTTTGCTAACCCATGAATTTTCCAATTCTGGCTAAATGTGAATGTGCAAAACTTTAGGGAGTCTCTAGGATGTGTAGATATTTCACAAAATTCGCATTTTTTGCATACGTAAACTACTTAAAGTATCCCTGCTGACTACATCAAAATTGAAAGGAGGTGATAAAGACGAATAGAAAACAGAAGATGTCAATTGCAGTAGTTGGTATGGTTAGTGTGTCTCTTGCAGTAACAGTTGCCGCTGCTAATCCTTTATTTGTGGGTACACCACTGTACACGGTGAGAATGGAACAGGCAAGCAGCCAAATGAACTTTCTGCCTTCAGAAGTGAATTCTTTTACCTATATCACTGAAAATGGATATACACTGAGACATGATGTTGTGGGAAGTTGTGGTGGAATACCCCTCTGGACAAGTCCGTACACAGAATGTACTTGTGTGGTCTCATGCGAGGATACGTGCCCATGCAATCCTACATGCCTGCCTACGTGCCCGGAAACCTGCGATGGCCCTACATGCCCGTATACGTGCGAACATACATGCCGCTACACGTGCGAGAAACCATGTATACCATAATTGCTCATCTGTGATAGACCTATTACCCTCTCGTCACTTTTTGTAATGGAAATCTCTACATAGCAACCCACAGTCCAAAAGCAGCTGCAGAGGTACGGAAACTTTTTAGGAGAGGGTTGATAATTTATATTTTGTAAACAGTCTGACCACAGGGTTATTACACTTAGAGTATCTCGAGGTTGAAAAACTGGTAAATCTATTAACAGCAGACTACAGCACGTTTTTTGAACCAGGGCACAGACACTGTCTGAGTCACTATTCATTTGATCCAGACAGCACCATCATCCCAGTACGGACTATCAGTCAGCTGTTTGAGTGAACCACCATTACAATCCATGATAAAGATATTGAGTTCAACTTTTGCAGGGTCTTTTGGTCCATACCTACAACTGAACACTATGAAATTCCCGTCTGGTGAATACGAGGGTAAATACTCAGCATTACTATTGTGACCTCCTATTTCACTCAGGTTATGAACCTCACTCCCATCACTTCTGACCTTCAATATGTGCCACACACCTGCTTTCCCGTTCTCTTCATCATAGGTGATTGCTCTCTCAAAGACAATCCATTGGTCATCAGGGCTCCAGGAAGGGTCATAATTACCGGGAGGAAAGTACTCAGTTGCTACTCCTGTACCGCCATCATAAAGGGTTTCCACATTTTTTCCGTCAATATCCATTACTTTTAGAATAAATCGTTCTATATCTGTATCATAGTAGTTATAAGCTATTTTTTCCCCATGGTTTGACCATGCAGGATCGAATTCATGAGCACCAGGTGTATTGGTTAAGCGTGTTAAATCAGAGCCATCACGTCGTATCTTGTAGATGTCTGAGGTTTTTCCGCCTTTGATCATCATCCAGAATACAATCCATTCACCATCAGGAGAGAAGCTGTCTCCCTCTGCTGTATTGTCTGGATCTGTGAGACGAGTTTCTTCACCCGTTTTCAAATTGATAGCCCAAAGACTTTTTCTGTCCTCATCCCCTAACCCTTTTGGGGCTGCTGTATCCTTTACTGCCTTTGTGACCACAAGGTAAGTCTGTGTATTGTCTATCCCCACCATGAAGTGATGTTCATCTGTATAGGTTAACTTGGTCACATTTCCTCCATCAGCATCCATTGAGTATATCTCTTTGTTTCGATCCCCTGTATCCCGATTGGACAAAAAAAGGATCTCTGCTGTTGGAGGCAGTGGTTGTATCCTGTTTGTACTGGGAGGTTCTTGAGTATTTTCTTGAGGCGTTTCACACCCGCAGGTTAACAAGACAGCAACGAGAAAAACGAGAAATCTCTGCAAACACGTATTCTTTTTCATCACGTCCCTTTGTGACAGAGTGTATTTAAGCTTTGTGAAATGAAATGAGGATTCTAAGAATATACTATACTGCATTCTGTATATTTTTTGTTTTTTTTGAGGCTGTTTCAATCTTTCCTAGCACATAAAAGTCAATTACCAGAAAAATATCAAAAGTCATAGTGATTAACATATTTTTCTCGATACATTTTTCAATCTCCCTTTTGTGAGTTATTCTTCCTTATTAATCAATCCAAAACCTTGAACATAACTGCTCTAGGTAGATTTTTCAGTTTTCAGTTTTACGCAATGTTACCTCTAGGAAATTGGTGGACATAAAGATTAATTGATGTGATTTTGTGATTCTGGGTTCATAACATTTTAAGAGGAGAATTCTGGTATTCAGTATTTGAGGAGTATGTTTCTTGTTTTGTGACATGTAATGAATTTTGGGTTCAAATAGTATCTTTTCTGGAAAAATAAAAGAGGTCCAAAGACCTCTAGAGATCTAAAGTGGGACACTACAATCATAACAGTAGCAGCTGTAGCAATAACAATAACTGCAGTAGTTGTAGCATCCGCTGGAGGGATAGTTACCCATTGGCGTGAGTTCAAATACAGGCGCCAAGAAGAGTTTCGGTTTCAAACCCATGTTATCACCTCACTTTGTTCGGAAAGAAAAGGAGTATATAAGGTTTTCGGCACATATTCGTGAAAACATCAAGTTATTCGATGTTTATCTTTTTATTAAAAAATGTGGCGCAGCATGATATTGTCTTTTCCTGGTGGATTTTCATTTTTGAGTGAAGAGGTTGAACTGGCCAGTGTCAGAGATTGTGACAATCTCACAAACAAAACGTTTTTATATATCGCGTTTATACTCAATGTGATCACATGAGTACAGATGAATTCACAGTAGATTCTGTGCCCCATGCACCCCCCACAACAGTCTGTAAAAAGG
>SMTZ1_10007747_pt1 | contig 11246 bp, 8 predicted proteins | sample DeeMarSWOR136_30_FD_25667 | JGI IMG/M metagenome (IMG submission 25667)
AGGAATCCAAGCTCGCGCGCTCCGGCTTGGGGGGCTATTTTGCGGCGATGGAGGTGGTTTGCGAGAAAGACAGGCCGACCTACGAGGCCATCGTTGAGAAATGTGGAGTATCGGCACGGGAATTCGTCATGGTCGGTGATTCACTCAAGTCCGACGTGTTTCCGGTTCTGGACGCCGGTGCAAGTGCGATTCACGTCCCCTATGAGAACCAGTGGAGGTATGAACTGGTAGACGAGCAAGTCCGGGCCCGGTACCGGTATTCCTGTGTGAAGAGCCTGCGCGATGTGCCGACTCGGATAGAGGCGCTTGATGGAACTCGTTAGGTTGCTGACGAGCCACGCACTGGTGGGAGACTGCCCCGAGTGGCGTGCGATTCAGCGGCGGGTCGTCGATCGCCGCAGAGTTACGTTGACCGTATCCCCGGAAGCTGCGTCAGGTACTGGCACCCGCAGCCCCCAGTTGGTCTCCGAATAGCTAACAGGCCGACCGTTCGATTCTGGAGTCCACTCTCTGGGGTCACCTGGCAGGACCACGTTCAACCATGCCGTGAAAGCGGATTGGTAGGCAGGAGCGGAGACTCGCAGTTCCAGGCCACCGTCAGACGACCGCGTCATGGCCAGGTCGATGTCCTCTCGAGCGAGCCACCACTCGGCTGAGATATCACGGCCAATCCTCCGACCGCACGTACCTTCGCCATACCGTCGAGGTATGCCTCGGCTAGATGTCTGGAGCGCAAGGCACCTTCCTGGACAAAGACGTTGTAGTCGTCTTTGATGATGCGTGGGAGGAGAACCACTCTGCCTTCGGGCGTCTCGAAGATCTCGGGACTGGCCGTACGAGAGTCATTGACGGCGACGAGATAGCTTCCGCCCAACTCCCGCCAGGCCCTCAGCGTGTTCTCATCGAATCGCTCTTCCGGTGGGTGTAGCCCGAAAGGTGAGGTGCCAGCCCAATCCCTGACCTCCGTCCAACTGCGGCTCAGCCGTGAACGCTGCTCCGAGTATGGTAGATCCGCTACCACAGAGTGATCTGATGTCTGACTGCCGACCTCCCCGCTGCTCCGCAAGGAATCGGCGATTGCGGGATGGTCCAAGGCTAACTGTGAGACCACGAAGAATGTGACAGGTGTGTCCTTGCGGTGGGCAATATCGGCCAATGCAACCGTATTGCTGAATCGGGATTCGACGTCCTGCATCAATAGCAGAGCGGAGCGGGCTGCGTTGGGCCAAGGGGCGATCTCTGCAGCTGGTTGTCCCGCTGCCCACAAGATCCCGTTGGCGAAGAGCTTCAGATTGCGTTCTTCATCTTCGGGTCTCGCTCCCTGCCCGATCCGGAAACCGAACCAGACGATCCGTCCGCCCTCGGCTGTCACCCTCGTGAGCGCTGCCACATGGGCATCCTCCGTTTCTTCAGCCGGCGCAGCGTTGATTGCCCAATCCGACCAGTACACGTGACTGCCTGGAACCGATGCTGCAAGTTGAGATTCGAACCGCAGTTCAACACGAATCCCAGGAGAAAGGCCGAGCGACAGAGGGAGACCCGCAGGCACGGAATAATAGAGAGCATCTCGGGCTTCCAGTTCCCGGATCTCCGCCACGCCAGTTAGTTGCGCGACGGTCCTCCAGCCCAGCCAGGTACAGCTGGAGTCCCGCGCCCCGACGGCCCAGTTGATCACGAGGCCGCCACCCCCATGGGCGTGATCGTGGAAGGCAGCTACTTCCTGGTCAGTCAGACACACGGAGGACGGGGCAACCAGCAAGTAGTCGGCTGTGAGAGCGTGAATCTCATCAGCACTGTGTACGCGAGTGACGCGCCCACCTGCGTCTGCAATCAGACGTTCCCACCGATCTGTCAGATCTTGGTAATACTGCGGATCTGGGAAGAATCGAGCGCTACGGTCTGAGTAGAACAGAGCTACTGGAAAGGAATCGGTGGCGAAAGCGGCGGGCTTGGCCGCCGCCGCGGCCGGGATGGACATTGGATCTGCCAGGGCAGGAGTCCGGGTTAGCCGTTGGATGTCGATATCCTGCCACAACCTGACTCCCGCTGCAATCGCTCCGGCGGCTATCACGCCCAGCATCAAGATCCCGGTCAGCCAATGCAACGCGGACCGGGCACGGGGAACGGGATCGCGTCTAGGTGACATCTGCCTCGCCGGGCTCTGGCATACCCGCTGGCTCATGTAGCACGAAATACTGAGTGGTCGACGACTCGTCGTACAACTGACTGGGGCGCCGCGCTAAGCGCAGCTTGTACGCAATGTAGGTCATCACGCCCAGTGCGATGGTCACGAGAATCGTCACAACGATGATGGTGATGAGTAGGTCAATTACAGTCATTTCGTCCAAGCCTCTGCGTTTCGCAGGTATTCGACACCTTTATCCCCGACATGACCATTTATGAGGTGTTCTCGGCGCCGCGTGCAAATGCAATGCGCCTCAGCTTCCCCCAATCCATGCCAAGGTTGAGAGCTTCTTCGACCGCGGCAAAAGTCTTGGTGACGTCCAAGAAGAGAATGAAGAAGAAGCGATATACGATTGCCAGCGGGACTAGGCTCAAGGATTCCTCCTCCATCGAAACCGTCACCAATGCCACTACCAGATCGAGCAAAGTCAATAGGATCCACCAGTACAATAGCAGTTCACCCATGCCATAGAGCAGCGCCACGACGGCGAAGAACAGGTGAGCGTAGACGTTGAGTGCTGGCCAAAGGACACCCTCAAACGCCATCTCGATCGCCGACAACCACAGTGGAAAGTCTGGGAAGGGACGGAGCAGAATATGTTTGCGCTTGCGAATTGCCTGTAGGATACCTCTGGTCCAGCGATACCGCTGCTGAATCAGGTCCAGCACATTCGTTGGGCCCTGAGTCCAGGTGACTGCACTATCCTCGTAAATGATCTTCCATCCTGCCGTGATGAGCTTGAGGGTGAGATCAGCGTCCTCAGCGAACGTGTCGATGTCGTAACCGCCGACCTCCTCCAACGCCTCTATTCGAAAGACGCCGACTGGCCCCGGCACGATGTTCACGGCGCCGATGAACCCCTGGGCACGACGCGGCATGTTGAGGCCTTCGATGTATTCGAGTGCTTGGAGCCGTGTCAGCCAGTGATCTCGGTTGACGATCTTGACGTTACCTGCCACCGCTCCCACTGACTGATCCACGAAGTGAGGCATGACATCGTGTAGAGTCTGAGGTTCAATCCAGGAATCAGCGTCCATGCACAGGACGAACGCATACTTCGCGTGAGCAATCCCCGCGTTCAACGCAGTTGCCTTACCACCGTTGGCCTTGGTGAGTACGCGGACCGATGCGTTGCCATGCCGCCCTTCCCACCGCCTCGCGATGGTTGCGGTGTTGTCAGTAGATCCGTCGTCGACGATTATGACTTCGTACGTCGGATAATCGAGCGCGAGCAAAGCCGCGATCGCTTCATCCAACACGCGCGCTTCGTTATATGCTGGGACGATCACGGTCACTGGGGGAGCAAAGCTGCTGCTCAGGCGTCCGCGGATCGTCTTCTCGGTATGCTGTAAGTATCCAAACCAGAGCAGAGCGAAGTAGCGGATGAAGAGAATAGCGAGAAAGATGATCAGGCTGATCAGCACTAGACGCACCAGAAACCGCTGCACCTGTAGCGGTGAATTCACGGCCCAGTAGATGAACAGACCGGACGTGCCCACTACGCCGGCTATGATGAGTATCGAAACGAGGGCCCGATTGCGCGCGGCAGGCATTGTCAGTACTTGACCGCAAAGTGCAGGTTCGCACCGAACGAGCTGTAATCGCCCTCGCGGCCGACCAAATAAGCGAGATCGCCTGCCAGCAGGAACCGCCTGTTTTCGACTAGGATGCCGGCCTCCGAAGTCAACTGTGGCACCCATCGAGGGTCACTGTCGTCACGTTCGTCGCTCAACGCCACCCCGGGAGTCAACCGAGCGTACAGCGCCCATGTCGATTGTGGCGCTGTGCTCAACTGAAACCTTACCCCGGTAGCCCAGAACGCCCTAGGGTCCCAGTACAGCCTGCGTCGCTCCTCGCGCGGCGCTGAATCGGCCAGCGTTAGGTATTGCATAATCAGTCCCACGGCCAGGGCAGGAGAGAGATCGCGCATGGCGGAAGCCCCTACACTGGCCCGTAGGTTGGCGTCTCCACTAGTGTGGAGAGATCCGACGGTCCCGTTCATGGCAAGGCTCCAAGCGGCGCCCATCCGCCGAAATGCGGCCGCTTCTACGTAGTCGGACAACAGAGCCACTTGCATACTCTCGAAGGTCACTGTCTGTGAATAGGCCGGACCGTGATGGTACAGGACGCTGATACCTGTGCCAGAGGCGTTTGGGATGTCGAGTCGCGCTTCCAGCGAAGGCTTCGTGCCAAGCGCGTCCAGCCGCTCGATGCCCGTGGTGAGAGACGCTCTCACGGTCCCGAGGCGCCACCAGCGAGCCAGCTCGAACACCACAAATGGGCCGTGATCCACCTCCGGCTGGCCCTGCAATTCCGTTCCCTCGATTCTCCGGTATCCGGCTCGCACTACTAGGGCGGTGGCCCGGTGCAACAACGCCGCCTCTGCCGTCATGTCGATGCGGCCGAAGTCGTCTGAATCCGTGAATAGCAGTAGCCGGGTTCCGACGTTGCGGTCTTCGCTGGCGGCTATCGCCCGATACGTCTGCGCATGCAGAGTATCCAGGCCGGCGAGCGCCTGAGGATTGTCCGGCGCTGCAGCCAAAGCCCTTTCATATGCATCCCTTGCTGCCAGGCGTGAGCCGCCCCACTGGTGAAGATCCCCGAGCAGCGCCCACGCCTCGGCGTGCTGTGGCTGCTCCCGCACCAAATCTTCAAGGATCCGCTGCGCTTCAGGCTCGTTGCCGGTCCAGGCGTAAAGCTGGGCGAGCCGAAACCGTTCGTCCAGCTCGAGCGGTCGCAGAGCCTGCAATTGCAGTAGTGCCTCTCGAGCGGCCGCTAGATCCCCGAGCTGGTACTGTACGAAATCGGCCCACTCGAGCCATACGGTGGGCTCACTTGGTTGGGTTGTCAGGACCCGGCGGTAGAACCGCTCCGCCTGTTCTAGATCTTGCTGTGCCACGGCTCGCCGTGCTCGATCCAGGTGAGACATACCCGGTGGCATTGCTGCGAGCAAAAGCGAATCCAGGTGCAGCCGCAGCTCAATTCCCTCTCGTGATTCGTGTACCCCTTCTGGTAGGTCGTGGAGCACGAACAACGCGGCAAGGGGATCGTTGTCCCAATAGAGCACTTCGGCAAGCTCGAGGCGCAGTATGTAGTCATCAGGCCTGTGCCGCAGCAAGGCTAGATATGCGGTCCGCGCCGCGGCATACTGCTGGGCCCACACAAGGGTGCGAGCCAGCTCGAGCTGCAACTCTACGTCTTCCGGGCAGCTCCCAGTCAGCCGCTCGTATAGAGCTAGCGCGGCCGCGTAATCCCCCCTGTCACGCTTCATTCGAGCCAGTTCCAGCATGATTGCGGGATCGTCCCCGGAAGCCAGCAGCCGGCTGTAGACCTCCTCGGCCTCCAGCCGTCGGCCGGCGCGACCCAAAGTGGCGGCGTACTCCCGCAATACGTCGACGTCGGCCGGGTATTCAGCCAGATACTGCTCGAACAAGGGCAGGGCCGCCACGTACATTCCGGCGTCCAGAAGCGGCACGGCACTGTCCCAGAACGCTTGGGCAGGACCCACCGTGATCTCTTCCCGAGTATCGTCCGGAGCCGGCCTGACGATGGGACCGCTACGAGGTGGACGGAACGGGGGAATGCGGGCTGGGAAGGTAACGCCCGACTCTACCAGACCCGCTTGCAGCACGAATCGCCGTGGCAGAACCACCAGTACAAAAGCGGAAGTGATGGCGCCCAACGACAGGAGGGCCAGGGAAAACCGCAGCCAATATGGTGTTCGCGACCGCGTCGCTGCCCGCACCCGAGGCGTGGCCATGCGCGTATATCAGGCGTGCTGAGTGTAGGCCCCGCGGCTCACTGCGGATCCACCGGCAGGACCAGTGCGATGCGGTCGGCTTCGGTGGCACCACTCAGAATCTGGACGTCGAGTTCGCGACCGTTCATGCCGAACCGCTTCAACGCAGCGCTCACCCGATCCAGGAATGAACCTGCCTGGCTCGGCCGAGCCCCCTGTAGTACCACGCCGTAGCCGCCCTCGGTCTCCCCGACCAAGTCCCCTAGTTCCCCTCGGATCTGTTGCAACAAGACCTCGCCCAGACGGGTTCCCGCTTCCACAGGAGGTCGAATGATGAGAAGCGTGAAGAGAGCACGGTCAGGTGCTCCAAGACGTGAATCTACCGCCCTTGCGAAGGCGGACCGGCCGAGCATCTCGGCGACCCTGGGAGGTTCAACTTCGCCCGGCGGCTGGCGATGCGACGGCAGACCTCTGCCTGCCAACGTCGCTCTCTCGAGCCGCGATGCGAGTTCGACCAGGGAGAAGTTATCGCTCAGAAAGTCGTTGGCCCCTGCGTCTAGCGCGGCCGTCCGGTCAAGAGCCCGCAACCTGTCGTCGGCCGCCACAATGATCGGTGCCGCCGTGAGCGGCCTCATTGCCCTGCAAGCTTCGATCGCCTCACGGGCGTGTTTCTTATCGACGTACAGCAGGATCGATCCGAAGGCGGCACCATCCTGGAGTCGTGAAACCAGGCGCAGGGCCTGATCTTCCATCACCACTTCATACTGACTCTGCGCCCAGATGGTGATCTCCTGCGGGATTTGCTGCGCCAGCCGCAGCAACGCCATGCGTCGCTCGCTCCCGAGCGGTGCGTCGGTGCGACGGCGATCGAGGCGCGCGGCGGGAGCCTGGAGCCCCCGCCCGGGCACCAGCTCCAGCGTTACCGGGCCAGGAGACGCGACCGGAGGGCTGCTACGGTGGATCCATAGCTGCAACAACCCGGTGGGGAGCCGCTCCATCCTGAAGACCCCGGTGGCGGACTGCAAAATCCACTCGGTCGCTGGCGAAAGCGTGTCTCTGAGGTCACTCCCCAGCGTCGCCCATGCCGTCACTCCAGTCTTCTCCGTCCACTGAACGAACCGGCTGCTCAGAGCGGTGCCGGCTCTGGTTTCCCAGAGCTGTTTACCAGGGTCGATGCCGAATCGCTTGACACCGGGTCCGGCCAAGCCGCTCAGTTCGTCGAAAACCTCTTGCGGGTCCGGCGCAGTGGCCAGGCGCCGCTCGAAATCGGGCGTGAAACCGATCAGGCGCAGGCGACCGCTCCTCCAGGCTTGCTCCAGCTCAAGACCGCAGTGGTTCGCCTGTTCAAAGAGGTGATCGGGCCGGATTCCCGACAACAGTGCGGCTTGGTCGCCCGCCTGTAGTCCGGCATTCAGGAATTGCATAACTGCGGTGAGTTTTCCGCTGCCGGGTGTGCCGGCAATCACGTACACTCCGCCGGCGTGCATCCCTCCCAAGCGCCGGTCCAGGGGCTCGATTCCACTGGTCAGTATCATTCGGCCCTTTCTAAGCGCACCGACACAAGTTAATCGAGGGCGTGGTTCCGTAGTGGCTGTAGCATGATATCTCGGACTGTTTGTTTCTGGAACACCTGGTTAGCCCTTCCTGGAATTCTGTGATCTGCGTCACACTCGTAGACTGGTCGGGCTCAGTTTCCACAGACCCCATGCCCCACCTTGGTCGCTGATTCGTAAGGCTGGAGAAGGAAGAAGTCGGCAAACTGCTCTGCGTAGCCCGCTGGGATAAGGTCGCCGCTCGGCTGATGCACCACATAATCCCCACTGTATTCTCCCCGCGCGATCATCTCCACTGCCTCAGCCAGACGATCGATGTCATCCTCGGTGTTGTAACAGCCGAGGCTAGCCCGAACCATGCCCGGTAGGCTGCTCTTGTCACCTTCGGCGGCTTGCTGGCGCCAGACTTCCTGCTCTCGCTCGGGAAGATCCAGCAGGTGGACCACATACGGGTGGGCGCAGAAGCAGCCGTTTCTCACGCCGATTCCGTGCTCGTAACCCAGGATCGCGGCGACGAGGAAGTGTGACAGGTCTGCTACATTGAACGGGACCACACCCACCTTCTCCCGGGACCGACCCGGATCGGACTGGCCATAGATCTTGACCTCGGGAATCGACTGCAGGCGCCGCAACATGTGCGCGATCAGCTCGTCTTCATGGGCGCTGATGTTCTCCATTCCCAGCTGCATCAAAGATTGTGCCGCTGCGGCCATGGCAACCGCGCCGACCACATTGGGACTGCCCGACTCTTCCCGGTCGGGCAAACCGGTCCAACGAACCTCATCCAATGTCACGACGTCTACTGTTCCGCCACCACTGTATTCAGGGCCGCTTCGCAGAAAGATCTCCTGGGGACCAATCAATGCCCCCGTGCCAAATGGCGCGTACATCTTGTGTCCAGATAGGGCCACGAAGTCGAGATGCTCGGGATCGTCGTCTTGCCTCATGTCCAGTTTTCGGTGGGCGGCCAATTGTGCTGCATCCACCAATATCCTGGCACCTGCCCGGTGCGCTTTACGTGCGAGCCGGTGGATCGGCTGCACGAAGCCGCTCACGTTTGATGCGGCAGTCACCGTTACGAGCGCCACATGCGGCGCATATCGCGCCAACAGGCGGTCTAGGTCAGCCTCATCCAGCCTGCCGTCAGGGGTCGACTTGACGTGGACGACGGTGGCGCGATCACGCCAAGGCAGATCATTGGAATGGTGCTCCAGCTGGGTCGTGATGACGACCGCGTCCGCCGCCAAGTTGAGGCGATAGGAGAGCTTGTTGATCGCTTCGGTCGTGTTCTTGCCGAGAATGACCGTGTTCGTATTGAGATCGGCCCCGACGAAGCGACCGATGACCTCATGCGCCTGATCGTATACCGCCGTGCTGAGGCGCGACTTGAAGCCGGTGCCCCGGTGCACGCTTGAGTAGTAGGGGAGGAAACGCTCCACGGCCTGAACGACCGCGCGTAATGGTGGCGTCGTGGCAGCGTTGTCCGGATTGACATACGGCATCATAGTGCCGTCGAGCAATGGAACCTCACGATCGATACCCACGACACCTTCACGCAGGTCCTGGAACTGACTCGGTCCGGATGTGTTGCTCATCGCGTCGCACTGCCTAACTGACTGTATGACTGGGAGCGTGGAAGATATCCGATGCTCTTCGCTGCAACTAGCCGCGAAACAGTTGCTGTTGCGCTCTTTGAAGAGCGGGAGCCTGCCATAACGGGCGGGCTCTCATTCGCTTCACTCAGGAAGTGGCCCTGCTCCGTTCACAGGGTTCGACTCGCACGACGGAAACCTTGACCTCTGCGGTTTCGGTGATTGGATCGTAGCCGGAGCCAGTAAGGATATTGACCGGCACGTTGCTGAAGCTGAAGCTGGCGAACACAGTGCCGCGCGGCGAGCGGCGCGTCGCCTTCACCTTGATCTCGACCGAGCCACGGGGGCTAGTGACCCGGCACCATCCACCATCTTGAAGACCCCATCGTTCCAGGTCTTCCGGGTGGACTTCGAGAACTTCCTCTGGCAGCAGGACGTCGATTCCTCGAGAGCGGCCGGTTTGTGTACGCGAGTGGTACGATTCCAGACGGCGGCCAGTCGTAAGCCAGATCGGGAATTCCTCGCTCACCGTCTCGGCAGGATCTCGGTAACTGATGATCTTGAAGATGCCCCTTCCGTTCGGGAACTGCTCCTCGTGAAGGCGGGGGGTACCCGGATGCCCCTTCTCCGGAACGGGCCAATGGAAGGTGCCGTGCTCGATCCTTTCCCAATCTAGTCCGTGATAGGTCGGCGACACGTCACACAATTCGTCGAAGATCTCCTTCGGCGATTCGAAATTGAACCCTTTGAATCCGAGACGCTTTGCCAGCTCGCACACAATCCACCAGTCCGGTTTGGCCTTCCCCGGAGGCGTTACTGCCGCACGCAGCCGCTGCACGCGGCGCTCGGTGTTGGTGCATACTCCGTCAGTTTCGCCCCAAGCTGTAGCCGGGAAAACGACGTCGGCCAGTTGCGCCGTTTCGGTGAGGAAGATGTCAATCACCACCAAGTGATCCAGACTCTTGAGCGCACGCTCGCAGTGTTGCCGGTTAGGGTCCGTGATCAGTGTATTCTCGCCGTCGATCAGCATTGCCCTTATCTGGTCGCCGGCCTGCGCCAGCGCGGTCACTTTAGTCATGCCCTTTTCGATGTCGACCGTTGTGCCCCACAGATTCTTGAACTTCTCCTGGAACTTGGGTTCGGTAACGGGTTGGAAGCCGGGGTAGTTGTTGGGCAATGCGCCACTGTCGCCGGCACCTTGGATGTTGTTCTGGCCGCGCATCGGATTGATGCCGGTACCCTCACGGCCGATATTGCCCGTCATGAGAGCCAGATTGCTTATGCTTTGGACGTTGTCGACTCCACAGATGTGCTGCGTGACGCCCAGTGTGTAGTAGGTCGCTCCACGCTCGGCGCTCGCATACAACCGCGCGGCAGCCTCGATGTCATCGGCCGGTACGCCGGTGATCTGTTCCGCCCAATGGGGCGGAAATTGCTTGACGTGCTGCAAGAACTCCTCGCCGCCGATAGTCCTGGCGGCCATGAAGTCCTGATCGGTCAGCCCGTACCGGTCGATGACATGCGCCATCGCCAAAAGTAGAGCGACATCCGACCCGACCCGGATTGGCAGATAGATATCAGCCAGGTCTGCGAGACCGATTTGTCTAGGATCGGCAACGATCATTTTGGCACCGCGGGCCAATGCTCGCTTGAGTCTAGTGGCCGCAACCGGATGGCACTCCGTCATGTTCGTGCCGATGCAGAAGATCACATCGGGTCTCTCCATGTCTGCCAGAGGGTTGGACATGGCGCCGCGACCGATCGTGGCTGCCAGACCGGCAACCGTCGGGGCGTGTCACGCACGGCTACAGTTATCGATATGATTCGTGCCCCAACCGGCTCGCATGAACTTCTGCATTATGTACGCGGCTTCATTGGGCGCACGTCCGGACGCGACCGCGTAGACACTGTGCTTCCCATGCTTGGCGACGACGTCGCTGAATCCTGCCGCCGCCCGCTCAAGGGCCGTGTCCCAATCGGTTTCGTGCAGATCACCGTCGTCACCCCGAACCAGCGGAGCCGAGAGCCGGTCTTCATGGTGCACGAAGTCGAAGGCGAACTGACCTTTCACGCAGAGAGCACCCAGATTGGCGGGCCCGTCCATGGCCGGGTGGATACCGACGATCGTGTCATCCTTCGCCAGGATGTCGACGGAGCAACCCACTCCACAATAGGGG
>SMTZ1_10034182_pt1 | contig 11246 bp, 10 predicted proteins | sample DeeMarSWOR136_30_FD_25667 | JGI IMG/M metagenome (IMG submission 25667)
GGCTGATTATTGCCCGTAATGTTGAAAATCCCAACGAAGTCAAGTACTTCGTCTCTAATGCCTCGGAAGGGACCCCTTTGGAAGTGCTGCTGCATGTGGGCTTTTCTCGCTGGCATGTGGAACGCTGTTTTGAAGAGGAGAAGAACGAACTCGGATTGAGTCATTTCGAGGTTCGCAATTACACGTCCCTTCGTCGCCATCTGATCATCACCGCGGTCAGTCATTTGTTCCTGGCGAAGGTGCACGCATTGTGGTGGGGGGAAAAATCCGGAGTTGACGGTCTGCCAGATTCGCACCGCCTCTTCGGCGCTGGTTCGATCCCTATGGTTACGCCGTTGCCATGTTCGGAAAAGACGCCGGCGCTTGCGTGAAATGGGAATCGATTTAGAGGCTATACGTTGTTGTATGTTGAGAGTCTAAGCGGCGTTGTAGAATTAATATTCTTCAGGTTGTAATGGTGATTACTCTAAAGCAGAACTACTCGTGCTTGAAGCCCTCGAAGGCCGCCGTCTCAAACTTGGTGACACTCACCCGCACACTTTAGAGTCATGGCAAAATCTAATCGACCTCTACGACGCCTGGAACAAACCAGAAAAAGCCAAAGAATGGCGAGCAAAACTAACACTAAACATCTATTGATAGCTTGCATTACCACAACCAAGAGTTATAATAATGACAGATAAACATGCGAACGAAACTCACTATGTCTCTTGAAAGAGAAGAGAAAAACTGCATGCACAAGCAACATGGTTTTACGTTAATAGAACTTTTAGTGGTCATCGCAATCATTGCCTTGCTGATGGGCATATTGTTGCCGGCATTGCGTAAAGTCAAGGAGAACGCCAGGCGAGTATCTTGCGCTGCGAACCTCAGTAGTCTGGCCAAGGGGATTTGTATGTACGCTGCGGAGAACGAGACGGCCCTGCCCCCGTGCGAGTTCAACGGCGAGAACGGGCCCCACCAGAGTTACGTTGCATACACTGTGAATGTGTCGGCCTCTTTCGGAGAACATATTACCAGTGGACCACGTAATCTTGCTGTCCTCTACGGAATAGGTATCATCAAAACGCCTGAGGTATTCTACTGTCCCGGTGCGTACCGCAATGTAGAGAATGCCCAGGGGGATATAAGTGTCTCGTGGCGCTATGATCGATATATTGATCATAATGGTCGATGGCCGTGGAATAATGGCTACGGCACGTCATGGAATACAAATTTGGTTCGTACAGGTTTCTTTTACACACCTTTTCACGCCAGAAAAGAGACCGATGCGGGACTGCCTGCCGTAACCAGCAAGATGGTCAACCTTAAGGCCGGATCCGTCATGATGATGGACTGTTTCCAGTTCGTTCAGTCCTGTCCCCACCCAAGGGGGCAGGCGGCCGGCATCAATGTCCTATACGTAGATGGATCTGTCGTTTTCCGGAGGATTCCGGAAGATGCCTTAGCCAGCGATGCACAAACTTATCAAGCCAGCAGTGGTCATTTGAATAATCCGGAGGTATATGTACGATTGGTGGAATCCCTTTATTAGGTTATCTTCTTTAAGAGTTGATAAAATCTCTCAAGCCGTAAGCTCTTCGACCATATTGGACGTTTCGTCTCCTTTTTGAGAGGACCCACTGTGCCAGAGCAACGAGTACGACTTGCTCTGGGAATGGGCCAAGCACGAAGCGCCATCATACATGAAGCCGTTTTTCAGTCCTCACCTGATTCCTCGCCGTCGACTTTCTTAGTAACCATTTGTGAGACTTGACTACTCATAAATCAAGAACATGATCCATTTGCTGAGAAATCTCGGCCAAGCGCCGGCGGTCCCCGCCTTTCACTTCGGCAATGGCCCAGCCCCGGTAACCGATTTTCGTCAATTCTTTCCGCACTCTCTCCCAGTTGATGCTGCCTTGTCCCGAAGGAAAAGCGAAACCCTTGCGCATCCCCTCATTCATCGCAACATTCAGGTTGTATTCTTTGATATGTATCTTTACAATCCGTTTTCCGAGGACCTCAATCCCATGCTGGGGCCAACCCCAGCGAACCACTTTTCCCACATCGAAATATGCACTTACGTAGGGGCTGTCGAGCTCATCGATGTATCGCGCCATCGTCAGCGGCTCGATGAGAAACGTGCTCCAAACATTCTCAATCACAATGTGAATGCGCTTTTTCTCGGCATATTGAATGGCTCGCCGAATTGTCGCCTGTGTGCGCTGGTAATTTCCCATAAACGAACCTTCGGGATTTGACCGCACAACGTGGAGAACGGACGTCGCACCATATAACGCAGCTTCATCGATCGCTTCTATAAGGTCGGCATGGCTTGAGTTGACGACGCCATGCACAGGAATCCCTACTTTTTCACAGGCTCGGGCCAGAATTTTGGCTCTGGCGTTTTTCTTTTAAGAAGCTGCGTAGGTGCTTCAATCCCCTCGAATCCGATTTCTTTCACTAATCTTAGCTTGTCTTCGACCGACAAATCCTCCTGAATCATCGTGAAACCAACCGCCTTCCTGAAACGGTCCTCGGACGCTTCCACATTGGCGGAGGATGACTGGCTTAATAGGACGGACACAGCCACACTTGACAAACAACACTCACTTTTCTGAAGAAAACAACGGCGATCAATTTTTGATTTCATAGGTCTATCCTGAGATGTCCCGGTTGTCGTTGAGAATTAGTTGAAAGAAGTCATGCGGTCCGGGTAACAAATGGTTTTGAAATAACTAACTGTTACCTGTAGTAAGGAGACCGCATAATGGGAAAAACCTACCACAAGAAGACCAATCGTTCCAGAAGGAAAATGCAGAAACTCCAGGGCCACGCAGTGACCGTTGAACTGGCGGACGGCAAAGCCTGCTTTCAGATGATCCTGCCGATGCATGGGATGCTGTTCGATGTGGCACAAGCCATTGAACAGACGGCCAGCCAGGCTGGCCTGCTCATGATGAAGGCCATGATCGACGAAGAGGTTGAGCAGTGGGCCGGGCCACGTTACGCGCATCAGCCGGACCGTCAGGCTATTCGCTGGGGGCGTGACGAGGGCCATGTCATCTTCGCCGGACGCAAAGTGGCCATGGAAAACCCCCGGGTCCGTTCGATCGACGGCCAAGAGATTCCCTTGGGCAGGTACCACGCCTTTGCCCATCCCCGGCGTATGCAAGAGGCCGTCTCGCAGCGTATCCTCCGCCGGGTCTCCACACGGGATTACGCCGGTGTTCTCGATGAGTTGTGCGAGGGCTATGGGATCGACAAGAGCAGCGTTTCCCGCCAGTGGAAGGCCGCCAGCGCCCGAGAACTCAAGCAACTTCTGGAGCGACCGCTCCAGGAACTGGACTTGTGTGTGATCCTGCTGGATGGCAAGGAATTTCATGACTCAATGCTGATTGCCGCTCTGGGGGTCGATTCAGGAGGCTCAAAACACGTGCTGGGGTTATGGCCCGGGGCCACGGAGAATGCACAGGTCCGTGGGGCGTTGCTGGATGATTTGATTGAACGAGGTCTATCTACAGACAGACCGTATCTTTTTGTCCTGGATGGTGCCAAGGCCCTCAAAAAGGCGGTGACCGACCGCTTCGGCGGGGAGGTGTTGGTTCAGCGCTGTCGTCTGCATAAAGAACGAAATATCCAGAAGTATCTTCCGAAGCAGTACCACAAGTTGCTCGCGATGAAGCTGCGGGCCGCCTGGGAGATGACCCAGTACGACGAAGCATACAAGGAACTGCAGAAGGTGCACGATTCGCTCGCGTCGATCAATCAGGCAGCGGCCCGGAGCTTGGATGAAGGCTTTGATCAGACCCTGACGGTAAACAAGTTGGGGTTGCCCGCAGAGCTGCGTCGGTTGTTTGAGAGCACGAACATGATTGAGAGTTGCTTCTCACGAGCCGGCGATCTGTGTCGCAATGTCAAGCGTTGGCGTAATGCGAACGTGGCATGGCGGTGGGGTGGGACGGTTTTGCTGGATGCCGAGAGGCGTTTCCACCGTATCAGGGGTTACCGTCAGATGCCGCTGTTACTCACGGTTCTATCGAGCGCTGTTGACAGAAAGGAGGGGGTCGCGTAAAGTCGGCTCGTCGTTGCCCGGCCGCAGGCCCAATTCCAACGACAAGTGGGACAAGCCCTCTATCCTTGATAGAATATGAGTATTTAGCGCTCAGGGAAAGGCCTTAAATTACCCATTATCGTATGCAAACGGATAATTGCATTGTCAACTAAGCGTTCGCCAGCACCAACTTCAACATAGGTCGAATAACTTGCACCGTATCCACCCTCTTAAGCAGCTTGAATTGTCGGAAAGTACGAAAAAACATCATTGCAGTAGCCCAGAAAAAAAGTATGGGGAATAGGTGACCGTTTGCGAAGAGCAATCTGAAAGTCGTCAAAAAATTCTCCCGGGAAACCTACCCAGGCAATTTCATTTCCCAACATTACGATTGGAGTTCCCGCTTTAATAACCGAAGGACGGTCTCTGATCATTTCCTCATAATTAGGTACTCAATTTGAGCGCATCTTCTTCAAGCGGCTTCGTTGACTCAACAATGCGGACAACTTCCTTTCCCAATGCAATTCCCGTTTGCTTTAGTTTCGAGTACAGGTAAAGGCAAGTACCTCCAAGATGATTTTCAACATATTTGCACATAAACCCCGGAAATTCTGCAGAATATTTCAGATTCGAGCCTCCGAAAACTACGGGATGACATGCATTATGAACGAGGATCGCAATCCATTTGCCATCCAGCCCCTTGAAACCTACGACGCCGACAGTCTGATCGACCGGAGTGTTCTTTTTCCGGTCCGGATTACTCCAAAGCATTTCAACAGTCCCATCTGGGTTGACCATACGTGGATCGTATGAGATATCGGCCGAACCATACCCTATTTCAACTGTTACAGGAGATTTCGATGATGCAGCATTTTCTATAACTTCATATGTCTTTCTCTCCAATGTGGGCAGCCAGGGATTCTCTTTCGAAGGAAGGTCAGGTTTCAGATCGGGGCCGGCATGCATATGAACAGCTAAAAAAAGAATAGTAGAAATCTGCAATTCTTTTTCCGCTTTCTGACAGATACGTTCACGAACTTTCTGGGGTGGCGGACTAATAAGGTCAAAGACGACCAATGAAACACGCTTGTCTCCATCATCCAAGACGATTGATTTGGCATAGAGAGGATCCCAAATGCCATTAGACAACTCTTTTCGTGAGGCATATCCTCTCATAGGCATCCCCAGTGGTGGAGTAATGTCGACTGTTGCTACTCCAATTTCCAAAGCATGAGCGGTTGTCAACATTTCTTCGTTTCCGCCGACAATAAAAAAGATAAAGGAAGCAGCAAATATGAGAATGAATTTGTTCGAAAACATAATTTCTCCTTCAAGTAACTAAAAAGAGTCTACTATACTATGTCAAAGCTATATCTGAGGTGAATTATTCATTCTTGTCAAGATAAAGATTGAACAGAAAACACTGACGCCATGCTCCAGGAATGAAAGGAGATGATGCAGATGCATAGGCAGGTCTTAACCTGGCGGGGCAAGGATGTTGAAATGTGCAAGGATTTTGCAGCTTGATGCTAAACGAGCTTCCGGAACGAGTTGAACTGATTTCGGCATAAAGGAGCCTATGATGGATAAGTTAACAGAGAAAATGCGAAGAAGAGAATTCCTTGGCAATGGTGCAAAAGTAGCAATGGGCGCCGCAATATTGACCGCAGCAAATGATACCGTTAAACCGGCCTCAGCCTCAGCAGGCGGCAGCTCGGCAGAAGTTCCGAAGTTCATTCTTGATTCACATATTCACTGTGGCGGTACAGAGGCCTGGGTCGAGGAGATGGTGAAGACATATCGCCACCACAACGCGATGGCCTTCGTGCTGACGTGGATGGATGATATGGAGCTTATGAAAGATGCCGCTGCGAGCTACCCGGATGTGTTCATTAATTGCGGGCGAGTCAATCTGGATGATCCCAATACGATCCGCGAAGTGGAGACGTTCAAGAAGAACGGATTTGTCGGGATGAAATTTCACAGCCCACAGAAGAACTACGACGATCCGTCCTATTTTCAGATATACCGGCTGTGCGAGGAATACCGTTTGCACACGCTGTTCCACACCGGGATTTCGTCCCATCGTATCACGGACGAGCCGCAATGGGGTTCATCAGCAAGGATGCGCCCAATGTATTTGGACACGATTTGCCGGCAGTTTCCAAGATTAACTGTTCAGGGTGCGCACCTTGGCAACCCCTGGTATGAAGAAGCGGCTGAAGCAGCCCGATGGAATCCGAGCTTGTATTTTGACGTTACAGGTTCGACTCTTCTGAAACTCATCAAGCTGGGCAAATTGACTCAAATGAGTGAGATACTATGGTGGGCCAGTGACGAAGCAGAGCACAATCCGCACACCCTCAAGGGAGGACCCGGCGCGTGGGAACATATCGTCTTTGGCACCGATGAAAGGCCCAGCGGATTGAAGGCAAACGTCGAGAGATTTCAAAAGATGCTGGACGCCAACGACGTTCCTCCGGTCACCCGCGAGAAGATGTGGGGTCTGGCCATGGCAAAAGTGCTGGGTGTTGATCCGAAAACTCGTAGACTCGTAGGCAAGTGAGAATCCACTGGTTACCGGCAGATACTATCCCGCTCGACGGCAATGCCCGCCTTTCAGACGATTGTACATAAGACAATAATAACGTCAGGTGAAGCAATGAAATACACACGGCTGTCAACATTACTGATATTGTTGCTCTTGCAGCTTCCAAGTTGCTCGGCTTCTTTAGAGAACAACCATAATCGCGGTTGGCTATATACGCGAGTTGATGCTTAAAAGCGTCAACTACAATATGGGAGATTGGCTCGATGCTGCGGCCGGAAAACGCGGTCCGTTGACAAACGTAACACTGGTTTGCGACAGGGATGACAGAAAAACAGTGAGGCTGGAGTGGAATGATGGCGACAAAATGCAGGATGTGACTATCTATCCGAACAGTCTGGTTTTGAGGATTAACTATATCAAGATACTGGGTTTCCCGCATATTGTCGATGTCGGAAGTCATGACGGTCGAAAGCTAGACGATGCGACGTTTGTCATGCACGGAGCGAAAGAATGGCAGGAATTGAGAAAATCCAATAGGGGCGCTCAACTGATAAATCACCAAAATGAACACCATAGGCTGACATACGATCTATATCCGGCCTATCCATACCCAATTATCGATACGCCGGATTGGAAGGGATTTGCCCCGGATCCTTTGAACTATGATGGGAATCTCATAGTTGGAGTGTATAACAGAGAAAATGGAACAGGATACGGCAGAGTTATGCCTTTCCATGTGGTCAACTATCTTAAGCTGTTGGATGATGGTTTTGAATTCTTCCCTTTTTGGAAAACTCCATCTGAAAAAAGAACATTTCCATTTACTGGATACCTTTTCCTAGTCGACGGAGGAGGGAGCGAAGAGATTATCAACACGGGTAAGAGAATAGTAGACAACTTGCCAGTTGACGACGGAGCATCTGAAAGATGTCGCCCAAGAGAGAAAGATTGATGCCATCGCCGGTTCAAGCGGAGCTTTCAGTGTTGTCTGACTCGAAAACAACAGCGAGATTAAGAATGAATCAGCAAATAGCAAGAATAAAACAATACATTTTCATAGGTGAAACAGCGTGCGTGCAAAAGTATCGCCAATTGTCATTGCAACAGTGATGTTGTTCATCGACCTCAACTGTGGTTTGGCTAAAGATTGGGGCAGCATAACCATTAAACCTGTTGATGGCAATCATGAGGTTGTGCTGGAGAATTCTAAGATTCGGGCAGTATACAAGAAATCTCCTAATAATTGGGCGGGCCGACATCCTACTTGTATGGTCGAATTCTATTACAAAAAGATCGAGAGGGAATTGATTGAAAATGGAAGATGGGATGACATACTTGATCCCATAGACCATTCAAAAATATCCCCAAGGCCACTGCATCATTATCGTGAGGCATTACTATCCGCAGAGATCGTGCACGACGGGCGCGACAAAAAGACGGTGCGCCTCATCTGGAAAAATTCCGAAGAGGAAGTCTCCATATTTCCCGATTCGCCGGTGATACAGATCGACTACCTTAGATGGTACGTCCTCATAACCGACTGGCCGAACTGGCCAAAAGGTGAAGATGCTCACAAAGAGCAGATGTTTGCCGTCTATGGAGCCGACAAGTGGCACAGGACCTACGACCCAAATGATACAGAGCGAACTGGTGGCGTAGGCTATAACAAGATGTATTTCAATCATGCCGACCGGGATGCGGAAAAACAGGGTGGAAAGGATCCCGTAGATGGCGGTCCTCTGAACTACAAAGGTTACTTTATAGTTGGGGCCTATAAGACTGCGACAGGTGTCGGCTACGGACGGATCATTCCGGTACACCGCATAAATGTGCTGATTCTGTGGAGTTATAGAGCTTGGGAATTCTTCCCGACCGGAAAGGAACGTTTCACAATCACAGGCGCGTTGCGTTTAAATGCTCAATGGTACTATGGAGTAATAAAAATGCTTAACCGAAGTCGGAAGACACTTTTTAACCGTACCCCAACAGGATGGATCATTGCAGCTATTCTGCCAACTCTCGCCATACATGCCCAATCAACATCTCCTCAAAGCCTGGAAAAGAAGGGAAAACTTGAAATCCCTTTGCAGTATTATCAAATCGCCCAACTGTATGGGCCAGGAATGCCTCCATCGGGAAAGGAGGGATTGCACACCAGGCTGTTACAGAAACCCATTGGTCGGATTGGTTTGGTTATTGTGCATCCATGGAAACTGGGAGAGCCTGATGGCCCATATCCGTTTGCACCCGGCACGCGGATACCGGGAGAAGCCGGCGATTGGGTGCCCAGGGCACATCAGATAATCGAGTATTAGAGGCGGCAAGAGAAACCGGAGTTACCGTGTTTCACCTGGCACAACATACATATGCACCCAGATATCCGCAATACCGCGAGATTGCTTCTGATCCTGAACTGCAGTCTCCGGAAAAAGGAATTCGGTACGAGGTGTGCATAGAGCCGAGAACCGTTAAGGAGATGTGGGAAACTGAGTATGGAGCCAATTTCCCCGGCCCGGTATGGAAAACCAATGCCGCGAAGTTCGATATTGTCAAGTCTCTTCGTCCTTTACCGGATGAAGCCGTTTTCTTGAATGGCTGGCAGCTTAATGGCCTATGTCGCCGCAAGAAGATTGACACGCTGTTCTACGTGGGATTTATGGCTGACCTGTGCCTGGTTAACGTTCCGGGAGCAATACGAGAAATGTCCCACAAATTCAAGTATCGTTGCGTCGTGTTGCGAGACTGTACTACGGCCTACGAATTTGGCGAAACGGTAGACGGTAATTGGATGACTTTCGCTGCTATTCGACTCATTGAATCAGGCATGGGATATTCGGCAATATCAGATGATTTTATTTCAGCTTGTCATCGAACGACGAGCAGCAAGTGATTAGCAAAGATGTGCCCCATCGTCAGTCAAAATCGAGGCCGCCTCCTGCAATTTTTCAACGATGGCTAATTGATTCGGGCAGTTCTTTTCACAAAGCCGGCATCCATCACATTGCGTAACCTTTTGACAATCCGCCAACTCATTGTAGAGATTGATGGCATAGTCTCTACGACCATAGTTTTTGTAGTACATCCGGAATCGCAAGATATCCGCAATAGCCACTCCTCTGGGGCAATATTGACTGCAGGTTTCGCACATTCTACAGAAATCTTTGTCGGCAATACTGGCGTACATTTCCAGTAATTCTTTTTGCTCAGCGGTCAGCGTTCTTGTTCTTACGGCCTCACAATCCTCAACAACCTGTTGAATCGTATCCATACCAACCGCACAAGCCGTAACATTTGAGTTTCGTAGTATCCATCTCAACATAGCTTGGTAAAGATTACTGGGCCCATAATCCTTGAGTTTTTTCATGATCTCCTGTATTTCAGGTGTTGCTGTCTCTTTTGCCCAATTAGGAATGAAGTTGCCAGTCATCGGCTTTATAACGATTACACCGACGTCGTTGGCTTTTGCTAGATCGAATAATCTTTCCGCGCCAGGAAGGTTACCGGGTCCCTGCTTAATCCTGCTGAGTCGATTATACGGCATGTGTATCCAGTCAACATATCTCTTTCTTATCGCCCATTCATGCTTACGCGGATCGTGTCCACTCATACCAATAAAACGAACCTTGCCTTCTTGCTTGAACTTTCTCCACACCGCAAAACTTTCATCGTCGCCGTTGCCGTATGCGAAGCCGAGGTCAATAACATCGGTTTGTAAGTCCTTCAATGCCTGTTCGAGGTGGGCACGCATCCTCTGTTCAGCAGCGCAACGTATCCCGATTGCCAGATATACTTCATTCACCGCTTTACCCAGAAGCTCTACTGTATTGTGGTAATATGGCGTTGTGCTGACAAAGTTGCCGCCGAGGTCAAGAAGTTTGTTGATAACGTCGCCGCGCTCTCTGAGCCACTTCTCGAAAAGGAAAGGTCCGAGAGTCCGTGACAGAGACATACTTGCACATCCGACGCCGACCTCGGAGATCATCAGATTTGTTCGGCCCAATCTCCGATACTTCATACCTTTGCAGTTTTACATGAGAGTCTGTTTTGCCGGCAAGACCCGATCTTGACAAGGCGGTCCCAACAACAGCGGCTCCGGTATATCCAAAGAATTGACGTCTCGTTACAGGTTCTTTGCAGTCACTGCCAGAATCTTCCAAATTATCAATTTCAGACATGATCTACTCCCGCTATATATTTCCATGCTAAGTTGTTAAATATAGATAGAATTGCGTAAGTCTTCCATACATAATCAAAACTCTCACTCAGTATCTCTTATTTCAATCGTCGCCATCTGACCTTAGGCGGATCGACGAAGTCACGGGCGAAACGTTCATTCACTCGACGCCGAGGATGTCCGCTATGGACGAGAAGACGATATACCAGATTGAGCGGCTCATCACTGGAAACTGTATAGGATTCCTTTTGTACAAGGGCATAACAAAAGTATGGAAGTTCCGGATGAACTCGAAGTGGCGTCGGATAACGCGGATTAGAGGGATGGTCGAACATTGCCAGCCCACCCCAGTCATCGCCCAGGGGGCCGGTGTAATCAATCCAGCGTGCTGAGTTCCTGTCAGCAGACTTACGGTCCCCACCTTTGTCAGTTAAGACATCAAGCGATACATCTTGAGGAAGCCATTTAGCGTCCTTGAATTTCAC
>SMTZ1_10023917_pt1 | contig 11245 bp, 8 predicted proteins | sample DeeMarSWOR136_30_FD_25667 | JGI IMG/M metagenome (IMG submission 25667)
AGCAGGAAGATTTAGAATCTTTGAGAGAAGTTGTTAATGTCCGTATAAGATATTATAATCGCGTGCGCAGACATTCGGAACTTGGGTATAAGTCGCCGATAAAATATTTAAAAGAAAAGGGTAATTTATCCTTCTGAGATGCTAGCGAAAATTAGTGCCAAAACTGGTTCGAAAAATGGGGGTCATATCCTGTATTGGCTTAATGCCTGGGCTAATGTCATGGCTAATCATTAGTTGGAATTATGAACATGGCCAAGATAAGAGGTATACAATGAGAAACATAACACTTGTTTTTTTCTGTATTTGGTTAAGCTTCTTTATTTTTAATTGTGGAAAATCCAATGAAAGTAAAAACGATGTCATAGCAAATTATTGGCCGACTGAGGGCTGGCTAACCTCAACTCCTGAACAACAAGGAATGGATTCAAGGCAACTTGTCAATGCTTTCAATTTCATCCAAAAAAATAAGCTCCATATTCACAGCATGTTGATCATTCGCAACGGTTATGCCGTAGTGGAGGCATACTTTTACCCCTACACCCACAGCACAGTCCATAACATTGCATCTGTTACAAAAAGTATTACTTCAGTTTTGGTAGGCATTGCCCTTGACAAAGGTTATATCAAGGATGTTAAGAAACCCTTCATGGATTATTTTCGCGATCGATCTGTGGCCAATCTAGATGTAAATAAAGAGAACGTGACTATTGAAAATCTCCTGACAATGTCAACAGGATTCTGTCGGGATTCTCATGAAGGGGAAGTACAGCTTGGCCGAATGAGTGCATCTGAAGATTGGGTTCAATTTATATTGGATTTGCCCATGGTCACAGAGCCAGGCCAAGATTTTGCCTATTTTAGTGGTGGGTGCCAGTTAATATCTGCTATTATCACACAGACAACAGGGATGAACGAACTGGATTTTGCACGTGAGCACCTTTTTCAGCCTCTCGGCATTCATGACGTGATCTGGCCAACCGATCCTCAAGGGAATAACACCGGTTGGGGTGATTTATTTATGCATCCACTTGATATGGCCAAAATCGGATATCTCTTACTGAATGAAGGCAGATGGGAAGACAAACAAGTTCTATCGAGCGAGTGGGTGAAACAGTCTACCCATCAACACGCTGCTATACCAAACGGACAAGGCTATGGATATTTGTGGTGGGTCTCCGGTGAATTGTCAGGTCTTTACGAAGCTCGAGGACGAGGTGGCCAGAGTATTGCGATTTGGCCAGAGAAAGACCTTATCGTTGTCTTTACTGGGGGTGGCTTCGAGTCTCGTGAGGTGGGTTCTTTTATTGTGAATGCAATCCAATCTGATCAACCACTTCAGGAAAATATTGAAGTTTACAGACGGCTAAAAAATAAAATAGAAGCAGCTGCAAAGCAACCCATACCAAAACCTGTATCCCCACTTCCGTCAACTGCAAGGAAGATATCTGGAAAGACCTTTATTTTTGAGCCGAATGCCATCGGACTCAGATCATTCTCATTGTCTTTCGAAGATGAAGCAGAAGCCTTGTTTAAACAAGATATCAACGGCCGAGTGATTGAAGCCAGAATTGGATTGGACGGTGTTTATAGAATTTCTAATTCAAGTAGGTTTGGGCTGCCCGCAGCATTAAAGGGATTCTGGGCAACAGAAAATGAGTTTGTTCTTGTATTTTACGAGGCAGCCAACAATTTCCTGTACCGAACTGTTGTTCATTTTGAAAACGATACAGCCTCTTGTAGGATTGTGGAGAAGTCAGGTCTTGTTGATTTAACGTTAAAAGCAAAGATCAAGCAATAGCCAAGTTTTTAATTCTCATTTTTATATCTAGAATAACCTAACCTCCTAATATCGGTACAAAAACTATTCTAGAATTTTCCTGAATCGGATTTGCTTCAATCTTTGGAACAATACAGAAAAGGATTAACCTAGAGGAATTATCAGGATGCTTGACTGCTCATATCGTTTGAATGGGAAGATGAAACCTGTTGTATCTTGATAGTTTTTCCACATCTCTCCAAATGTCTTAAATAATTGTCTATCCTCAAGCTTTGCTCTATAGATTTGACGCATAATAATTAATTTAGCGCCATCTTGTTCAATTGCTCTTCAATCCATCCACCCTCTCCCTCGCATCTTCTACCTCAGCAATACCAGGATCGGCGTCCTTCCTTGGCTAACCTGTAATGATATTTGGGGTGAATCAGGTATCGATCCTTACTTTTCGGATCAAAGCTTAACAGCCTTTCATATTCGGCGATGGCCTTGTCTATTTTTCCTTTCTGTTGATAAGCCTGAGCTAATATATCTCTGTTAAGGAAGGTCACATTATATCTTATTACAGATTCATAGTATTGCAGCCAAGGTGATCTCACAAGTGATGTTCTTTCAAAAACAGCAATAACCTCTTCAGAGGAGTCTTCTGCAAGCAGCATCTGAGCATGGAGAATATTGTAATAAAAAGTTACCAACTCTTTTAGGTTTGGGCGCAGCACAGAATGAGCGGACTTCATCTCAGCCAATTTGGTTTTTGCTGAGTTTATTCGTCCTTCCTTCAAATCTATTAGCCCATGAGCAAGATTGTATAAAACCTTATAATATTGTGAATCTTCTGGGTTGCTTTCTATAAAAACATCAAGCCAGCTTTTATGGTATTTCCTGCCTAGTTCAACCTCTCCCCTGTCATAATAAATCCATCCTTTCAAGAAGTCTACATAGACTCTTCCATAATCATTACCTACAGTCTCCGCCAGGTCTGCTGATCTCTGAAGATCTATAAGAGACTTTTGTAAGCTGCCTAGCCAGTAGCGATAGAAGCCTTTCAACAGATGTCCAGCCCGCTTTAATCCTGCAGAAGTGGATAAAGCAATGAATTTGTCAACCCATTTCAGCGTCTCAGAGTAGTCTTCTTTTAAAGCATAGATATATCCTATTTTATGATAAGCTGTATGAAAATCAGGATTAACCTCTATCGTTTCTTTGAATTTCGCAAGTGCCTCTTCAAGCCTCCCCATTAGAAAATAAATATCTCCCAAGGAATCGAGTGCATTGGCATTTCCAGGAGAGATAGATGCATACTTCTTAAAATGCTCGAGTGCCTTCTCATATTGCTCCATCTCAGCATAGTTATATGCGAGGTTAACCAAGGCCCATCCATAGCTTGGATCAAGTTCCAGTGCTTTGTTAAATTCTTCTATTGCTTTTTCATAATTTTTGCCTCGGTAATAAGTACCCAAATCATAATGAGCTCGTTTCTCTTTGGGATATTTCTCTGTCAACTGTTTGAGGATTTGAAATCTCTTTTCTTGATCTTGTTCTATCAATCTGGCATATGCTGCTTCTATATGAAGCCTTTCTTTCTCTGTTCCTCTATTTGAAAAAATCCTAGCTTTCTCCAAGGCTTCATTTCTTGCATTGGTATCTCCTAAAAAACTATATGCTACACTAAGGTATCGATAGGCCGAAGAAAAGGCTGGATCGAGCTCAATGGCTTTCTCAAGAAATTTTCTGGCCTCACTCCAATAAAATTTTTCACAAGCTTCTCTTCCACTTGAAAAATATTTGTAAGCTTCCATTGAACTGGTTGTGACATCAGCAACATTCAGTCGAGCTGCTTCTATTTTTTCCCTGACTATGCCTATCCCTTGAGAAATTTCCTTGCTCAACTCATCAATCTGCGTTTTTAAAATGCTGTCAAGTCCCTTGCCTTTTGAGCTTGCACTTTTCAGAAGTGATTTAGTCTCAGCATCCAAGACTTTGACATCTGTGGCAAACATATCACCAGCTTTTATGAAACTCCCCAGCACAATAGACTCAACACCTTCCCTGCGGCAGATCTCAAAGCCTAAGTCTCTATCGATGATATCCACATCTTTTTTTCCTATTTGCCCAAGGAGATCATGCATTCGCTCCCATGTCACAACATAGAGAAGGCCTGTATTCTCAAGGTTCGTAATGAGGAGATTGGGGATTGCTTTTTGTAAATAGTCGTAAGCTTTATCACCTGTCTGGTTTTCAAAGCTGATCACTGCCACGGAATTTTCAATTTTTTGGGCAAGAACCACTTCCTTCTGCGGAATGAGACGCCAAACAATTACTGCCACAACTATAATAGCGATAACTACTAAAGCAGGAATGAGGAGCTTTTTAATTCCAAAGGTTACTGTGATTTCCCTTGAAGTAAGAGGCTTTCTGGAGGGAACGATCTTCTCTGTGGTTGGAAGCCCTTTCTCCAAATTGCTTAAGTTATCGTATAGCTCCTCTGCTGATTGATACCTCTTTTCCTTATCTTTTTCCAGGCACTTGAGGATTAGGTTGTTAAAATTTTCTCGTATCTGAGGATTCAACTCTTTGGGTTCTTTAGGTATTTCTCCTTTATGCTTCATGGCAATGCTTAAAGGTGTATCCCCTTCAAACGGAAGCCCCCCTGTAACCATCTCATACAATATAACACCAAGGGAATAAATATCTGAGCGATGGTCTACTTCCTTCGCCTCAGCCTGCTCAGGAGACATGTACTCAGGGGTGCCGATCATAACTCCCGCACCCGTTATCCCTTTTGCCTCAAGAGATCGAGCGATCCCGAAATCCATAATACGAGCATTGCCCTCTTCATCAATCATGACATTATTGGACTTCAAATCCCGATGCACAACTCCCAGCCTATGAGCTTCAGCCAATCCTTCACAAACCTGTTTTGCTATTGAAATGGCTTTTCCAGAAGGTAATTGCCCCACTCTTCTTATAAAACTCTTTAAATCCTCCCCTGGGATATACTCCATTGTAATAAAATGTTTTCCCTCAGAATCTCCAAGGTCAAACATCCGACACACATTCCTATGGGAAATCATCCGTGTAGTTTTCAATTCGTTACGGAATCTCTCTATTGTTTTTTTGTCTGTGGCTATCTCATGCTTTATAAGTTTGAGGGCTATATCCTGTCCGATCTTCGTATCTTCCACTTTGTAGACTGTTCCCATCCCACCTTTCCCTAGTACCTCAATTATCTCGTATCTATCAGCAAAAGTGGTTCCCCTAGTAAATTCCTCAACAGGTGTTTCAATGGTTTTGGTGACACCGATATCCTTGGAGGGCTTTAGAGGTGATGCACACTTACCGCAATAAATCGTATCGTCGGGATTCTCATGCTGACATTTGGGGCATTTAACTCCCATTGCTGTCCCTTCTGACGAGTGCAGAAAGAGAATAACAATTTCTGAGAGAAGAGTCAATCAGATGAGATATAGGCTGAGCTATAAGGTGTGGGATTAAAAAAAAGAGGATTGTATGGAGAAATGTCGCATAATGAATATATTTAGCGACATATTTGATTTATCCCAGGGAGATAGGAATATGGGGTTAAATAATTAATTTTGCTCCATAAATGCTTTTGTATCCTTGTGTTGAAAAAGATCAAAGAACTTGTTCTAAATCTGTTATAAGAAGTTCCCATCTTCCTGTTTCGTTGTTCTTTATTAGTTCATAGAGTTTTTCTTGGCCGACAACAAAAAGGTCATAACGCACAACCCCTCTTTTCGGCTGTATCGAAGTCAGTGGAAGGTAGAGTCTTCTTAGAATGCGGCCTTTAAGGTCGAGAACGATCATTTCCGTTTTGTTGTCCTTCTTCTTATACGTCGTGGCATAGATCTTGCCGTCCGAAACGCAATATTGATGCAGCAGGGCACGATTAGGAATCTCTTCAACATCCCGGCTTTTGTCGATCGTTCGGAGGAGGTTTCCTTTGTCGTCAAAGACCGAGATCTGGAACCCTTGAGTATCCGCGATGAAAACCAGGCCTTGAGAGCTCAGCGTATCCGTCCTGCAGTCGGTTGCTGAGCCCACTTGCCAGATAAAAAGGCCTTCGTAAAGATTTTTTATGGTCTTAAATTTGGAATCGAGAAGGTAAACGTGCCGTTTCATCTGGTCGTGGTCGGCCGTTATCCGCAAGAAGTGATCCTTGAAGGGGATGAGGAGCATTTCGGAATTGAGGTCGAAATCCTTTAATTCCGAGAACTCCATGGCTTTTAAGACCTCTCCCTTTTTGGAGAACCAGATGATCTTCGTGAAATCCGTACAGGCCAGAGTTTGCGGCTGAATATAGACGTACGGAAGGTATTTAAAGTCATGAGGGCCGTCCCCCTTTCGGCCGAATTTCAATTTCGAGACAAAGGGCGAAATAGTGTAGACGTGCAGGGAATAATCGGCCTCGTCAAAAACGTAGAGGTCATTCCCGTCAACGGCTATTTGGTGGGGCTTCTGCACATCAGGCAAAACGATTGTCGTTTGCGCAGATAAATTCATCGCGATCAAAAGGGTCAAAAACAAAAAGATGTACTTATTCATTCTCACTCCTATTACTATATATTTTAAATTCATTTTTATGTCATGTTTCACAGTTCTAAAAACATTAAACATGCCAAAATTATCTTTCGGGATATTCGAGCGTATTTCACATTATATAACACCTAATGTTCGGACTAGACCAGAGAATAACATTCCCAATATCAACTTTGTAGCAGAGAACAGTTCTCTCCAGATAACACTGACAGTAAATCTCTGCTACGATAGGAATGAGGATTCAAAATGTTGATCAATCCAAACAGGAATGACTCAAAGACTTTTTATCCCAATGAAAAGCATGCTTTAATAAAGCTTTCTTTTTAGAAATGTCAACCGAGTTCGATACTTAGAAAAAAGCTTCAAATACCATCGTTGTCAATAAAAATGTCGCATTGTGTATATATTTAGCGACATATGACTATAATCAAGAGAAAACAACCAATTTTCTTTCTTGAGCGTCTTATATATCAGAATGAGCATTTAATTGTCATACAATAAAAGAAAAAACAAATGAATTACTTTGGAAGGACAAGCTTAAGAATAATCCTGGTTGTTTGTCTTTCTATCCTCATCGATGTTGATTTAAATCATCGAGATGCTTACATCAATCACGCAGTGCAGAATAAACCAACGAAAGGTTGTACGATCTTCACATCCTGTCTCGGAGAGAAGGTTTTCTTCTGTGGCAATTTGGATCATCCGAATCCGGATGGTTACATTCGGTTTTGGCCTGCCTCAATGGAGGGATACGGGGGGATACTCCATGGCTACTACGCTAAAGTGAATGAACGGTCCTGGATTGGGTACGAAGGCGGGATGAACGAAAAGGGATTGGCCTTCGATACGAACGGTTTACCAGATGCTACGATGAATCCTCATCCTGAAAAGACCTCTTCGTGGGCAAGTGACAATTTCTGGCGTAGAATGCTGAAGAAGTGCGCAAATGTAACCGAAGCTATCGAAATGGCCAATGATTTCGATTTCGGAAACATGATGGATTTTCAGGTACATGTGGCCGATTCTTCAGGGGATGCAGTAATCATCAGTCCAGGAGCTGAAGGCGAACTGAGTTTCACGAGAAAAAAGAAGGGAGAGAGATTTTTAGTATCGACCAACTTCAATAAAGCAAATCCGAAACACCGACACGGCGAATATCCCTGCAAACGGTATGAGACTGCTGTAAATATGCTGAAGAAGATCGAACGCGAAGATGATCTGAACATCTGCTATCTGCGATCCATTTTGGACGCTGTTCATTTTGAGGGGGCTTCTTACAATACTATATATTCCTACATCTGTGATCTAAAGGGAGGCTTATTTTACTTGTACTATTTTCACCAATTCGACGAAGTTATCGTGTTCAGTCTAAAAAAAGAATTAGCTATTGGAGAGCGTACAGTCAAGATAGGAGACCTTGTCACGCAGAAGACGAGAGACCGTGCATCCGAGGAATATCAAGCATATAAGCGTGCGAAAGCAAAAAAAAGATGATCACGAATAGTCCAATTATTCGACCAATCAATAATTCTTCAATCTGCGTGAAATAATTAATTTCACGCCGCGATTCTTCGATTAAAACAGCATCATCTTCGCATTCGCATCCTTGGTTGAGCTTGGGCCATCGTGTTTCTAGATCTCGATGGAAGAGAAGAAAAAGCACAATATTATTCGCACATCAATATCCAATCTTGACGTTACCGGCTAGCGGGAGCTATGATTGCTCAGGAGGAGGTCGTCAATGAATAACAACCCAGGGAAAGAAGTTCGATGGTTGCGGTTGTCGGTACTCGTCAACATCCTGCTCTGTTTAGTTGTTCTTTTCTTGGTATTTATCTTAACCCGAAATCAACGCTTTGAGGAAATAGATGTCGAGCGGATCAACATCGTTGAAAAGGACGGATCGACCCGTATGGTCATCTCTAACAAGGAGCGTTCCCCTGGTCCCATCCAGCGAGGACAGCCCTTCGGTTATCCTGGCGGCACGAGGGCAGGCATGATTTTCTATAACGATGAGGGGACGGAAAATGGGGGGCTGATCTTCAGCGGGGAAAAGAGAAACGGAAAGGTGACCGCCGTTGGCAGCCTGACATTCGACCAATACGAAAAAGACCAGACAATTGCTCTTCAGTATGTTGATGACAGTGGGAAGCGGCGCACCGGCCTCACAATTACGGATTACCCTACCACAATGTCTGGGATGGAGATAGATGAGAAAAGGAAAGCCTTGGAAGAGATGCCCGATGGCCCGGAAAAAACGAAAGCGCAAGACGAAATTCGTCAGTATTCACCAAAATTTCGGATGTACATCGGACGGGGAAGAAATGGATCCAGCCTCCTCGAACTTGCAGACGCTAAGGGAAAATCGCGCCTTCGGCTCGTGGTAGATATGTCCGGCGCAGCCCGTATAGAGTTCCTGGATGAGAATGGACAGGTAACGTTCTCTCTTCCAGATTCTGCAAAAGAAAACTGACCTGATAAGGATCTTAATGGCGCATTGTAATATTTAGAGCCATCTATTTGTTGCCTCAAGCTAGCCAGGGATGACGTGAAATAACAGACTGCGTAATAACTTTGCCTTGATTGTTCTCTTTTTTCGAAAAACTCAGATCTATGGGATTTTTTTGTCCATTTAGGGCTATTTTTCTGCGGAAAAATAAAAAATAGCTTGAGATAAGAGTTTTGCCCTTCCCGATAGTGACAATCAGCTTTTCTAGTCCTATTATATTGATCACTCTTTTTATGTTATAGGCCAGAACAGACAGACTCATCTCCGCTCCTGTCTTCTCTATCCCTCTCGTTAAAAAGTATCCCTGATTAAAGCCCTTCTTTAGTGTCCCAATCGGATGCTCCGTTAACCATCTATCGCCAAAAGCTCCCCACCAATAATTCCGTGTGCTTAAATTCAAGATCATTTATGTCCAGACTATTGACAAAGGCCTCTATAAATCGCACTTGATTCTCTCCGGTTATATAGTCATCCACGGCTGCAGGAAATAATGCGATCTGTTCTCTTGCTGTCCCTTTGATGTATTCCATCTCCTCTTACCCCTCGTGTTTTCCTTTATCTTATCAAGACAAGGCATCAGTACAAAGAGTTTTCACACAGTCTGATATTTGACGACATTTGAAAACATGAAACAGATTGAATAAAATGTAGCGAGCTTATGAAGCAATGAGCAAGAAGGAAGAACTCATCCAAAAACTGAAACTCATTATCGATGATCCAGAAAAACTGGAAAGATTTATTATTGAAAAATCCAATCTGCCAGGTCCCCGAGCGAATTTAGAGTTGGCACTTGCCCTGTCAGAAGTCTATGAGAATATCGATGTTTTAACAAAATGGACTGAAATAGATGCAGATCAAGCCGACGTTAATGACCCTAGGTCATTTTTGCCTTTTTGCTCTGCTGTCAGCCTGGGAAAACTATATATAAAAACGAAAGATAAGAAAATCGTTCGAGTTCTGAAAAAATTGGCCAACGACGACAGGTGGAGAATTCGTGAAGCAGTGGCCTTTGGTTTTCAAAGGATAGGCGAACATAATCTCTCGGAACTCAAAAGTATTTTTTCTAAATGGATCGAGAAATCCAACAATCGTGAAAAGAGAGCAATTCTTGTTTCACTAGCTCATCCAGAGATTCTTGACAGAAATACATCACTCTTTTGTTTTAAAATTCTGGAAAACGTTTTTGAAAATATGGAGAGAGATGACGATTTTGAAATACTCAAAAAAGGGCTGGAATTTACAATAAGTGTATACACTGCCGCTAATCCGGAGTACGGTTTTTCTTTCATAGAGAAATGGATTGGAAAAGACGAAGTTATCGAGCTGGAGAACTTCTAAAAATGTCGCTAAATAATTAATTTTGCGGAATTCTGAACCGCAAATGGGCAATAAAAAAAGGTACTGTGCGGGAGGAAAGAATTATTCCTTCTCATCCACTGGAAGGTTCATCTTGCGCAGCAGGTCCTGGAAACGTGGGTAGGAGCGCAAGGGATCCCAGAGAGATCTACCCATGAAAGGCAGGTGGGGGTGATGATCCTCGTAGGCCTTTTCGAGCCAATCGATGGCCAAGTCGTATTCGCCAGCATCGATATAGCGGAGAGAGATGCCCAAAATATTGCTCTTGCCTTTCCCATACCATTCTGCTTCGAGGTCCGCCAGAGCACGATGAGCGCCCTTGTGGCCGGCTTTTTTAAAGCCATTCTCTAATGCCTTAGTACGCTCGGCATCATCAGCGTACATCTTCCGCAAAATGGCAAGTGCCTCGTCGTGCTTTCCATTTAGGTAAAGTGTCAAGGCCATACTGCCGCGGGCCATCCCAAGGTTAGGCGCAATTTCCAACGCGGTTCGGAAGGCTGTAATAGCGTCGTCGTAGCGACGATTGTCTGTCAGGACTTGTCCATAGAAATGATAAGAATACGGATTTAGAGGATCCAGTTCGAGTGCCAGCTCCATATGCGACAAGGCCTCTTCGGGCCGCCCCTGGCAGCTTAAAAATATGGAGTAGGCATGGTGGGCATCCGCAAGGTTCGGGTTAAGCCTTAAGGCTTGCTGAAACTCTTTCTCTGCGTTCTCCCAGTCCCATTCGGCCCAACATCTGTAAGCGGCCAATGATGAATGAGCTTCTGCCAGCGTGTTGTCTATTTCCAATGCTTTATCAATCGCTGCCTTACAAAGACGCATTGCCTCCTGGTGTGGCTGCCATTGCGTATTATGGCGAAGTGTCCAGACATCCGCGGCTCCCACATGGGCCAAGGCATTGTTCGGGTCTAGCTCTAAGGCCAATTCGAAGTATTGCAATGCTATCTTTAGCCCCTCTGGAGTGGTTTTGATCAGGTGAGGCAATCCCTTAAGATAGGCATCGTAGCTTTCCGGATTGACCTGACTGGCGCTGGTCAACCGCG
>SMTZ1_10007103_pt1 | contig 11244 bp, 9 predicted proteins | sample DeeMarSWOR136_30_FD_25667 | JGI IMG/M metagenome (IMG submission 25667)
AACCTTTAACATTTAGATTAAAGACAATGCGCCTGGCAGGAGTTGAACCTGCAACCATCTGATCCGAAGTCAGATACTCTATCCAGTTGAGCTACAGGCGCGTCGCTTCATAAGAAGGAGAGGCTTGCTGCATTGACATTCCCTAAGCAAGATTAATGAAGAGATGTATGTATTTATTGAATAACAGTTAATTGATTTCAGTATGGTTTATTGATGTATATATCACAATGTTAAACTGGTAGGAATTTTATCACGTCTTATAGGTGTTCTCAAGGGAAATGTATAAAGTCAAAAGAGGCAGATTCAGTGAAGATAATGTAGTCCAGATAGAGGTAAGATTTTAGCAAAAATTAAAAAAGAGGGCAGGAAGAATTCATTACTTCCCACCCTTAATTGTGCAGAATTATCCTTAATAGCGACTGCTGCCGCGGTATCCACCACCGCCAAAATTATCTCTGCGGGGCCTCATTTTCCGTGCTCTATTCACTTTTAACGTTCTTCCATTCAATTCTTGTCCATTTAACGAATCTATCGCCTTTTGGGCATCTTCCTCAGTTTCAAATTCTGCGAACCCAAAGCCCTTTGACCTTCCGCTATATTTGTCCATTATAACTGTTATTTCTTTGGCATTAATCCCTTTTTCTTCAAGTACTCTTGCTAGATCACTTTCAGCTACGCTATAGTCTAAATTGCCAATGTAAATCTTTTTCTGTTCTTCCACTGTTTTTCCTCCTTGTTAAAAAGTTTCATACAAAAAATTAACCCTTTAAAAACTTTCTTTTTCCTCTTACTTTTTTCCCTCCTTTTTTGAGACGGCTGTGTATAGTGTTGTTTCTCCTCGAACATTCTGGCAATTCTTTCTTACACTGAAGCCTGAATTGTCGTAGAACTATTTCAAAATCTCCTCTTCTCTCAATCCCAACTTCTGCCATCATACTTCCTATATATATTATTGAACCCCTATATTTTCTCTATTGCTATAAACTATCTAAAATAAAAAAGACACTCCTTCCCGTGTCTATGAACTTGCCTCTTAAAGATATCACGTTTATGACTCTTTTCATTACCCAATTGTACTATTTATAAATACTTTGTCAACCAATTTCAATTAATGTAGACTGGGAAATACACCTAAAATCTCACTCACCCTTTTGAGCAGAGAACAGTCAATTGATTTTATCATAGTTATTTTAGCTTTAAAAAAAATATAATAGGCGAGTAATTATTGGATACTGTCCCTTATTCTTTTGAACTCTAAATGATTATTTATAAAAATATTATATATTCGAGGGTCAAACCTATAATTCTCTTTTTTTATATTTTCCAGAGCCTCCTCGTGGGAAAGAGCGTCTCTATATGAACGCAATGAAGTCAAAGCATCGTACATATCAGCTAAAGCAACGATCCTTGCTGAAAGGGGTATCTCCTCTCCCTTCAAGCCTTCAGGGTATCCTTGTCCATCCCATCTTTCATGGTGATACAAAACTACGCTTTCTACAAGTTTGAGATATTGATTACTGCCTTTATCTTTTAAAAGAGGATTAAGCATCTCTACTCCTAACTTAGGATGCTGTTTTATTATTGTCCATTCTGCTTCGGTTAATTCAGCAGGTTTTAGAAGAATCTCGTTAGGGGTTCTCCATTTTCCTACATCATGAAGCATGCTAGCATAGCTGATATCGTTAATATACTTATCATCTATATAATTTTTGAAAGGTTCTGTTTCTCTTAATTTTTCTGCGATAAACCGTGTATAGGCAGCGATTCGATGGATATGCCCTGCTGTTTCTATGTTTCCAACCTCTTCGGCACTCAAAGCAAAAACCTCCATTATTCCCTGATATAAAGCTTCTCTTTTCTTCTCCGCATCAACTATCTTTGTAATATCTATAAAAGTTGCCATTATCTCTTGAGATGCTTCACCCTTACGAGCAACAAGTGAAAATAATGTTTGAATGTAGAATCCCGTATCATTTTTTCTTCTCCCAATTAATTGCCCTAACCAACTTTTTTTACGTTTCAGGGCCTCCATAAGTGCATCAAATTTCAATGGTTCATATATAAAATTTATCATAGACTTGCCTACAATCTCTGATGCATTACTATAACCCCACATCATAACAAAAGAAGGATTAACATAGGTAACGAGACCATTTAAATCCATAATGCATACACCATTTAGAGAGTTTTTTATAGCCATATCTTTGAGTATAAAATCCCTTTCTTTATCCAAAACTCCTTTGAATATTTCGTACTGTTCCAAAGAATTGTTAATAGAATTTTCTAGAACAAAAGGGTCTAAGCTACCCTTTACGAGATAATCACTAGCGCCAGCTTTTAACATTGCCACTGCCACTTCTTCGCTCCCACTACCAGTTACAATTATTACCGGAACTTTAATGCCCTTTGCTCTTATATGTTGCAGTATCTCTAAACCAGTAATTTTACTATGAATACGATAATCTAGAAAGATGAGTTCAATGTCTCGATGTTTATCTAAATAATCTAATGATTCTTCCAGGGTAACAGTGTGGTCTATAATCAGTTTAAATTTATTGAACTTATCAGCGTAATGCTTAAGTATCGCTACAGAGAAAGGGTCATCTTCTATAATGAGGGTCCTGATTGTTCTTTTTTCCAACATTTTAAAAGCCTTTTTATATTATAGTTTATGTTTATAAAAGGTCAATATTAATCTTACCTCCCAATTTGTTATTTATTTCGGTCTTTATAAATAATAAGAGAAAAACCTAAAAATCTCATGTTTGACTTCTTGGCTATTACTGATTTGGCGGTGGGGGTGAGATTCGAACTCACGAGGACCATAAAAGCCCTACCGGTTTTCAAGACCGGCTCCTTAAACCAGACTCGGACACCCCACCGAGCAAAGCAAATAAGCCCTCTAAATCAAATGAAATAAGCAATTCCATTACTCAAGGTAAAAGTTGAAAGAAGATGCTTCTCACTAAAGAAAAACCGTTCTTTATACTATCAACAGCTACTTTACCTAGATGTAAATTAAAACCTATGGCAAGATAAATTCCTAAAATGATTAAACCAAATATATATAACATACTAAAAATGAATATATAATTTATAAAGCTAATGAAACTGGCACCTTTGTTCTTTTTAGCAACAAAAATAAGATGAGAAGTAAAAAAAGCTCCTCCTAAAAATATAAAAATATCCTTATTAAAAGAAATCTTAAAGATTTTAGGAATGAGAAAATAGCTTAAGGATAACAAAATGAGTATGGAAGGCATCAAAAGATTTAAGAATGAGTGCCTAAAAAAAAAGTATTGTATCTTATTATAAATATTGTTGAGGTCAGCGATAAATGTATAAAAAATTAAAGGAAAAACACCTCCCAAAAAGAGAATCCACAGTTTAAAATCCTCTTTTAATCTCAGCTCTTTTAAAAATACTTTAGTAGCTTCAAAGATAAAACAAAAAATAATTAAAAAGAGAAAGAAATTTATAAGGGCAAAAATATAACTACTTTTCAATTCTGTCTTTTCCATCGAAATATGGTCTTAAGGCTTTAGGGATATTTATTGAACCATCTTTTTGCTGATGATTCTCTAAAATAGAAATTATCAACCTTGCCAAGGCTACACCAGAACCATTAAGAGTATGCACAAATTTTAGTTTTTTTGTTCCTTCTTCTCTATATTTTATACCTCCCCGACGAGCCTGAAAATCTTCAAAATTAGAACAACTGGATACTTCCAGCCACTTATCAATCGTTGGCGCATAAGTTTCTATATCGTAACACTTAGAAGCAGAGAAGCTTAATTCCTGAGTAGCTAAAAGATTAACCCTGTAAGGAATTTCTAACAATTCAATAACCTCACAGGCATCGATTAAAAGAGTTTCTAATTCCTCATAGGAATTTTGTGGTTTTGTAAATTTAACTAACTCTATCTTATCAAACTGATGAACTCTGATTAATCCTTTGGTTTCCTTACCATAAGAACCAGCCTCTCGTCTGAAGCAAGCTGTGTAAGAAACATAGTAAATGGGTAGATCACTCTCATTTAGAACTTCATTGCGGTGGATATTAGTTACAGGAACCTCAGCAGTAGGAATCAAAAAGTAATCATCGTCCTTCAATCGGTACATATCCTCTTCCAGCTTAGGAAGTTGACCAGTTGTAGTCATAGAAGCTCTATTTACCAGATAGGGGGGAAATATTTCTTTATAATTATGTTTCTTTGTATGCAAATCAACCATAAAATTAATCAAAGTCCTTACCAGTTTTGCCCCCTTTCCTTTAAAAAGTACAAAGTTAGAGCCGCATATCTTAGAGGCTCTTTTAAAATCGATGATGTCAAGATACTCTCCCAGCTCAATATGGTTTACAGGTTTAAAATCAAAATGTCTCTTTTGTCCCCAGCTTTTAACTAATCTGTTAGAAGAAATATCCCCTTTGGGAACAGAAGTGTGAGGTATATTAGGAATATTAAGAAGTTGCCAATTAAATTTTTTTTTAACCTTTGTAAACTCCTCTTCCAAAATATTGATCTGCGATGAAACACTCTTTACTTCCTCTATTTTCGATCTAGTGTCTTTTTTTTCTTTCAAAAGTGAATTGATTTCTTGATGAATTTGATTTTGCTCTGTTCTTAAACCATCTATTTTTTTAATTAATTCCCTCCTTTTCTTATCTAACTTGGTGAAGTCTTCTAGATCAAATTGTATTCCTCTAGATTCGCAAGATTCTTTAACAAGATTGAAATTATCTTTTATAAATTTAATATCCAACATTTTTTAATAAATTTAAAGATTGCCCATTTTCATTATATTTCTTTCCCTTTTGCATTTAATCCACCTGAATTTATTATTTCTATAAATTTTTCTACCAAGTCCTTATCCCATTGTGTACCTGCCCCTGCCCTAAATATATTGATTATTTTATTGTTGAGAAGTTTATTACGATAAGGTCTATCAGTAGCCATGGCATCATAACTATCCACTATTGCTATAATTCGGGCTTCTACAGGTATATTAGTTCCCCTGATTCCATCAGGATAACCATTACCATCATACCGCTCATGGTGATGTCTAATAATTTTTAAAAGGGGTTGCAACGAATTTAAAGGTGAGCAAATTTTTTCACCAATCTCTGGATGCTTTTTTATCTGAGCAAACTCTTCTTCAGTTAAAGGACCTAGTTTGTTAAGGATGGCTTCGGGAACTCCGATTTTACCTATGTCATGGATTTTTGCCGCTTTTTCTAATAAACCAAGTTGCTCATTAGGCAAACCAATTTTTTCTGCCAACATAAGAGCAAACCTTGTTACTCTTTCGCTATGACCACCAGTATAGGAATCTTTGGCATCAATGATGTTAACTAAAGAAAAAAGAATATTTTCTGCATTATCTAATTGTTCAATAAGATACTTTAGGCGTAATAAAGAACGCACTTTTGCTAAAAGTTCGTCTACATCTAATGGCTTAGTCAAAAAATCATCTGCTCCTATCTCAATCCCTTTAATTTTATTTCTTTTTTCCCCAAAAGCAGTTACCATGATTATGGGGATAAATCTAGTTTTATCATTTTCCTTTAGTATCTTACACACTTCATAGCCGTCAAGCTTAGGCATCATTACATCTAAAACAATAAGGTCCGGACTTACTTCTTCTACTTTTTTTAAAGCTTCTTCGCCATCAAAGGCGGCGAAGGTATAAAATCCTGAGCGAATTAAATAGTTTTGCATAACTTTTACTATTGCAAGATCGTCATCAACGATTAATATTCTAGCACCTTTAATTATTTCAATTCCACTCACATCACTACCCTTTTTAAAACAAGCTTTGATAAGGTTTAATTATTCTCTAACCTTTTTAAAGAAATGTTCACTTTGAGTTTTTATATCCTAAATGAAATCAACACCTTAGGATATCATTTCTCTAAAGAATATGCAAGAATTTTTAATACTCTTTTTCTTTTAACTTTCTAAGCCCTACATAAGTTAGTATATAAACTAAGAAAAAACTTATTCCCGTCCATAAATAGATTGTAGTAAGAAGGTATTTCTTAAAATTTATAAGTTTTCCTATAATAAAAAGATGATTAATAAAAGTGAATATGAATACCGTTATAACAACATAACTAAAATTTAAAACTAAGGCAACAAGTCCCCCTAAGCTTTCAACCGCTTTCAAGTAATAGTCCGTTTTAAAATCTGCAAAATAAGCACCGAGCCCTAAGGAAAAACTAACAAGGGAAAAGGATGCTATTAACTCAATATAAAACGTTAAATAAAATATGGGCATACTTGCTTTTAGCATCTGGTTAGAGGTAAAGATTAAAACCAAAGAGGTTAAGAACATAATAAGGAAAGAAAGAATAAACTTCTCAAGATAAATGCTTTTTAGAGCAATAGGACTCAATTTTAAGATCCAATAACTTTTGCCTTCTAAGCTCCATTGGGGGAAAACGAACCTTATAGCTAGAGCCCCTACTATACATAAAACACTAAAGGTATTCAAGAATACAATTAAATTCTTCCAGAGGTCATCAAGAAGGTGATAGGAAAATCTCCTTAGATTCAAAAAATAAAAAAATAGTAGGCCAAAAAATATTAAAAACTGTAACCAAAGGATTGGCTCGCGGATAAAGAGTTTTATATCTTTTAAAAAAAAATTACGAAAATGGTGAGGTAATAATTTCATTCTTAATAATTTATCCAATAAACTTTTATGATAGTACTTATGTTTAGGAATAGAATGCCTTATAAAAATATTTGTAAATATGTTACCGCCTTTCAAAAATAACGAGTTTAGACATAATAAACTTAAACTCCAAAGATTTGCCAAAAATACAAAAGATCTCAAAAGGTTACCATCTTCAAAATGGATAATACCCCATGGTACCCAAGAGAATGGTAAAAACCAAGTTTTAGAAATTTTAAAGAAAATAATTTCTTCAGAAAGAAGATAAAAAATATCTTTAGTTTCTTTCTTAAATGATTTAGTAAATAAAAGAAAAGTTGCTATAAAAACTAAAATAACAAAAATAAACAATTTCTTAAGATTAAAGAATTTCAATACAGACACGCAAACCAAGTAGCCTAAGAAACAAGAAATTAAGATAAATGGAATAAAGTAGACAAATGATAAAAGGGGTAAAAATATAGGGATATGATTAATTTTAGCATAACTTGCGATAAAAACAATTAATCCCAAGATTGGTATCCAACTAGCCAGTAAGGTAGATTCTATAAATTTAAAAAAAGATATTTTTCTTATTTCTATTGGTAAGGTGAGCAAAAATTCAGTTTCTCTACTACGAAAAGAAGCAGTATAAAAAAGGACACCAAAACTTATTCCTAACATAAAAAATATAATGAAAAATAAAATGTAAAATAGCCTCTTTATTATTATTGAGCCAAAGCCACCCAAAGAGACCAAGAAAGTAAACCCTTCCAATATAACTAAATACACACCAAAAATAGCCGTAAAAGAGAAAAAAACTATAGAGAGGAATCGAAAGGGATAGTTTCGAAAATAGCGAGAGGCTAAGTTTTTGAATGACTTAAGCCTTAAGGTAAGAAATATTGCCATATTATTTTTTGGTTACGGCCAAGATTACAATACTCATCTTCTTAGAAGTGTTGAGTAAGAAGATTATTCTAATCATAGGCATTAATCATTTTTCCTTAATATGCTCTCTACTTTTGTCATTAGCAGTAATTTTTAAGAATATATCTTCTAAAGAACCTTTTGCAATTTTTGCTTTTAATTGGTCTAAACTACCTTCGGCGATAAGATGCCCTTTATCTAAAATCCCCACTCTATCTGCGAGTTCCTCGGCTATTTGAAGAATATGGGTGCACATCAAAATTGTCATTCCCCCCTTTACTTTTTCTTTTAGAAGCTTCTTAATTAGATGAATAGCTTGGGGGTCCAGACCCACTAAAGGTTCATCCACTAAAAGAACAGTGGGATCATGAATAAAATTAGAAATGTAAGTAATCCTTTGCTTCATACCATGAGAGTAATCTCTAAGTAATGAGTCTTTTATTTCTTTCAACCCAAAAAGATTTAAATAATAATCTATGTTTCTTTCAAGAGTTTTTTCTTCGATGCCAAAAATATTGCCTACGAACTCCAAATATTCCTGCCCTGTTAAATTATCATAGAGAAAGGGTGTATCAGGGATGAAGCCTAATAGTTTCTTTACTTCTAAGGGGGAACTTACAATATCAAAACCACCAATGTAAACCTTACCCCTTGTTGGCCTTAGTAAACCACTAAGCAATTTTAAAGTGGTAGTTTTCCCTGCGCCATTGGGTCCAAGTAAACAATAGAACTCTGCTCTGTTTATGTTTAAATTCAAATTATCTAAAACCCAGGTATGATTAAATTTTTTACATAAAGAGACGGTCTTGATCATTTTATTTAAAATCCAAAATCTCTATTTTTAGGTTATCAATAAACTTAAAAATTTCAAACTGCCCTTTTAAGGTTTTCACTAATTTTATATGTGTAGCATCAGCGGTGATTTGACCTAAAGCAGGGTCAGTATCTATCCACTCACCTACAAAGGCTGATACCCAAGCATGATAAAAAAACTTGCCATCTTGATAAACAATCCCAATATTTACATAAGAAGGAATACCCAAGCTTCTTAAGAAACCAACCAAAAGAGCACTTAGCTCCCCACAATCACCTTGTTTTAGGTGTAGGACATCTAAAGTGTTAGGGATAGAAATAGTAGGTACCTTTTTTATATTCTTATCTATCCACTTACTTAAAATCTTAACAATTTTAAATGCATCTTTCTCATTTCCCACTATTTTTAAAACGGTATCCTCTACTTGCGAGTTGCGGAACTTAATGAAATTATCCTCTTTTAAGAACTTTTCAAAACCATGTTTTTCTATAGGTATGTTGATAATCAGTTTTGGTTCTGTTTTGAATATCTCTACTATCCAGCCATCTTCTTGAACTTTTTGATTGAAGGTGTTAATAATAAATTTATTATCGATTCCCGTAATCTTCGCTTTTACGTATTTTAAGCTCTCCTTATCAGGTATATAAGTTGAAGGGACGGTAAAATTTTCTATCAAATCAAATGAGGTAAGGGGGGATTCCTTATTGAATAAATCCATCGGATCTTCCTTAATAAACTCGAAACCCAAAAATTCTTGTTTTAAAAGATGGCTTTTTTTATTAGTATAGATTTTCCCCTTTGTACCTTCGACATCAATATCAAATTCAAAAACTTCATACTCCTTATTATTGATCTCTAAAATAGTTGTTCCTCTATTCTCAATAAATATGGTTGTTTTTCTGTTTAATATAGGGTCAAAAAAGCAAAAGGAAGCTTTCTTTTTTAAAGAAAGATAATTTGGAAATATAGGCGCAAAAGAAGAATTAATAATTTGTTCAGATAGTTCAATTTTTTTATTTACCTTTTGAGTAGGGGTTAAAATAGCTAGTTGAAATTTATTTCTTTGGTCTCGTTTAAGATTACCTTTAAGGAAATATTTAGAAGATGATAAATTCATAGAAGCTTCGTTCAAGGAATAGTTTTTATTTAGAATTATTTCCGTTTCCAAGTTTAGCTTTTCTATAGCTCCTAAAATAGGCATATTTAAAAAAGTTTTATTTCTTAAAAGATACCCTCCTCCTTTTTTTAATTCTTGAGCTTTCATAAAAGAGTGGGAGTATCCAATATATTTATCACCAAAGTATACACCGTACCAACTATCATCAAGTAATAAATCAGAGGGTATAAAATAAGAGAGGTTTTTTATTTTATGTATGCCTAAACCGACAGGTGCCTCGAGGAAGAAAAGTGCAAAAAAAGAAATAAGAAAAAGAAGAACAAATACAAGATTTAAATATTTATATTTTTCCTTCAACCTAGCCTTTAACTACGCATAGGGGTTTGGCGCGGCAAACCTTGCGAGAAATTCCTGATTTATGAACTACATTTACTACATTATCTACATTTTTATAGGCATCCGGTGCTTCCTCAACTATTGTTCTTTTACCAGTAGCTCTCACTTCTATGCCCTTAGATGAAAGATTTTTTAATAATTTATTAAGATCTATAGTTTTTAAAGCTTGGTGGCGTGATTTTACGCGCCCAGCGCCATGACAGGTGCTGCCGAAAGTTTCTTCTTCGGCCCTTTTTGTACCTACTAATAGATAAGAAGCGGTTCCCATATCACCAGGAATGATTACGGGTTGACCAATAGTTTGGTAATGAGCAGGTAACTCCTTTCTACCAGGCCCAAAAGCTCTCGTTGCGCCTTTTCTGTGAACACATAAAATTTTTTCTCTGTCATCAACTGAATATTTCTCAAACTTCGCAATGTTGTGAGCCACATCATAGATTAAATCCATACCTAAGGATTGCCAACTTTTGGAGAATACCTTCTCAAATGATAATCTTACCAGATGCATTAGAACCTGTCTGTTTGCCCAAGCATAATTGGCTGCGGCTTTCATTGCTCCTATATACTGTTTTGCCTCAAAGGTATTTATGGGGGCAGAGGCAAGTTGTCTGTCAGGAACATTAATTCCATATTTAGAAAGACACCTAACCATTACTCTTAAATAATCATCACATATCTGATATCCAAATCCCCGTGAGCCAGAATGAATCATTACTGTAATCTGACCAACAGATAATCCTAATTCTTGTGCGATCTCAGGATTAAAAATTTGGTCAATAACCTGAACTTCTATAAAGTGGTTTCCACTCCCTAAAGTTCCTGCTTGCTGTTTACCCCGCTCATATGCCCGTTCAGATACACTATCTGGGTCAGCACCTTGGATAGCTCCCTTCTCTTCGCAAAACTCTAAATCCTCTTTTACTCCCAAGCCCTTTTTTACTGCCCATCCCGCACCCTCTATAACCAGGCGCTTCTCTTCCTGAAGAGAAACCTTTATTTCTCCTTTTGAGCCAACCCCTGAAGGAACATTTTGATAAAGAAGATTAACAATTTTAGAAATTTTATCCTTTATATCTTCTAAGATTAGATTTGTTTTTAAGAGACGTACTCCACAGTTTATATCAAAACCGACTCCTCCGGGAGAGATTACCCCTCCCTTTTCTGGATCTGTAGCTGCTACACCCCCTATAGGAAAACCATAACCCCAATGAATATCAGGCATTGCCAAAGAATACCTTACTATTCCCGGTAAGAATGCAACGTTAGCCACCTGTTCAGGAGCATTATCATTCTTAATATCCGCAAGGAGCTTTTCATCAGTGTAAATAAT
>SMTZ1_10009075_pt1 | contig 11244 bp, 5 predicted proteins | sample DeeMarSWOR136_30_FD_25667 | JGI IMG/M metagenome (IMG submission 25667)
ATGGTGGCGATGACTATGGGGCTGATCTCTACAAGAACTCTACACCATTTCGAGCTATTCGGGCTGTTGCCTCTGTCCGCAAGGCTCTCTGGCGGGGTTTCACCGCTTTGCGTGATGTGGAATCGGAAGGAACGATGTATACCGATGTTGATATAAAGAAGGCCATTGATATGGGTATCATTCCAGGTCCACGACTATGGGTATCGACGAGGGGATTGAGTATTACTGGACGCTATATGCCCTTCGGGTATTCCTGGGAGCTTGATTTACCGAAGGGTGTTCAGATGGTAGCTGGTCCAGAAGAATGCCTAAGAGCTGTACGAGAGCAGGTTGCTCATGGTGCGGACTGGATCAAGATATATGCTGACTGGCCTTTCTACATTGATGAAGATGGTGGAATATCCGGTCAGACAAATTTCACTGAGGAAGAATTATCAGTCATGGTACGTGAAGCTCACCGATTGGGAAGAAAAGTTGCAGCTCATGCTATTAGTCGTGATGGGATAAAAGCCGCTTTGGACGCTGGTGTCAACAGTATTGAGCATGGTTGCGGATTTGATGATGAATTAATCGCTGAGGCTAAGACTAAAGGAGTATATTGGTGTCCAACATTACTGGTGTTTGAGTATTCTTTATCTGAAAAAGGGTACGAATTGATTAGACAAATACTTGAAATCGAATACAAGGCGCTTAATAAAGCGTATAAAAAAGGATTAAAGATCGCATTTGGCACTGACGCTGGTTCCTATCCCTGGTCTGTGAATCAAGCCAAAGAGTTTGAACTTTTAGTCACGAAAGCTGGGTTTAGCCCAATGGACGCTATAAAGGCGGGAACCTCTGTAGCTGCTGAACTATTAGACCAGTCAGATACGATTGGTCACTTAGCTCCCGGGATGTTTGCAGATATTGTTGCGGTCTCTGGGAATCCATTACAGGATATTACTGCATTGCAGAATGTTGTGTTTGTCATGAAAAACGGTGAAATATTTCGTCATGACAAATAATTGTCTTTTATATATCGTTGGATTACCGGCGGTAAGGCAACGGATCCACCCACATGAGAAAAGTCTATATGTAAATGACCTAAGAGGGCACCGTGATTGGAAAGACTGTCTCACATTACAAGATCCTTGAAGAGCTCGGTGAGGGCGGGATGGGGGTGGTCTACAAGGCGGAGGACACGAAGCTCGGACGTACGGTGGCACTCAAGTTCCTCCCACCAGAGCTCACCCGTGACGTGGGAGCGAGAAGGCGTTTCGAGCAAGAGGCACGTGCAGCATCTGCACTGGATCATCCGAACATCTGTACTATCTTCGAAATCGATGAGACGGACGATGGCCGCCTGTTTATCACCATGGCTTACTGCAGCGGCGGAACAGTGAAGGCGAAGATCGAGCACGGGCAAATGCAGCTCGAGGAAGCCCTTGACATTGCTATAGGAGCCGCACGGGGGCTTTCCAGAGCTCACCAGAAGGGCATTGTTCACAGGGATATCAAACCTGCAAACTTACTCCTAACGGAAGATGGAGAAACGAAGGTCGTCGACTTCGGTATCGCTAAGCTGGCAGGTCAGACCAAGCTCACAAAGACCGGTACGACTCTGGGAACGACATCGTACATGTCACCAGAGCAGGTGCAGGGTAAGGAGGTCGATCATCGCACCGACATCTGGTCACTCGGGATTGTTCTCTACGAAATGACGACAGGCAGACAGCCGTTCAGAGGAGATTACGATCAGGCGGTCATGTACTCCATAATACACGATGAGCCGGAACCGGTAGCTAATTTCGAGCCCGGAGTGTTGAAAGAATTGAATCGTGTTATAAAGAAAGCAATGACCAAGGATGCCAACCGGCGTTACCAGCATGCGGATGAGATATTGGGTGATTTACAATCACTGCGAGAGAAGATTATGAAGAAAGCGATCTCAGAACAGAGAGGCGGCGAGGAGAAACATCCGTCCATTGCGGTTTTACCATTTGTTAATATGAGCCCCGATCCCGGGAACGAGTACTTTGGCGACGGCCTGGCCGAGGAGCTCATTAATGCGCTTACCCGGCTCGAGGGTCTGCGGGTCGCTGCGAGGACCTCTTCATTCCGGTTTCGGGGGAAGGATCTTGATATCCGGGAAATTGGCAAGCAGCTCAATGTGAACACGATCTTAGAGGGGAGCGTTCGCAAAGCGGGTAACAGGCTACGGGTCACAGCGCAGCTGATCAACGTAGCCGACGGTTACCATCTCTGGTCTGACCGGTACGATCGAGAGATGAAAGATATCTTTGCAATCCAGGACGAGATAACAGCTAACATTGTCGATCAGTTGAGGATCAAGCTCATCACGAAAGCGGGCGAGCCACTCATCAAACGGTATACGGACAACCTGGAAGCCTACAGCCTGTACCTGAAGGGACTCTATTATTGGAACAGCCTGACACCGGAAGGGTGGCAGAAGAGCCGGGAGTGCTACGAGAAGGCGATAGAGATCGATCCCGACTATGCACTGGCCTATGTCGGATTATCGGTGTGGCACCAGAGCCTTGCATTCTGGGGGAATGTACGACCGGTCGAAGCAATGGAGAAATCCCGTGAAGCGGCGCGTAGAGCCCTGGAGCACGATGACACGATCGGTCTCGCTCACTGCCTCATAGCGGTGATCAATTGGGCGTACGACTGGGATTGTATAGAGGCCGAGAAGGCCTTCAAGCGGAGCCTCGAACTGGTACCTGCAATGGCGATATTGCATGTGAATTACGCGATATTCCTTTCCACGAGGCGGAGGTTCGAAGAGGCGCTTATAGAAGCTAAGACGGCGCAGCAACTCGATCCCCTCTCAAGTATCATCAATACCTGGGCATCGGCTATTACTATCTATATGGGACGCCCAGACGATGCGATCAATCAGCTCAAGCAGATCGTCTCAACAGATCCTGAGTACTGGCAGATCCATTACTTTCTCGGGCAGGCCTGTCTCTTTAGATCGAAATTCGATGAAGCGGTTATCAGCTGTGAAAGAGCGGTTGAACTTTCAGGGGAGGCGACAATCGCCGTCTCTGCTCTCGCATGCGCCTATTATCTCGCTGGGCGGGAAGATAAGGGGGAAAATCTGCTTGTTCGACTGCAAGAGCAATCTCGACTCGAATACGTTCAGCCGCACTTCTTTGTAGATATTCATCTCGCACGACGAGATATGGACGAGGCACTCCACTGGATTGAGAAGGCCATAGAGGAGCACGACCCCTGGCTCTGCTTTCTCACCGTTTATCCGGAATGGATGATTCCTCCTGATCCGAGGTTCAATGCTCTGCTGAAAAAGACCGGTATCGGATTATGATCAGTAAGAGCGTTACTCGAGATCGATGGAGCGGGAGGCAGTCGTTTTCTATATCATATTATTCGTATCGAAGTTGAAATCCCACACCTACCTCTTCTATCCTCACCACCTTGGAGAGTGCGATCTTTGAATGTAAATCTGTACAATGGCAGGCATGTACTACTGGTGGATTTAATGTTTCTAAGTAATCCAAAGTTCCTTTGAGTTGTTTCTCCGAAGGATTTAGTAAATGGAATCCACCAATGATGTCAATGATTCGAGTTTCATTACATACTTTTTTTGCATACTCGATTATATTGCAGATACCCGAGTGTGAACAACCGGTGATAATGACTAGTCCTTCTTTTGATTTATATGCCAAGGCGGTATCATCGAGTATGTAGTCTTCGGCCCAAACACCATCTTTCTTCACTTTTCCCACTGGTTGTAACCCTTCAAAGTCATTTGATCTTTCGATTTCTCCCAAATAAACCAAATGTTCAGTAATCCATACCGGAGATTTGCTAAATTTCAAATCCATTCGCCTTGAGATTTCGTCTTCACTGAGCAGTGATCCTATTTGCCAGGAATCCATGATAATTTTAGGTAAAAAGGCATCGGGATGAGATACGAGGATGGGACGTTTGAAAGTTAATCCCTGCATAGCCCAATTGGTATGCAATTGAATTAAGGAAACGAGACCCCAGGTGTGATCGCAATGTCCGTGGGATAATACGATATAATCGATGTCTTGCAGATTGATATGCATCTTAGACGCATTTTCTATAAATAAATCAGAGTATCCATTATCAAACAGTATATTGATATGATCACATTCAATGTAAAAACTCAAACCGGGTTCTCCCCGGAAATCGGCATCAATTTGAGTTAACGTATTGTTATCGATCAGTACAGTTAGTTTGAGACCACTCGAATTTTCATCTTGAGCAAGGATTTGGCCATTGATTATTGGAAACAAGAAAATCATGCTTACTATGAACTGCACATAAGATTTTTTTATGAATCTGCGTAGTGTGGAAATCATTTTTACCTCCCGGATTATTGTTTGTCCAGTGAAAATCATAACGCGTAACATATGACTAGTATCTTGGACAGGTTTACGAATTACCATCATCGTTCAAAATACCAGCGGCGATCACTATCTGCCATTGTCAAATAGTATCTCCTGCATCCTAGTTCTTAAAGAGACAGGTTGTCAATTTCGTAACTTATATGTGACACGACATCTTTAGTGATTGAGGCCCGGAAAATAGATTGTCATATGGTAGGCTGTATGGTGTACAATAAGTTATAATGAACGGAGATTAATGCTCATAGGGAATGGTAAGATTTAATTAATTTTCGAAGCTATTATGATCTGCAGGATCATCTCCCATTACAAGATTGTAGAAAAGCTCGGCTAGTGTGGGATGAAAGGGGTATCCAATGATAGGTAAGACAATTTCTCACTATCGTATCATTGGGGAGCTCGGTCGGGGCGGGATGGGGGTGGTGTACAAGGCCGAGGATATAAAGCTCAAGCGAACTGTCGCTCTGAAATTCCTCTCGCCCCAGGCGTTGGGTACGGAGGAGGAGAAAACACGCTTTATCCATGAAGCCCAGGCCGCTGCGGGTCTGAGTCACTCCAATATCTGCACGATTCACGAGATAGAGGAATACGAAGGACAGTCTTTTATAGTAATGGAATGCGTAGAGGGCCAGAGCCTGAAGACTAAAATCGAATCGGCCCCGCTCAAGATCGACGAGGCGATCGACATCGCCATTCAGGTCGCCGGCGGATTGCAGGAAGCACACGAGAAAGGCATCATCCACCGCGACATCAAGCACGCCAACATCATGATTACTCCCAAAGGTCAGGCAAAGATCATGGACTTCGGTCTCGCCAAGGCACGTGGGCAGACGGTGGTGACCAGGATGGATACGACGCTTGGCACCGTTGCCTACATGTCGCCGGAGCAGGCTCGCGGGGATGCTGTCGATCACCGGACCGACATCTGGTCGTTGGGCGTTGTGCTTTACGAGATGATCACCGGGCAGCGCCCCTTCAAGGGGGATTACGAACAGGCTGTCATCTATTCGATACTGAACGAAGAGCCGGAGCCCGTGACAGGCCTGCGGACCGGTATACCGATGGACCTGGAGAGAATCATCGACAAGTGTCTTCGAAAGGATGCGGATCAGCGGTACCAAGGCGTTGCTGATTTGATCACAGACCTTCGGCAGGTTCTCGGGAGTCTCAGGACAACCCGTACCGCTGTCTCTGCAGCACCGCAGCTGGCGCCGACCGGCAGGCTCATGCGGTGGTCCTGGCTGGCAATCGTCGCGTTACTCATCGTCCTTGCCGTGGTGATTCTCCCTCGCTATTTTGCCCCTTCTGAGAAACCTGCGTTCGATGATAGGAAAATGCTTGTGGTGCTTCCTTTCGAGAACCTCGGACCGCCGGAGGACGATTACTTCGCTGCGGGGATGACCGAAGAGATTACCAGCCGGCTCGCTGTCGTGAGCGGGCTGGGTGTCATCTCGCGCACGAGTGCAGTCCAGTACGATCGCACGGGTAAAACACTCCGGCAGATTGGCGAGGATCTGGGAGTCGACTACGTGCTCGAGGGAACTATCCGGTGGAACAAGCATGCCGAAGGCGGGAGCCGCGTCCGGGTCACGCCGCAGCTTATTCGGGTGTCCGACGATACCCATCTCTGGGCCGAGACGTACGACCGGGTACTGGAGGACATCTTCGCCGTGCAATCTGGAATCGCCGAACGGATCATCGAGCAGCTCGGGATCTCCGTGCTGGAGCGGGAACGGGATGCGGTGGAAGCGAAGCCGACTGAAAACCTCCTTGCCTACGAAGCATATCTGCGCGGACTCACTCACCTGAGCCGCGCTGGCGCTCAAGAAGACAGATGGCGTAAGGCGGAAACACTCTTCCAGCAGGCGGTGGAGCTGGATTCCACCTTCGCCCTGGCGTTCGCCAAGCTTTCAGGCGTGCATGGCGAATTATATTTCTGGGGATTCGACAAGAGCGAGGAGCGGCTGGCCAGGTGCAGGATGGCGGCGGAACGGGCCCTCGAACTCCAGCCCGATCTCCCCGAGGCACACCTGGCCCTCGGTGGCTACTACTATATGGGATTCTTCGACTATGACCGGGCGCTTCGCAAGTACTCCATCGCGGCCAAGGGTATGCCCAACAGTCCCGAGCTGCTTGAGGCTATCGCTTACATCTGGCGACGTCAGGGATTGTACCAGGAGGCCCTTGGTTACCTCGAGAAGGCAGCGGCCCTGGACCCGCGGCACTTCTGGTACCCGATGCAGATAGGGCTTACCAACTGTTTCCTCCGGCAATACGCCGAAGCGGAGCCCCACTTCGATCGGTCACTATTCCTGGAACCTGAACAGATCGCCTCTTACGTCTTTAAGTGGTTAAATGTCTTGATTTGGACTGGAGACGTGCAGAAGGCCCGGGCTGTTCTGGAATCTTCGCCTGTGCGGACGGCTCCCGCGATTGCGGGGGCTTTATTATGGCAGTACATATACGAGCGTGACTACCAAGGGGCCCTGAACCATCTTTCCGATCTACCGGAAAAGATCACAGATCTATCGCTCGACATCACACCTCGGGAATTGCTCGCGGGATACGTGTACCGGCGGTTGGGTGATTTGGAGCGTGCTCGCGCTTCCTACGATTCGGCCCGAGTCCTCATGGAAGCGATGGTTCAAGAACATCCTGAGGATGGCTCGGTCCATAGCACTCTTGGCCTGGTCTACGCCGGTCTCGGACACAAGGATGATGCAATTCGTGAGGGGAAAAAGGGAATGGAACTTTATTACCATGATGCGATCAATTCCGCCAATCGGGAATGGGATCTGGTTTGGATATATATCCTGCTGGAAGAGTACGAAGACGCTCTGGACCACATTGAGCATCTTCTGTCCGATCCGTCGTTGATTTCGGTTCCGTATCTCAAGATCCATCCGGATATGGATCCGCTGCGTGACCATCCGCGATTCAAACAGATTCTCAGCAAGTACTCGGAGAACACATCATGATCGGCCGGATGGTTGCAATAATGCGCGTATCAGTTTTGTTACACATTATCGGTGCCGTTGCGCTCGTTGCCTTGGCCGGTTGCGGTAAGCGACCGGTGATTCAGCCGGAGGTGATGCTGGCGCCGGAATGTGAGATTTTATCGGGACCGGCGAAATTTGCTGACTCAGTACGGGTAGCGTTGCTCGATAAGGTCCGGCCCGAGCATGCTCCCTGGGCGCGTAGTGCTAGTGAGCAGCTGTTGTTCCGCCATCTATACGAAACGCTGATCACCATCGACTGTCTCGGAGAGGTACAGACCGGCCTCGCTGGATCATGGAACAGCGGAGAGGGTGGCCGGCGCTGGACGTTCGAGTTGCGTGAGGGCGCAGAATTTTGGGACGGCACTCCCGTGACCGCTCGTGATGTAGCGAGGAGTTGGCAACACACGGTATCGGAACCAATGACACAGGGCGCCGGTATCGATTCGGTCACCGTCGTTGGTGATCGCATCCTGCACGTGTATCTCACACGACCTCATCGGCGGATTCCCCGTGCGCTTTCTGCCCCTGCATTTGCGGTGGCGAAATCGTCCGAGCATTCTCACTGGCCTCTCGGCACTGGACCGTATAGGGTTGTTCCATGGGGAAGATGGTCTGTTGGAATGTCTCGGCGCACAATCACGGCTCATCCGGCATTCGGTATGGATGGGCCAGTCATCAAGTTCGTCGAAGCCACCACGTACGATGAACGAGATCTGCTCGAGGGTGTGATCGATGTGATGGTCACAGCCGATCCGGCTGTCATCGAGTACGCGGCGAGCAGACCACAACTCTCTACCATAGCGCTGCCGTGGGATAGGACGTATGTGTTACTCTCGATCTCTCGTATCGAGAAGCTCCGGTGGGGCAGCACGCTCGGTACGTTCTCTTCGGATCTCTCGGACAGGCTAGCTCGGGACGCGGTGAGGGGTGCCGCGCGCGGTTACCGCCCCCCGTCCTGGTGGGATGATCTCTCCCGTTGCGGCGACCTATTCGCCGCCGTTCCATTGTTTCCCCCCATCCCTCGATATGTGTATTCATCATCCGGTTTGCACCGCATCCTTTATGATGTGAACGATCCGATAGCCCGTGATCTCGCCGAACGGATTGTTGCTCTCGCAGCCACGGACCCCTTCGTTTCTCCCGAGGCGGCGGCAATCGCCTCTGCAGTTCCCGGTCTGATCAGCGACACTGCTGGAATAGCTGCAGAGGGTGTGACGAGGAGTGAACGAGACCTGAGCCTTCGGCACGGTGACGACTTCGCCTACGTCATTCCAATTCCGCGGCGGCCGCCTGATCCATGTCATGAGGCCCACAAGCTGGTAATCCGGGCGCAGTGGCTCTCGACCTTTAAGGTCGATCTTTCCAAAGCTCTCATTCCGCTCGTGGACACACGCCTGCATGTGATCGTCAATCGCAGCAAGGTTGGATTGATAGTCGATTGGTACGGCAACATCCTCATAGCGAATGAAATGTTGCTGGGGAGATAATTCATCATGACCTTCCGCACCCGACTGCTCATCATATTTCTTCTGGCCGTTCTTGTTCCGATGATTGTACTCGCACTCTTCATTCGCGATGAGATGACCGAACGCCTCGCAGCTCAGTATGAACGCCGTGTCGAATCGCTGGTCGCAGTGATCGAGGAAGATCTGGCACAGGAGGGAGACGCTATTGCCACCGCTCTCGGTGTTCTTCGAAAAGCCGTCGTCAACGACAACCGTTTTCGCCGGGCAGCGGTGGATAGAGTCCTAGAAGAGCGGCGCTACCTTCTCGACTACGCAGGGAATGCAATGCAGCTCACCGGACTCTCCATGCTCCAGATCCAAGACGAAGCCGGTCGCATCATCAGCTCTGGACATTTTCGTAACGAATACGATCGATTGGAGCCGGAGTTACCAAAGCTGCTCTCATCCACTCCAGAGGGGATAGCGATCGTACAGGCGCGGGCTCCGGATGCACCCTTTCTCGCCTTGGCCCGTGCTGATTCCTTTCAGATGGGGAATAGAACGTTCACGATCGTCGCCGGTGTGAAGGTGGAGCGGCGCTTTCTCACTCGCCTGGCTCGGGAGGCCGAGCTGCAGGTGGCTCTGATCTATCCGGGTGGTATGCTGGCTCCGGGGACGGATCGATCCAAGTCGGGGGTGGATGGAACACGGTCAGGGATCGTTGAATCACGGGATCGTGATACGGTACGCGCTGTGGACGTACCACCATCAGGGACGGATGTTACACATAAAACTGTCCCGACACACGATATCGATGTCCCACAATCAGAGACGGAAGTTCAGCGTGATCGTGCCCCGGCCCGTGCCATTGTACGGGAGCTGCGTGTACCGTTCATCGATTCGGAACGGGGTGAGCTGGCTTATGCGAAGTTTCGCGTTACCCATCAGCTCACTGAACTGCAGTCTCTCCGCAGCAGTATCGATAGATGGTTTCTCGTTGCCGTGGCCGCTGCCGGTATTCTCGCAGTCATGTTGGTGGGCTGGCTCGCCTCACGGATCAGCCGGCCGCTGGAAACCGGCCGCAGGGATGAGATAGGTGCTCTCTCACGTCTCCTCGGTGCTATGACCGAGAGGCTGCGTGCGAGTGCGGTCCGGATCAAAGACGCAGAGCGCCGTGCCACAATAGGGGAACTGGCGCGGCAGGTGAACCACGATATCAAGAACGGACTCACACCGATCCGCAATGTGTTTCGCCACCTCGTTCAGCTGGCGCAAAACAATCCGAATCAGCTTCCGGATGTATTCCAGGAGAGAGAGGGTACCCTTGATTCCAGCATTTCCTACCTGGAGGACCTTGCATCCAACTATGCACGACTGTATCCTCGAACCGAACGCCGGCCCATTGATGTGAATGAGATCGCCCGGCAACTCGTCATGGATCTCCAAGGTTCAGGTCACGTGGATCTTCGCATGAATCTCGGTGATGGAATTGTCGTTCTCGGCGATCCTGTAGCGCTCAGGCGAATACTCGAGAACCTGGTCAGTAATGCCATCGATAGTCTCGGATCACGGCCGGGGAGGGTTACCATCTCAACAGCGCTCGTATCTGGAGAGGGCGATCGATCGCGAGTACGGATTACGGTGAGCGATACGGGAATAGGTATGAGTGAGGAGCAACGGGCGAAAGTCTTCGACGATTTCTATACCACAAAGGATGGAGGAACGGGATTGGGCCTTTCCATAGTGCGAAGACTGGTTATGGATCTCGATGGCTCCATCAATGTGGAGAGCGTGGAGGGGAAGGGAAGTCGTTTCATCATCGATCTGCCTGGATCGGGTGCAGCTCGGCCGGACTCGGGAGGGTAGTATCAATGACATTGGTGTTAGTTGTGGATGATGTCCCCACCCTGGCGGAACAGTACGCCTATGACCTAAAGAGAGTGGGCGGTTACGAGACGCTGGTTGCAACGGGAGGTCAAGAGGCGCTCGATATCATCGCCGGAGAAACGGTTGATTGCATGATCCTGGATCTCGAGATGCCCGGCGTCGATGGATTTGAAGTACTCCGCACACTCAAGGAGCAGGGCATACAGATCCCCGTCATCGTCTACACGGGAACGGGTAACTACGACCGCTGTGTTCAGGCGATCAGGCTCGGGGCTTACAGTTTCATTGACAAAGCGGAATCAATGGAGCGGGTGGCTCGGGAAGTGGAGAACTCCCTCGAGCGGGTGAGACTGGAAGCCGAGGTCGAGATCCTCAAACGGGATCTGGGAACGGAGACTCCACTCATCGGCTCGAGCCAAGCGATGCAGGTATTAAAAGAGGGGATCGCACGGGTGGCACACATCCCGAGCCCTGTGCTGATCGTGGGTGAGAGCGGTACCGGAAAGGAGCTCG
>SMTZ1_10009922_pt1 | contig 11244 bp, 9 predicted proteins | sample DeeMarSWOR136_30_FD_25667 | JGI IMG/M metagenome (IMG submission 25667)
AAACGCACAAAGGTGATGTCTGGAGCTTTACGACCGAAGGCGCTGTGGGTAGTCCGAGTCCGGCTAAAGGCGCTGTGGACGTAACGCAAACACCCGTTCTAACCTGGGCACCTGGTTTTGGCGCTACACATGAGGTTTACTTCGGCGCCGATGCAGCCTCTCCGGAGCTTAAAGCCAGTGGCAACCTTGGTGAGGAGAGTTATGAGCCCGGACAGCTCGAGTGGAATACAACTTACTACTGGCGTGTTGATGAAGCGAATAACACCAATGCCGACAGCCCGTGGACAGGCCCACTCTGGAGCTTTACTACAGCCAACTTCCTTATTATCGACGATATTGAGAGTTACAATGATATTGCTGAAGGTGAACCCGGCAGTAACAGGATTTATAACGCCTGGCTGGACGGATACGATGATCCGACAAATGGTTCTCAAACTGGTCATTTAGATCCTCCATTTTACGAAGAGACCATCGTTCACAACGGTAATAGGTCAATGCCGATGTACTATGACAATGCAGTCGGTAAATCCGAATCGACTTTGACATTGACATCTAATAATGACTGGACAATTAAAGGTGTCGACACGCTGACAATTTGGTACCGAGGTAGTAATAACAATGCTGCAGAGACGATGTATGTTACCCTGAATGGCAGCGCTGCTGTCGATAATAATAATCCAGAGGCGGCACTGTCTCCACGCTGGACCGAATGGAATATTCCCTTGCAGGCATTTGCCGACCAGGGTGTGAATCTCTCCAATGTAACTTCGATTACTCTTGGTCTTAGATCGGTTACCGGTGGTACAGGCATGTTGTTCTTCGACGATATTCGACTGTATCCACCGGCACAATAACTTGGGATTTGGCTGTTGAGTCAAGTTATGCACTAAATTCTTATGGGGCCTATTCTGAGTAATTCGGTATAGGCCCCTTTCTTTTAAGATAATACCCTTGGAACAATTACACGATTGCTACATTTCTTTTGCGCCGTATCTTAATCCGTTAATAACTTTAAAATATTCATATTTCTGCAAAAAATTCGCATTTATTCGGACTTGATATAGGCAAAATCAACACTTGTGGAGACATTTTAGTGACAAGATGTCACCTGGAAATCAGGGTGTTTTTCAGCTCTTGAAAGAGGCGACTTTTCGATGTAGACGGACAGACTTGGAGGCTAAACTTGTCAATTTCATGAGCAGAACTCGTAGGACAGAAAGGCTTTCTGTTGATGTCAGCATAACCGCCGCTCCGAGGTCAGTTATGATTTTCTTAAACATTTCTGCCTCGTTCCAAACTATGTCTGCCCCAATTAGAACGGCAGGTTTTGTTACCTGCTGTTCGGAGGAAAAATATGTTTAGAAAATTGATCTCTAGACGTTTCTTCGTCAAAACCCAGAGCGTTTCTTTAGACTTTGTTGCCACCCCACCCCCGACTGCCTGGAGGCGGTTTGGTGGGAGACCTGGGTCGTGGCCTTGAGTTGCTGAAGGTTGTCCCATGTCATTTTTTTCAATATGGTCAATTAATGCCCAAACGGCATAGGTTTTTCAACGGCCAAGATGCTAACATCATGTTCTCGATATGCCTTGAATCATTTCGTTGGGAACGCTTGCAGCATGTACATGCGGGAATCCATTACGATCTGAGTTAAAGATTACCCATCTTAAATCAGGGGTGAGATAAGCATGCGCGTGAGTATTCTGAGGCTGGCCTCTCGACGTCTGCGATTCACAGACTACGGCGGTTCTACCTGTCGTAATCGAGCCAATTACTATCTTACAGTTCTGTTGCCAGTCGTCACAGCAGAAGAAACGTCCGCACCGGGAGACGTTTACGTGATTGAACTTGTACCCTCGGGCTACGACACGTGCTGGCTCATCTGCTCTAATGGCCAGCAGATTGCCTTTTTCCGGCAAATAGTCACCACGTGCCATAACCGTTAAAAGAATATCCTTGGTTTCTCCGATCCAGACTTGGTGTCCTGTTACAGGAGTAGTATAGGGTGTGCCAACCTGCAGATTCGTTCTCTGGCGGCCGGATAAGGAAAGCAGATATAGTGTAGCCCCCTCTGGCCCAACAAGCTGTTGAAGCTTACCCTCAGGTGAAAACGTGCCCCCTCGGTTGTGCTGAATCAACAATTGTTCGCCGTCCGCCGGTTCGAATTGCGGATGAGGATTGAAGATATATGAGTCCTCGTCAATGATCGCCTTGGTTTGTTTCTCAAGGTCGATAAGTAATATTCCGAACCTTTTGTATTCGTTATCAATCCTTTTCCCCCAGGTGTAGTACCTGCCATCCGGTGAAATCGTGCCCATACTGACGATTTGCTGTTCCTGTTTCATTTGAAATACTCTTCGCGGCTTTCCTTCTGATAGGTCAGTCCGCATCAGGCCCAACACATGGTCATCAGTATACTTTAGATAGTAAAACACCCCATTGCTGGATATTGCAGAGCCGGAAATCCCGATGGCCACATCCAATAGGTGTTGCTTCCACGTTCGGATTTCAACAGCAATAAGTTCGATCTTGTTGCCACCTTTAAGTCTTGGATTCTTTCTCTCGTAGATGAAGTACCTCGAATCACCTGAGCAATAGGGAAGTTCACAATAAATGTTCGACTGCTGGAACCGTTCTGTAGTGATTTGCCAAATTTCTGATCCTGTAGGTTGTTGCTCCAATCTGACGGCGCCGGTTGCAAGAGAATTGCTTTCTCCGAGGATTTTTCTGCATATGCCAGCTGCTCCTATCGTTGTTTTTGCGATTTGGCAAATAGCAGTTCGCCTGGTAATCGGCCAACTATCTTCTATCTTTGACATGGCGTATCCTTACTTGTTACTTCTCATATTCCCTGTTCGAGTCTGCTACTCGCAGACTGAAGCAAAGGTATAACATTTTAGACGGAGCTTCCGGTAAAACCAAATATGCCCATGGCTATATGTTATCAGAATTCTGTTTTTTAGCATACCCTTCATCTTGGTATCCACTCCAGAGTTCGACATCCGTTACCTGGCTCCCTGCATTGCTAGCGGTCGCTCCAAATCGATACCGCTACGCTTTCCACCATTGTCTTAATATAGAGTCTCTGAGAACGCCGGATATTTGGTGAAAAAAGATCTACCCCGCACGCGACGAAACAACAACTCAACCCCTCCACCCCAACGCGCGACTACCCGGAGGCCGTTTGTAGGAGAGATCTGGAGCGGTAGCGCTTGCGTTGCTGGTTCTCCCCCTATTTGCAGGAATTCCCACGTGACGGTATAATATGTGCAATAAAATGGACAAGATTGAGGAATTAGAATATGAAAACACGCACTATGCAATTCGGAACTCATTTTCTCACAGTTACCGTTCTGTCAGCCAATAGACGATGTATATAATTCGCCGAGAACAACCACAGGATATTTCGAAAATCCGGGAGGTTAACAGACGAGCCTTCGGCCGGGAGCAAGAGGCTTTGGTTGTCGACAAACTGCGGGATAACTGCAACACTATACTCTCTCTTGTGGCATTGGCTGGAAATGAAGTTGTTGGACATATCCTGTTCAGTCCTGCAGTCATCGAGGGCGAGAACGGAAGACTCTGGGGTTCAGGCTTGGCCCCGGTTGCGGTGTTGCCCGAATATCAAAGGAAGGGCATAGGCTCTGAACTCGTACAGACGGGAGTAGCACGGATCAAGGAAGCTGGATGCCCTTACATTATCGTGCTTGGCTATCCCGAGTATTACTCCCGCTTTGGCTTTGAACCGGCCAGCAGGTTCGGAATCAGAAGTGAATGGGACGTACCCGATGAAGCGTTTATGATCCTGATGCTAAACAGGAAGGCCATGAAAGGTATTACAGGGGTGGCCAAATATCGTGAAGAATGGGCCGAGGCAATGTAGGTGAGTCTGACCTTGGATTCATGACGTGGGCATCATAGGGCATATAGCAGGCAGTAATGCAATCTTTAGAGTTAAATAAAAAGCTCGGGTTACATGAGAGGGCGGAATATGAGATTGCTGGAGGACATACACTTGAAGGATTCTGTAGAAATCAGGACAACCCCCCAGAAGGTCTTTGATTTCCTTATTCATCTTGTTGATGACGAAAGCTATCGTGCTTGGCATCCTGATGATCATGTTGCTCTTCGTTGGATAAAAGGACAACCTTGTGAAGAAGGATCAGTTTTATACGCTGAAGAATACATTCACGGGAAATTGCACAAACTTAAATTCCTCATTACAAATGTGGTTCCAAACAAAGCAATCGAATTTATGCCTTTGTCTCGACTCTTGAGAATATACTTCCCAAAGAATGCATTTACGATAGAGCCAAAAGGAGACACCTGTGTTTTCACCGCAACAGGGTGTCTCCGAGTGGGTCGGATAGTCAAAATTCTGGCCAAAACAAACTTGAGGTTGGCCTTGCAAGTGTCAAGAAACATATGAAAGAAGAGGCAGAGAACTTGAAAAGGATACTGGAGTCGTAATCCGAGGTTGAACGGTGTGTGAGATGAAAGGCACGAGGTCAAAACGGAAGAAAATGATGGAGCGATTGAGTTTCTTCATAGGAAACTGGAACTTAGAATACAAAGTACCCAAAAGCAGGTTCAGCAAAGCGGCCACAGGCACGGGAACCGGTACGTTCAGGAGAGCACTGAACGACAAGTACGTGTATTTCGATTATTCATGTTCTCTGACTACGGGTGATGGAGAGGCCCACGGAATATTTGCATGGGACCAAAAAGCAAAGGTATATAGATACTGGTGGTTCGAAGACTCTGGGGATTTCTCCGAAGCAGCAGGCGATTTTATCAATGACGAAACGCTGTTTCTAAAATGGCGCGATATACTGCTAATACAAGCATTCAAGAGAATTGACGACGATAAACTCATATTAAGGATGGAACACAAAGCCCCAAAAGGAAAGTACGAGTCCATCTTAGAGGTCGTGTTCACGAGGAAGAGATGACCCCAAACAGAGCTCTTTTCGGCCCTCGCCTGATTCTTGACTGAACATCGCCAGCATGAACAACATGCGCTCATGCAGAGACCTCCTGCAAAAATTGCACGCCAGCTTAACATGGAACAACCGCGTTTCGAGAGGGTTAATTAGGCTCCAGGAAACTCTAAACACAATATAACCTGATAAATACCCGTAAACGCAACTGCAAAAGTGTAAATGAAAAGTGTATTTGGATGTCTGCATTTGTCAGACGTGCATTAAAACTGAGTGTACATCTGAGCAGGTGTCAGTTCTGCAAAATTGTCAGACCGCTGTACTAAGTGTTTTCTAATGTCTAAGCAAAGATGACAGGTAGATGCATAGCCTTCAGGTATATCTTCATACTGATATTCTTTACCTAACTTGTACAACTCTTCAATGTCAGTGATGAGAGCCTTCAGAACCGGCCGCTCATCAAGATTTATCCCATTAAAGAAAAAGCTTGGGTCATGGCAATCTCCAAGGGAGATCCCACCGCAGAAACCACCGATATAATTTCCATAGTTGTCAATGTGGACATGTTGAGGGCTGGTTAACCTTCTTGAACATGACTGATCAAAAAAGGATTGTGCAGGACGTTTTTGAAACAAATAGCCAAGTTGATAAGGCAGTCTGCCCATTGGTATCACCTCCGCGTGATTCAGACTACCTATGCCGATTCGGTTTGTGTATTCCGAAAAAGTCAATGTACTTGCAACAACAAGTTGCTTAAACTGGCGGTAGAAAAAAGTCTGATAAACCATAGTATTTTTTCCAAAGATCCTTTTTGCGATTTTGATGGCTCTGAGTGTTCTCTCGAAAGGCACATGTTCGAGCAGGAAAGGATTCACACTTATCATTATTCCATCCAGACCTGCTTGCTTCAAAAGTCTCATTCGTTTTTCTGCCCCCTCATCGGCTGTACACCAATAGCAGTTGGTCTCGACAAAAGTGGATGGGATATTATACACACGAGCCGTCTCTGTCGCTTGTAGGAGAAGATCAAAATTCAAGAATGGTTCGCCTCCAGTAAAATGTAGTCCTGAGTTCAAGTCGATATGGTCAGGGCCATAAATACTCGGTCTAATTTTATCTGATAATAGTGATAAGTATGTGTCCAAATCTTCTTGGCTGATCCAGTCTTCATCCCACTTGGGCGAACAGGCGTACATGCAGTGTTTACATCCGCTGTTGCACTTATATGTCAGCAACAGCCCTGCAGAAACAGGTTCGGGGATAATTAGTCTGCTGCCAGTTCTCATGCCGTCATTTTACGAATGGCATTGCTGATTTCAAGTGAAAGAAATTAAGCATCTCCTGGCCTCCTGGTCTACTTTGCCAAACAATGGACAGTGCAGGAAATACTCACTAAAAATACGATCTCCTCTTTTTTGTTTGATGGATTTGCACCATCTGGTTAAGATGCTTCTAAGACATCCATAGAATCGATTGTCTTGCCAGTAGGGGTTGTTATGAACAAAAGCAGGAATGTCGCCTTTGTAGCCGTACTTTATGTAGCATGCTGCTCAACAGTAGGCAATGATTCGGTAACAGAGAGAAAAAAGAAATCCGGGAACTCCGCATCCCCGTTTACAGTGAAAAATGAAGGAATTTTCGTAACCTTTACTAATCATCTTCACCCCAACAATCGAATCGGCTACCGGATCTTTGAACATACTCCTATAGTGTTTGGAAAAGTGCCCCGGAATATTCAGGAAGCGGGCATTGATTTGCCTCAATTAGCAAAACTCGAAAAAGAATTATCTAAAAGACCAGAGGTCCTGACCGTTAAGCATCATATAAATCAGGAACATTGGATTCGGCAAGATTGGACGTTCTATCTGGCGCCAACGCACGACGGTATTGACATACTCCTTCTGGTTGATACGTTTGATATGGGGCTGCCGTCTTACTATGGTATTCAACAATGTTTCCGCATGAGCGGCCATACAAATGCTCCCTGGCGGCAGAAGATAGCCAAAACACCGGCATTCAGCGAGTACGATTTATGGGCTCAGGAGGAAAACCAGCTTTACAAAACCAGTCTTACCTGGGTGCGACGCAACGGCCAGTGGCAGACACTTCCAGCAATCAAAGAGGCTGTTGGCGCTCGTACACCACTGGGTTTGCTCATCGACAATAAACGAATGAAGGGAAAGTTAATGAGCAAGGTCGGACCGTATGAAGCCAAGATGTTAGAACCGGTTGACGATGGTCTAATCACCCGCAGTAATCTGGAGGGAACCTGGATTAGCGGCATTTTCTGGGAAGGTACTTCGCATCTCACTAATCATCATCCAGCCGACTGTTTGCACACAATTGTGAACATCGGCGGCATTCCAAGTCATTCGAAGCGGGCCGTTCGGGGGAAAATCTATTGGTTCCGCGGAACGAAGATGGATTTGGCAAAGAGTTTTCAACGCGATTTTCGACAGTAGTGAATAAATCTAACGTTCAACTCCAGGATCGTTAATCTTTCTCGCCTCCCACATCAAACCACGATAGTTGGGATTGGTTACTGTCAGAATGGCAGTAATATGAGGAAAATAGATAAACATCATCTTTTCGTATATCTTTTCGATATCTACACTTATGAACATCTGCTTCTACTGGTATATGTTTTGCAGTTTTAGCAACGGTGGCTGAGCAGGTAGATTTGCAACGGCCAGAATGTGAGAAACTGAAAAACAGAATAGAGAGAAAATATTTTAAGTAAGGGCCTTTAAAATGTACAAGGTATGGAACAATTTCAAAACAACATTACTATTATCCTTGCTCATGGGATTATGCCTGGCTATTGGTTACCTACTTGGGGGTCAGGCTGCACTACTCCCAGCATTAATGATTGGGGCTGCAATAAACTTCTTCGCTTTCTTCTTCAGTGACAAGATAGCTCTGGCAACAATGCGGGCAAGACAGATTTCAAGACCAGAAGATCCAATACTCTGGGATACGGTCCAGGAACTTTCTGAACGTGCTGGACTACCTATGCCAAGAGTATATATTTCGCCCGCACCAGCTCCCAATGCGTTTGCGACGGGCCGCGGACCACACCACAGCGCTGTCTGTGTTACAGTTGGTCTGCGACAAATGCTTTCCCATGAAGAACTCGAAGGTGTAATCGCACATGAGCTCTCTCACATAAAGCATAGAGATATATTGATTAGCACTATCGCAGCGGTCGTAGCTGGAGCAGTCAGTTGGGTGACATATCTGGTCTTCTGGGGTGGTGGTAGCAGACGGACTAATCCGTTGGTGGCATTGCTACTGCTAGTCCTGGCACCTATAGCAGCAACACTAATACAGATGGCCATCAGTCGCTCACGCGAGTTTGAAGCCGATCGTTTGGGGGCCAGACTTGCCGGAACAGGACGCGGATTGGCGCGAGCATTGCAGAAGCTGGAAACAGCCAGCAAACGAATACCTCTTCGGGTTCCTGATGCTCAAAGCAATATGTTTATTGTTGCGCCGCTGACTGGAAGCGAAATGGCTAAGCTATTTAGAACTCATCCTCCCACAGAAGAACGGATTGCAAGGTTACTGGATATGTAATATGGATATCATACTGGAATTACTCCAAAAAGGGCGAAGACAGAGTTGAAAATTTCAGGTTCGATAGAGATATGTAGCCGGATTATCACGTTTTGAAGGATCTTTGGAAATAAAACGTGATGAGCGAACGATCAATTACATTTGTTAGGCTTCGCTGCGAATTTTTCCATCTTACACCTTTCTCTGAAGCCTCCCTTTGATAGAATAGCCGTCTATGTTTGGCCAATATGCATTGGCAGATGGTCATACAAAAGCAATATGTGAATAGATTAATATTCTTTTATGGGAGAATTGATGACTAAAGCCGGCTTTATTCCTATATCTTTTGATGCTTATGTCGACCTTCATATGAGGTCCAACCCGAAGGATATGGCACGCGAGGAAGTTATATCTATGTTACGATCTGCATTGACCGGCCACAAAAATGGTACAAAATGTCATTGTGGGAATCCAATATGGGTCATTGGCTCAGCTTTTGTTGGTAATGCCTGTTTCACGTGCATAACCGGTGAAGCGTATCCTGATGGTGACTATGAGATTGACGAGGCCATCTGAACCAGGCCTTGGAGAAACAGTGCCGCGGCAAGCACGGTGCCAAAGAATAACCACCCCACCCCGGTCCGCGACTGCCGGGAGGCGGTTTGAGAAAAAATCCGATCAGAGGGAATTTGAACGATCACAAATCAAGAGCAAATGAACAAGCACAAAGTTCTTCTACATGGCAAAATATCGTCTACAGACGTTATCACGGAAGATAAACAGGGAATACAAAGCATAACTGTTGAAACATCCCAGTTCATATGGGATAAATCAAGTAGCTGCCAATTCTCATTGCTCTATGGCTGGCCCTTTGAGGGATCACATCTGATTAAGCATCTCAAGCAGGTTCTTCACAATCCTATCGGCTGCTTGGAATTCGACTCGGCTCGTGCCCAGCCAGGTCTCGTAACCTCCCAGCTTGTGTTGCTCGGCTGCTCGGCTGTGGGGAGATAACCGTGACTGCCGTTGGCATGGGAGATAGTAAAGGTCCGGCCAAAAGGGCTCTTCTGCTTTAATTTAAGTCCAATCTCTACGAAGACCTCAAACGGAATGGCACAAACACCCAACTCACCGACGCGAAAAGTCTGTAAGACTACAGAGATCTTGTCGGGAGACTTCTTCAGGTCCAGCACACGTTGCGCGTACACTCGCTCGCGTCTATGGTATTTTAGAGCATCTTCCGGCTTGTCCAGGATCTTGCGGGCAAAAGCGATCTGTTCCTGGGTAGGCTTTCGTACTGCTAGGCTCAACTCTCTCTGACGAACATCCAGTTCGACCCAGTCATAGAACTCAATCTCCTGAGCAGCGCGATGGACCACCTGGGCAACAAGGGTAGCCACCCGCGTCATCTTCGCATATGGTGGCCAGCGCTTCTCTGGCTTTTTAAGCCAGTCTATGTTATTGATATCGCCACTGGTCCCGTTTGACAGGATCCCCACGAAGGGCGGGTCCAGTCGGTCCGCACCGAGCATTTCCTGAATGCGGTCGGCGAAGACTCCGAAGTAGTCGGCGGAAATCACAGGTCCGGCTCTCGGGCCGACGTAGTGCAACGAGTAGTTGGCCAACAGAGCGATGGGCCGACCATCTCTGGACTGCACAGAGATAAAGACAATCTCAGGATCTATGGGACCGGCAGCCTTGAGAATGCTGGAATTGCCTCGCCCGGGATTCATCACAACTTTGTCTGTGCCTCCAAATGGATTAGGAGTGGGTGTGCCGGGTTTCATGAAGTAGCGGCGGTTGAAGACCTGAGTCGGTTCTTCTACACGGCCCCAGCCAATGCGAGCCGGTTCTAGATTATTCAGAGCCCGTCGGACGCCATCGGCTATACGCCGAATAATGAAACGCTGGTAGTTGCTGAACTTTCCGCCAGTTTTGACGTTGCTGGAGCCACGGGCACTGATTGAGGAATGCGTATGCGTGGCTGCCATCAGCATATTCTCAATGGATACCCCGGTCTTCTTATGGATGATGCCTTTTGCGGCATCAAAGACCTCACGAGAAACGCCGAGACTGTCAAGAATCACGAAAACCAACTTCGTCTTCCCGTCGTCTAGAACCAAACACCTTGCGTACAATTCATCGTGTATGTGTGTGGCAAGTGGCGAGTTCCAGCCGCCCACGATCGGTTCATCCAAGGGTGGGGTGATGTTGCTGGTAACTGCTCCAGCCCTGAATATGCGGACAACGGCTCTCTCGCTGGTTGTGCGCGCCTTGGTGGGCGCCTTCCCTGTTGAAGCAGCGGTCCCAGCAATTGCAAGAACTAAAATAGAAATCTCGAATAGCTTGATCTTCATGATTTCTCCTCTTGGCTGAAGTTGATACATTCCTTCTGATTCAATTATGTCGGAATAGGATTTTTCATTTGCCTTCAAAAAAGATGCTTCTGCACTCTGCGACATATCATTTTACCTGAACAACTTGCTCCATTTCAAGCCCTTAATTGTCAGAACCTCTAATACCGATAGAAGAATTATACGATTGCTACATTTCATTCCCACCGTATACTTAATCAATTACGAGTTTTTGTGTCGCGCAGCCGACACAAATGCTCTATTGGACTGAACCGCTGAAGCGTTATTTGGGCTTTTAATAAGCAAACCAATTCCGCATCATCGGTGAACATCGGATGGATTGGTGGGTTTAAATATTACACAAGGGGTGATTGGTTGATCTACTGCGAACGATCTA
>SMTZ1_10007104_pt1 | contig 11243 bp, 5 predicted proteins | sample DeeMarSWOR136_30_FD_25667 | JGI IMG/M metagenome (IMG submission 25667)
GTAACTCACGTACTTGTAGCTAAATTCTATACGACTACCGTCAACCCGTGTGCCAGATTTGTATCAAGAAGGAGACAGACGGACTTATAATCCGCAGCTTTCAACAAGGATTGTCATGCTTGACAAACGACATGATTGAATTAGAATTGCCTAGAGCTAATTCACTATATTGCAGTAGATCTATGAAAGGCCTAGATTATGGAAGGTAGAAAGAAGCTTATACTAATAACATCCATTGTTCTGTTGTGTCTACCATCACTCGCACACGCCCAGTGGCTTGAGGCGACAATTCATGTTCCGGATCCATTCAGTGGAGTCACGCATCCTCAAGCTTTCGTTTATGATCAGACACATAATAAAATCTACGTTGGAGGGCAATATGGTAATTGCGTGATTGTGATTAACGGTGAGACGAATGAAAAGATAGCTAGAATCCCAACGGGTTCGAATGTTGTGTCTCTTTGCGCTAATTCTACGTACAACAAAGTCTACAGCGCAAATGTTGGTAGCGATGATGTCACTGTGGTCGACGGCGCGACCAACAGCGTGATTGCAACTATCACTGTCGGTAACGCACCTAGTGCCTTAGTCTATAATCCTACCGACAATAAGGTCTACTGTGCAAATTGGTGGAGCGATAATGTCACTGTGATTGATGGCGCAAGCAATAGCGTGATTACGACAATCACCGTCGGCAACGTACCTTGTGCCTTAGTCTATAATCCTACGGACAATAAGGTTTACTGCGTAAATTCTGGTAGCGATGACGTCAGCGTGATTGACGGCACGACCAACAGCGTGATTACGACAATCACGGTCGGTGACCAACCTGTAGCCTTGGTCCATAGTTCGGTTAACAACGAGATCTACTGCGCAAATAAGTTCAGCGATAATATCAGCGTGATTGAGTGTGCAACCAACAGTGTGATTACGACCATTACGGTGGGCTTTCGCCCTTGCGCCCTAGTCTATAATCCCACCGACAACAAGGTCTACTCCGCAAATCGGCTTAGCGATAATGTCACCATAGTCGACGGGGCGATGTATAGTGTGATTACCACCATCACGGTCGGTGCTTATCCTCGCACCTTAGTCTACAATTCGACTAACAATAAGGTATACTGCGCAAACGATGGTAGCTATGATGTCACCGTGATTGACGGTGCGACCAACAGCGTGCTCACGACCATTACGGTGGGCGCTAGTCCTTGGGCTTTGTCTCATAATCCCACCAACAACAAGGTATACTGCGCAAATGCTGGTAGCGATGATGTCACCGTGATCGACGGGGCGACGGACAGCGTAATTGCCACCATCTCGGTCGGCGATTGCCCTGTAGCCTTGGCCTACAATCCGACTAACAACAAAATCTACTGCGCTAATAAATACAGCGATAACGTCACCGTGATTGACGGGGCGACGGACAGTGTGATTGCCACCATCACAGTCGGTGAATACCCTCAAGCCTTGGTCTACAATCCGACCAATAACGAGGTTTACTGCGCTAATCGGCTTAACAATAGTGTTCACGTGATTGACGGCACAACAAATAACGTGATTACAGTCGTCCCGGTCGGTACCCAGCCTCAGATCTTAGGGTATAATGTGACCAACAACAAGGTCTACTGCGCCAATGACATAAGCCATAATATTACTGTGATTGATGGGGTGACGCACAGTGTAATTACAACCATCTGGGTCGGTAATGATCCTACGGCGTTAGTCCATAATACTACTAACAATAAGGTCTACTGCGCGAGTGGTTACACCGCAGGTGTCACCGTGATTGATGGCGAAACCAATAGTGTAATTACGACTATCCCGGTCGGTGATTACCCTGGGAGATTAGTATATAATTCCACCAACAATAAAGTCTACTGCGCAAATGCGACTAGCGATGACGTCAGCGTTATTGACGGCGCAACTAATAGTGTAATTACGACTATTCCGGTCGAAGATCAACCTCGTGCCTTTGCCTGGAATCCAGTCCAGAATCGGACCTATGTGGCAAATTACTATAGTTCAAATGTTTCGGTTCTTCGGGATTCGTTGACAGGCATAGAAGAGCTATCGCGCAACGCTTCGCTTTTTATTTTGGACCTCTATCCCAATCCCGCAAAGACATCAATAATTGTTCATGCTTCAATACCATTACGAGTCGTCAACATATATGATATCCTTGGTGAATTAGTGAAAACAGCAGCAATAACAAAGCCCAATAATACCACAGAGATCTTGGTGAAAAACCTAAGTGCTGGTGTTTATTTTGTGAAGGTAAATACTAGGGAAACTGAGTTCATCAGGAAAGTGGTGATCACAAGATAATATGTTGTCGGAATAGCGAAATGAGAGGGGAGTAGTTGATACTACTCCCCCTTTTTCATTTGGTCCACTTTTGGTCCAATTTGGGCATAGAATTGACGGAATTAGGTAGAATTCCGTTCAATAGCGAGAAAGAGCAAAATCCTCGCAAAGCATTGATACACCGTAATCTCAGCGAATTCAAAGTGTAGTATATTCGGATTCGAAGTCCAGGCAGATCCACGGACTGGTGGTCCGTAGATCGTACATGTCCTTGAGCAACACGCCAGTGTTCATAATGTATCATCAGGCACTATGTTCTTGACCGTCAGCATGTGACAGATCTGTGCCGCCTTGAATCAAGTGGTAGATTGTTAGTACCACACAGCCTGGTCTGAATCTACGTATTGACTTCCGCCTTACTTCATAGTAATATTATGTATGTTCAAAATGAAGCTTTTCTAGGTATCAAAAAAACGCAGTACCGTAAGGCTTTTGTCTAGAAGTAATATTGGAGATTAGGATGACATCAAGCGAAAACAGCCCGACCGATGGCACGCAGTTCGTGTCTTTACCACTTCCAATCTACACCACTATCCACCTAATTTGTCATGTGAATCCGTTAGAGGAAACGATTAGGTATGGCAAACGATAAAACAAAGAGCCTTGAGAAGGAATTGAGAGCCCTCGGAAATAAATCCGACAAGGGGGCGTCAGGCCGGAAAAAAGTGGATGTGTTGAATGAATTGGCAGATCAAGTAAGACATTCTGACCCCTCACAGGCTGAAATATACACGAGGAAAGCCCTTGCTATAGCCAAAAGATGCAGATACAAAAGAGGAATTGAGATAAGTTATTTGGATCTCGTTTGGCCTTCTTTCATACGGGGCTATGTGAAGAAAGCACTATCATATGCCAACAAAGCGTTGCGAATATCTTACGAAATTGATGATAAACGAAGCAGAGTGACTGTCCTCAAGTACTTTGGCATTATTTACGGCGAGCAATGTAATTATGATAAAGCTTTGGAAAATCTCTTCAACGCTCTGCAAATATGTGAAGAAACAAATAACGACAAAGCAAAGGCTCATATCCTTATGGAGATCGGTAACGTCTATTACCCGCAAAACGACTATGCAAAACAATTGGAATATTATTTAAGGGCACTCAAAGCTTCCGAATCAATTGGCGACAGAGATGGCATGGCGCTGTGTCACAATAACATAGGGCTTGTATACGGGTTGCAGAACTGCTATAAAAAGGCATTGGATGCTTTTCACGCAGCGCTGAAAATAAGCCAAGAGATTAATCACAAAGGTACAACCGCAACTGCCTATCTCAATATCGCCTCGATATACGAGCTACAGAAGAAACCTAAACTTGCGGTGAAACATGCCTCTAAGGCGTTGAAGCTAGCAGAGAAGATCCGTGATAAAGCAATCAAAGCTAAGGCGTGTAGTATTATAGCAGCGTTCAAGAAGGGTGGTAGAGCACTTGATTATCACTTGAAAACACTGCGTATGTTGGAAGAGATTGGTATGAAAGAAGGTATCGTAGTTTCTTGCCTTAGAATTGGAAGCACAAATAAAGAGCTAGGCAAATATGATTCGGCCCGCGTCTATTTACAGAAAGGCCTGAAGGTCGCCCAAGAAATTGGGGCAAAGCAGCGAGAAATAGAAATCTACGAAGCATTTTCTGATTTGTGTGAAATTCAATCAGATTATGAACAGGCGTTAACCTATTATCGAAAAAAAGCCGACCTTGAGAAGGAAGTCCTAACCGCAGAACTTGACAAACAGATTGGAGAAATGAAAGTGAAGTACGAAACTGAAAGAAAGGAAAAAGCGGCTGAAATTTACAGGCTGAGAAATGTTGATTTGCGCAAAGAAATCAGGGAACGAAAAAGAATTGAAACCGAATTGAAGAAACACCGCGACCACCTAGAGAAGTTAGTTCAGGATCGTACTGCTCAGCTCAGATCTCTAGCCCATGAACTTTCTCTCGTTGAAGAACGGCAGCGTCGGGCAATCGCTACCTACCTACATGATGAAATAAGCCAAAAGCTAGCACTAGCGGCATTCAAGTTGGATGCTCTTGAAAAAGTCAAATCTGCCGCGAAAGTCAAAAAGGCGCATCAGGAAGTAAAATCGATCATAGATCAGGCAGCTCAGCTAGCAAGAACCCTGACCTTTGAGATCAGTCCACCTGTCTTGTACGAATTCGGTTTGGAAGCAGCCATTGAGTGGCTAATACGCCAATTCGGCAAACAGCACAGAATTCTGTGTAAATTCAAGGATGACGGCAAACCAAAACCTTTAAATGATGATACCCGCATCCTGCTCTTTCAGTCAGTACGCGAATTGTTGGCCAATATTTCCAAACATGCACACGCCAGTAGCGTAACAGTCTCTACTACAAAGGACGACAATACCATATGTATCAAGGTGAAAGACGATGGTATTGGATTTGATACCCAAGTATTGAACGAAAAAATCGTACACAACGAAGGATTCGGTCTTTTCAACGTTATGGAACGGTTGCAGCACATGAAAGGCCAGCTTGAAATCATTTCGAAGGAGGGCCGCGGCACGTCGGCTATCATAACCGCACCTTTACAGGCTGATCAAATGACTAAGAAGGAGAGATAACCAGTCTAAGGCCCATTGTACGAAGAAATAGAAGGTCTTCCGCCGAAAAACCTAGAATGAGCTATAATGAACCTCATATTCAGGAATCGCCCAATTGTGATTCTGTTAGATCCGCAGTATAATTGAACATAGGCAAATATGAGCTAAGTTCAGTTGGAGACGTTGTTATTCTAATGATATCCGGTGATGAGATTATCTATCGGCTTTGTCATTTCAAAAGGAGGGAAAGATGAGACAAGAAACATCGAAAGTTATTTCATGCACCTGTGAGAACTTGAGCGCTTTGCTTCTTATGGTAATGCTTTATATTCCAATCGAGGCAAGAGCCGAATGGCTCTTCCATGCACGACAAGATTTCCCAACAAGTGGTAACACTTCTCACGGGACATCAGCGGACTTGAACGGAGATGGGTACATAGATGTGGTGACCGCGAATCACAGTAGTATCTCGGTGTTGCTTGGGAATGGGGATGGTACGTTCATGCCCGTGGTGACATACGGACTTGAGGGTTGGTTTCATTCTGTGACATCAGCTGACTTTGATGGAGATGGAGACGAAGATCTGGCGACAGGGAATTATGGAGACAACAACTTGGCTGTATTACTCGGAAACGGAGACGGCACGTTCATGAGCGCAGTGTACTACGGAACCGGTACTGCGCCTTATTCCGTGACCTCTGCTGACTTTGATGGAGATGGAGACGAAGATCTAGCAACGGCGAACGAAGGGAGCCATAATTTATCGGTATTGCTCGGGAATGGAGATGGCACCTTCACGATTGCTGTGAACTACGCAGCAGGGAGTATGCCTTTTTCCGTGACATCTGCTGACTTTGATGGAGACGGAGACGAAGACTTGGCCGCGGCGAACGGAGGGAGCCATAATGTGGCGGTGCTGTTGGGAAACGGAGATGGCACCTTCATGCCTCCGGCATTCTATGGAGTTGGGAACAACCCTCATTGCGTATTGTCCGTGGACTTAGACGAAGATGGAGATGAGGATTTGGCGGTGGCGAATATATGGAGTGCCAATATCTCAGTGCTGCTCGGGAATGGAGATGGCACGTTCATGCCTGCGGTGCACTACGCCGTCAACGGTGGACCGCGTTTTGTGACGTCGGCGGACTTCGATGGAGATGGAGACGAGGATCTTGCGTCGGCGAATGCAGGTCACATTGTATCAGTTCTACTCGGAAATGGGGATGGGACGTTCACGACCAGTGAAACTTACGTGGTAAGCCATGCGCCTCATTCTGTGATGTCGGCGGACCTTGATGGAGACGGTGACGAGGATTTGGCGACTGCAAATTCTCCCAACGTCTCGGTGCTCCTCGGAGTCGGGGATGGTACTTTCATGACCGCTGTGAGCTATGACGTCGGTGATTGGCCTGTGTCCTTGATATCGGCGGACTTCGACGGAGATGAAGATAGGGATCTGGCTGTGGTGAATCTTGATAGCCATAACGTGTCGATTCTCCTTGGAAATGGAGATGGAACGTTTGTGAGCGCCGTGCACTACGGTACTGGGATATTGCCCGTCGACGTGACCTCAGCGGATTTTGATGGAGACGGCGATGTTGACCTGGTAGTGGCGAATTGGCATAGCGGTGACTTCTCGGTGCTGCTTGGGAACGGAGACGGCACATTCATGACCGCAGTGAACACTACGGTCGGGACGAACCCTTCCGCTGTGACGTCGGCTGACTTTGATGGGGACGGCGACGAGGATTTGGCGGTGGCCAAATACTGCTGGGTTTGCGACAGTATTTCAATATTGCTCGGAAATGGAAACGGTACATTCATGAGCGCAATGGATTATGCGACACCCGGCGGGCCGGTATCCGTGATCTCATCAGATCTTGACGGGGATGGAGACAATGATCTCGTAACAGCAAACTCGCATAGCGACGATGTGTCCGTGCTATTGGGGAACGGAGACGGGACATTCATGGCTGCCGTGAGCTATGCGACCGGGTATGAGCCGCGTTCAGTGGTGTCGGCTGACTTCGATGGAGACGGCGATGAAGATTTGGCAGTGGCTAACGTTATTGAGGATAACGTGTCGGTACTTCTTGGGAACGGAGACGGGACGTTCATGGATACAGTAAACTACAACGCTGGATATTCACCTGCGTCCGTGATCTCGGCGGATTTTAATGGAGACGGTCGCGAGGACTTGGCTGTGGCAAATAACGGAAGTCACAACGTATCCTTGCTTCTCGGGAATGGGGATGGTACGTTCATGCCTCAAACGATCTACGGTAGTGCTGGATGTATTCCTTATTACGTGACTTCGTCAGATTTTGATGGAGACGGTGACGAGGATCTGGCCATAGCGAACGGGGATACTGATAACGTATCGATCTTACTCAATCTAAGTGAGTTGGGAATCGAAGAAAAGCAGGGAGTCGTGCGGAGGACACCTCTTTGCTATCGATTGTACCCTTGTGTGCCGAATCCATTCCAATACTGTACTAGAATACGTTACTCGATAATCGACGCTCGAAACATGATACCAGAACCAACAATGCGAATCTACGACTCAAGTGGGCGGTTGATGAAGGCCTTTGATCTGGAATCAAATCTACGAAGCCTGACATCAGAAGTTGTGTGGGATGGTCGTGATGATTCTGGCATGCAACTTCCTAGCGGAGTATATTTCCTGAAGTTTCAGGTTGGCGAAGCTAGTGCCGCGGAGAAAGTGTTGTTAATAAAATAGATTGTGATTAAACCACTAAATATGCTGATAAGTTATTAGTAAGGAGCAAGTGCGTAATGAGCATTAAGATTTTGCTGGCAGACGACCATGAGATTTTCCGAGAAGGCATTCACGCTCTTCTTGACAAGGAACCTGATATTGAAGTTGTTGGTGGAGCTAAGAATGGAAGGGAAACAGTGAGATTGGTTCAAGAATTGAAGCCTGATGCCGTCGTCATGGATATCACCATGCCCGATTTGAACGGAATCGAAGCGACGCGCGAAATTAAGAAGAAAATTCCTGATGCAAAGGTGCTCTGTTTATCAATGCATTCTGACCGTAAATTCGTATTAGAGATGTTCCGCGCAGGGGCGTCAGCTTATCTTTTAAAAAGCTGCGCCTTCAAAGAGCTGACCCGTGCCATTCACGCGGTGGTTGCGAATCAATCCTACGTAAGTCCCGAAATAACATATATTATAATAAATGAAAGCCTCGCTAATCAGCCGCCTGCGGTGTCGTCCATCCGATCCGTCTTAACAGCCAGAGAACTTCAAGTATTACAGCTTATTGCTGAGGGACACAATATCAAAGAAATTGCCTTATTCCTCAACAAGAGTGCTAAGACGATTGAAACTCACCGTAGGCGTATAATGAATAAACTGAATATCCATAATACAGCAGCACTGACAAAGTATGCCATCAGCGAGGGATTAACGTCCCTTGACACGTGACATAATTCAGCCAATAAAGCTTTCAAACCAGACCGTTTTCTCCCAAACAATGAGCCATTCTTTACTACACATTCAGGAATCGCCCAATTGTGCTTTTATGCGCTGTGCCATATAATTAGATGTAAGTATACCTAGGCCGCAAGTGGCCTGGAAGGGGGAAAATATGAAGAGTATCGCACTATCGGTCATTGTATGCACAGTGCTATTCCTACACGATGTGTCGCACGCAACAGTCTGGTACATCCACCCCGATTCCACACTCAACTCGATTCAAGACGGTATGGATTTATGCGCGACTGGTGATACGGTGCTTGTAGGCGCGGGAACATACATCGAAAATATCAACTTCAACGGTATGGCGATCACCGTGATAAGCGAGTATGGTGCCGATACTACCATAATCGATGGCAGCAGTCCTGCTCACCCTGATTCTGGCAGTGTCATTCTTTTTGCAAGTGGCGAGGATACGACTTCGGTGTTGCAGGGATTTACGATCACAAATGGAAGCGGAACAAACTTTACTGGCGTTGGTACAATTGGGGGTGGTATTTTGTGTTTTGGTGCCTCGTCACCCACTATTACCGGCAACACAATTACGGTGAATGAGGCCTTCTGGGGTGGTGGTGGTATAGCAAGCCTTTATTCGTCGCCCGTCATCGACTCCAATACTATCAGTGATAACGCAAGTGATACCATGGGTGGTGGGATCCTGGTTTACGACAACTCAGAGGCACTTGTCGCCAATAATATAATTATGTCAAACACATCTGTCTACGGTGGTGGAATCTGGATTACGGGTATTTACTCAAATCCCATGATTATGAATAACTATATCGTTGACAACGCGGCTTTCGGGTTTGGTGGTTACGGGTCTGGTGGTGGCGGAGGCACTGCATGGTCTGCTGCACCAACTTTCCAAGGCAATAGCATCGTGAATAATAGCGCCAATTATAGTGGCAGTGGTCTATATTGCACCGCATCCAGTACACCACTGTTCATAGATAATACAATCACCGGCAATACTAGTACTTACGGTGCAATCCGCTGTAACGATAATGCAGCGCCAATTTTCGAATCATGCAACATATCAGGGAACAATGCCTCTGGTGCATCTATTTTTCAATGTACGCTGACGTTTGATAGTTGTACGATATCAAACAACCAGTACTACGGAGTCCAATGTTCAGGCAATGTCGAAGCCGTGATTAGTTGGTGTAACATTTATGGTCACTCAGGCTATGGTGTTCACAACGGATACGTAAGTGATACTATAGATGCCAAAAATAACTGGTGGGGAGACGCAACTGGACCGTACCACCCTACGGCCAACCCAGGCGGTCTGGGTGATCCGGTAAGTGATTATGTTGACTTTGATCCCTGGCTTGCCGATTCTGTACAGTGGGTAGGAATTCAAGAAGAACCACTAGCTAATCCAATCGAGAAAGCGGAAATCCTCGGCGCCACCATCTTCCGCGGGCCACTGCAATTACCCGAAGGTAGGAAGTGCAAAGTCTTTGACATCACGGGACGAGTTGTAGAACCTAATAGGATCCAAGCAGGCATCTACTTCATTGAGATTGACGGTGTGGTGACACAGAAGGTGGTGAAAGTAAGATAGTATGAAGTTTAGTATGGGGTAGAGGAGGCCGATATGAAGATTGTAGGAATAATAGTTAGTATATTAGTAGTGACCTTCGGACACACTCAGGAACCAGATACCCTTTGGACAAGAACATATGGAGGATCAGGTGACGATGTAGGCTATGCCGTCCTGCACACTGATGATGGTGGCTATTTGGTTGTCGGATCGACTGAATCATATGGTGCTGGCGGGAAGGATGGTTACATCATAAAGACAGATCTAGATGGCAATACTATCTGGACGCATTGTTATGGCGGATCGGAAGATGAAGAACTGTACGCTATAAAGCCAACCACCGATGGCAATTATATCGTTGTAGGTTATACAGGTTCATTTGGTTATGGAGGGTCTGATATTTGGCTTCTCAAGATAGATTCATTGGGTGATACCTTGGAAACTCGAGAATGGGGCAGTCCTTCTAACGAGATAGGAAAATCTATAGAACCAACCTCTGATGGTGGATACATTATAACTGGCTCAATGGAACTGTGGTTCGGAGTCAAAAGTGCATTTTTGGGCAAAGTATGGGACAATACTCTTGATCCTTCGTGGATAAGAACCTACACAAACCTCCCTGCGACCTCAGGTGGAGCCCATGCAATCCAGGCGACAGATGATGGCTATATGATGGTCGGTCATTGGTGGGCACCCGAACCGCCTACGGATTCGTATGCATGGTTAGTGAAAACAGATTCGCTTGGTGATACCGTTTGGACAACTAGATATTTCCCTGTAAAAGATCTATCTTATATACAGCAAGTGTCTGACAGCAGTTATGTTGTGTTGGGTCCATCTTACGCTCATTCGTATGGTCCTTATTCTGTTATGTTGCGAGAGGTCGATAATAGCAATAATGTTTTTTGGGAGATGATTGTTGGTGACACTTTATCTGATGATTTTGGTCGAGAATTCCAACAGATTGCGGATGGTCAATATGTTGTTGCAGGAGAAACAGAATCAGTCGTTGACACGCTCTCGGATGTTCTATTATTCAAGATAAATGAAAGCAATGTCCTTTGGTTAATGACAGTTGGCGGGGCGTCCGATGACGGAGCTTATTCAATGCAACAGACCAATGACAATGGGTATATAGTTGCTGGATATACGAAATCATATGGTGCAGGTGGTAGTGACATTTATCTTATAAAAACAGCGCCTGATGTCGGCATAAAGGAACAGGCCATCGTGAAGTCACTTCAGGAAGAATATTTCATTACTACAAC
>SMTZ1_10007106_pt1 | contig 11242 bp, 9 predicted proteins | sample DeeMarSWOR136_30_FD_25667 | JGI IMG/M metagenome (IMG submission 25667)
CGTGGCAAGTACTAAGAGCGTAGTAAACACTTGAATTGCGATGAAGATGCGAATTCCCGCCAGCCTCAACCCCGTCTTCATGGTTGGTTTAATTCCCTCTCTCCAAGAGGTATTTCACGAAGATATCCACCAATTCGGGATCGAACTGCTTTCCCTTCTGTTCCTTGAGGACGGAAATGACGTGATCCTTGGGAAGGGGTCCCCTGTACGGTCGTTCTGTGGTCATGGCGTCATAGGTATCCGCTATGGCGATGATGCGAGCCCCCAACTCTATCTCCTTCGCCTTGATCCCATCCGGGTACCCCGTGCCATCGAAGCGCTCATGGTGGTGGCGGATGATGGGCCGGGCGGGCTCCAAGAAGGGGATTACCTGGATAATCCCTTCCCCTTTGGCCGGGTGCTCCATGATTGTTCTATACTCCTCCTCCGTGAGATCTCGATCCTTCTGAATGATATAATCGGGAATGCCGATCTTCCCGATATCGTGCAACAGGCATGCATATTCAATGGTGGAAATGGTCTCACCGGGCAATCCCAGGCGCGTGGCAAGTTCAACGGCGTACGTCTTCACCCTATCCGAGTGTCCCCTGGTATAACGGTCCTTCGCCTCAACAGCCGCAGCAAGGGCTCTCATGGTGTTAAAATAGCTCTTCTCTATCTCAATGCTCTTCAGTTGATTGTTGATGGCGACCGAGGCCGTGTGGGCGATGAAATCCAAATTCTCCAAGTCCTCCTTGGTGAATGGCTGATCCCCAAAACGATTGGTGACGTTGATGATTCCCAAGGGAATGTCGTTGCTCTTGAGCGCCACTTGCATGAGGGGAAAGCTGATAAAGGATTTATATTCTGAGTAGCGGTCCGATTCCGCCTTTACGGAGCTGATGTCATCGACGATCATGGGTTTCCCCGTTTCCAAGACCTTGCCCGCGATGGGCTCACCCTTCTTGATCCTTGTATTTCTCGTTATCTGTTCGTCCAATCCAGTGTGGCCCTTGATGGTGAGGTATTCGCCCTTTTCGTCCAGCAACATGATGGAGACCCTCTTGCTATACATGAAGTCGGCCACGAAATCCACCACGTAATTCACCACGTTCTCGAGGGTGTCCAACGAGTTGAGCTTGTTGGCGAATTTGTAAATGTCGAAGAGTCTCTTTGTCTGCTCCCTCACCTTCAGCTCTAAATTCTGCTGATACTCGCTGAGCTGGTCGTTGAGCCGCTTCTTTTCAAGGGCCCTCTCAACGGTATTGATCAGGATGTCGCGCTCAACGGGCTTGGTAATGTAATCATAGGCCCCCTCCTTAATGGATCTCTGGGCCGTATCCAGGGAGGGTGCCCCCGTAACCATGATAATGGGGACATTCCTTCGCTGGCGCTGCAGGTTCTTGAGGAGCTCGAGACCGTCCATCTCCTCCATACGGATATCCGAGATGACCGTATCGAAGGAGTTCTCCTGAAACAGCCGGAGGGCGTCCTTGGCATTATCCACGGAGGTGACCTCATATCCCTCCTTCTCCAGTCGCTTTTGGATGGTTTTCCGTATGGTCAACTCGTCATCGACCACGAGGATCCTCGACTTGCTCATTCCTTGATCCTCAATCGTCATCTTCCATATCTCCTTCATATACGGGGAGATCAACGGTCACCTTGGTGTATTCCCCCTCCCTGCTCTCGAACTGCATGGTTCCCCCATGTTCCTGGATGATGTTGTAGCTGATGCTCAGGCCCAAACCGGTTCCCTTGCCCTGCTCCTTCGTGGTGAAAAAGGGGTTGACGATCTTGTCCATGTTTTCCTCCGGTACGCCGACGCCCCTGTCCATGAATTCGACACGCACGTATTTCTGCCCATCTCCTTCCACCTGACCGGTTCGAATACGGAGGGTCTTATCCTCATGGGAGCCGGGGTATTTCTGGTTCAACGCGTGCCGCGCATTGCTGATCAGATTAATGAAGACCTGCTCGATCTGATTGAAGCTCCCCCTGACGGGGGGTAATCCCTCCCCAATTTCCTTGACGATCTTGATGTGATCCAGGGTAATCTGATGTTCGGTGAGGTTTAGCGAGGATGTGATCACCGATGACAAGTCGAGGGTCGTATAGGTCTTGGAATCCCGTTGCCTGGAGAAGCTGAGGAGATCCTGGACGATGGTCTTGATCCGCTGGCTGTTCTCGATGATGTCCCGGATTTCCTCCTGTTGTTCCGCGCTATCCGCCGGGATCTCCTCCTGGAGGAACTCGGCGTTGCTGAGGATACCCGAAAGGGGGTTATTGATCTCGTGGGCCACCCCCGCGGCCAATTCCCCCAGGGAGGCCATTTTGTCCGCTTGGATCAGCTGCAACTCCATCTGTTTCTTCTCGGTCATGTCCCTGACCACGCTCAGATACCCGATCACTTCGCCAGTCTCACCGGTCAACGTGGTCATCACGCACCATCCGTCAAAGGGATGCCCCTTGCTGTTGGAGTAAACGATCTCGCCTTGCCATCGTCCTTTCTTCATGGCGGCTTCCTGCATTTGCCCGATGAAATCGGGTTTCACCTTTGGCGAATGGAGCGTGTCGATGCCCTTCCCAACGATGTGGTCCTTGGTGTATCCGAACATGCGCTGCGAACTCTCGCTCCACAGGGTGATCCGGCCCTCTCGATCCGTGGTCAGGATAGCGTCGTCGGCGGCATAGAAGACCTTACGAAGGTGTTCCTCGGATTTCTTCAGGGAGGAGAGCATTTGGTTATAAGCCTCCACCAGCTCCGAGAACTCATACTGACTGGGCACCTCGATGATCTTGCTAAAATCCCCCACCGCTGCTGACTGAACACCCTTGATAAGCTGTTTGATGGGCTTGGTGATGGCCAAGGTGAGGGCGATCCCCGACAGGCACGCCACAACTCCTCCGATCAGCACTTCGACTCGGATGGCCTGAAGCGTATTCTTCACCTGCCCGATGGTGGGTTGCTTTCGACGAAGCAGGGCTTTCCGGTTGATTTCAATGGCGAAAAATCCAGTGGCAAGAACGATGAGGGTGGTGAAGACCTGGGTGAGGATAAACAATCGTAACCCTAAGCCGCCAACTCTCTTTTTTTTCATGATTTTTACTCGGGTCTTTGATTATTCCGTTGGTCAAATTGTAGGCTCAAAGGATACCCGTGTCAACAAAGGGGGAGGGCCACCCTCCATCCCATTGCATTATTGCAAACTTTTTGCCAAAATGCTACAGTGAGTGCGATTTTAGCGCTTTTGTGTGGAGAGCGCTCCATGGCCCAGGAAAGGATTCTGGTCGTAGAGGATGATTCCAGCATGAGCTTCTTTCTCTCGGAGGCGATGAGAAAGGAGGGGTATCGAGTGGATGCCGTCACCTCTGGAGAGGAGGCCTTGGAGAAGATCACGCAGGATCGGTTCAATTTGGTGATCCTGGACCTGAGGCTCCCCACAATGGACGGGATGGAGGTCCTGGGAAATATCAAGATGACCAATCCGGAGATAGGGGTGATCATGATCACTGCCCATGGCTCAAAGGACATCGCCATGGAGGCCATAAGGAGAGGTGCCTACGATTATTTCAGCAAGCCCTTCGATATCAACGAGATGAGGGTGGTGGTAAAGCGGGCCCTGGAAAGGGGACAGCTTCAAGATGAGATCAGACGGCTCAGGGAGACGGTCGACAGGAGGAGGGGGTTCTACAACATCGTGGGAACCAGCAAGGGGATAAGGGAGGTGTTCGATATAGCGGAGACCGTCTTCGATAATGACGTCACCGTCCTCATAACCGGGGAGAGCGGGACGGGAAAGGAGTTGATCGCGGAGGCCATCCACTACAATAGCCCCCGGAGGCCGAAGCCCTTTATCACACTCAACTGCGTAGCCATTCCCGAGACCCTTCTGGAAAGCGAGCTCTTCGGATACGAGAAGGGGGCGTTTACCGGCGCCTCCAGGCAGAAGCTGGGGAAATTTGAATTGGCCAATGGGGGAACCCTGTTGCTGGATGAGATTGGGGATATGAGCCTGGCAACCCAGGCCAAGCTCCTGCGGGTATTGCAGGCACGGGAAGTGGAAAGGGTAGGGGGGGTTACGCCCATCAAAGTGGATGTACGGATCATCGCCTCCACCAACCAGGATCTGGCCCAACTGGTCAGGGAGAAACGGTTCCGAGAGGACCTCTATTTCCGCCTGAACGTGCTTCCCATCCATATCCCTCCCTTACGGGAGCGTGGGGAAGATATCCCCCTTCTGGCGGACCATTTCGCGAACATATCCAGGACCAGGTTTCACAAGGATGTCGAGGGGTTCTCGGAAGATGCCATGGATCTGTTGATCAACTACTCCTGGCCTGGGAACGTGAGGGAGCTGGAGAACGTGGTGCAGAGGGCCGTCATTTTGACCAAGGAAGGGGTCATCCAGGAGTGGAACCTGCCGCCGGAGATCAGGAGGCAGAGGAAAGAGGCATACCTCGACATGGAGAAGCTCGACATGGATCTGCCGTTACACGAGAAGGTGGAGGTGATCGTCGCTGCGATGGAAAAAAAGCTCATCGCCCAGGCATTGGAGAACGTTGGGTGGAGGAGGGAGCAGGCGGCTTCCCTCTTGGGGACAAGCCTCAAGACCCTCTACAATAAGATGAAGAGGTACGGGTTGTTGCGGCGATCCGCATGAACGAACGGCCCAAAGACGGAAAGGGATTACCGGTAATCGGTTACCGTTTTCCCTGGTCGAAGACCCTTTTTCGGGACTGAAAAGGCCAAGCCTGACGCTTTCACGCCAAAATAAGTTAATAATATTAATTACTTAATTAAGAAGTATTTGTTTGCCGAAGATCCCGGAAATTGGCATGGTACTTGCTTGATAAGGGCATCATGAGGCAGTGAACCAGAGTATGGGGCATGGAGGGAGGAAGCCATGAGAAGGAGAAGGATCACAGATCGCAGGGGTTTTACCCTGGTGGAGTTGATGGTGGTCATCATCATCGTCGGCATACTCGCGGCTATCGCCGTCCCCCTCTATACGGGATACGTAGAGAGGGCACGGGTGACCGAGGCTACCAGCATCGTGGGAGCCGTCATCACCTCCCAGAAGGTGTATAGAACGAGGAAAGCACAATACTATACTGCGGACAATGCAATGGACCCCACGGCTTTTGCCAACTACGGAATTGATATCACGGATACGGAATACTTTACCTATCAGACCGCTCCCAATGCGGCTGGTGACGGGTTTACCGTAACGGCCACATCAATCCCCGCAAAATTCGGCTCGGACGGAACCATCACGTACACCAAGAACCCCGATCTCCCGGGCGTGTGGACCAGCACCGGGAGCATATTGCCGGATATGTTGCCCGGCGAGCCTGGTTAAAGGGTTTATTTGTCCCCTAAGATCCGGAGGGAACGGGTTCATTTCCTCTCGTTTCCTCCCCGATGGCCCCTCTGAATTGGAAATCCTTTTGAGTTTCGATGAGTAAGCTCTCCATTCTGAGGAATTTCCTAACGGGCGTAAAGGGCGTTTCCCTCCTGGAGACCCTGATAGCCATCATCATCTTGACCCTCGCCCTCACCTCCATCAGCTACTTCTTCTCAACGGCCAGGGGGAATATCGAGGCCTTTGGCCGAATGAGGTGCGGCCTCGCGTTGGCCCAGGGGAAGATGGAAGAGTTGAAGGATCTGGGATACTTCCACCCCGATTTGAGTGTAGGGACACACTCGGACCAGGTAGACACCGATTCAGAGCGACCAGGGCCCGAAGTTTATCGGGAATGGAACGTTGAGCTCAAACGCGACACTGCCGATGGCATACCCGATGATATAGATTATAAGCGCGTCGAGTTGAAGGTTTACGATCAAAGGCTGAGTCCCGCAGAAGCCCTCGATGATGCGAACAAACTGGCGGCTGAACTGAGGACCTATATCTCGCCATAGCGGGTTTCCCATCATGAGCATCAATCGCAAAAATCCCAAGAACGACCAACGGGGAACCGTGCTCATGGAGCTGGTCGTGGCCGCCAGCATCATCGCCGTTGTGATGGCGGCCATCGGCTTCTACTTCGTCTATCATATCGGAACCGTGGATGGCGGACGCGCCCAGCTGAAGCTCCAGAGGGTTGGAAGCCTCGTCATGGAGGAGATGGCCAGGGCCATCCGGGAGGGGAGGACAGTAATGCAGGCCAATGAGCAGCCAATGAGCGTTGGCGTCCCCTATGAGGACCTCAGAGTCACTTACCCGATTGCTAACGGAAAGCCCCCACGGTGTTTCAGCTTTGATGCTATTAACAAGGACATCATGGAAGGCCCCGATGAGAACAACCTGAGCCCCATGGAGCTTTTGGACGATAGCCACACAATTGGCGGTGAGACCCGTATCCATCGGATCGAGTGCGACGGTTTGGGGTTTAGGAGAGAGGGAAATCGGGTGACTATTCAATTTACCCTCACCCATGATCGTGGGAATGACGACACGGCTGACGACCTGACCATTCACTTCGGGTCAGCGGTGAAATTGAGGGGATAATTGAGAACACGGGGATTGATCATGGGGGCCAAGGGGATCCGGATAAGAGGGAAGGGGGGGGCGGCTCTGATAACCGCCATCGTATTCGTCTTCTTCCTCACCTTGTTCGGGCTGGCCTTTTACCGCCTGGGGGAGACGGATATCGATCTGTTCGGACACGAGGAAGACCTGTCCCAGGCCTTCTATGCGTCGGAGGCGGGTATTGAAAAGGTGCGATGGATGCTCAGGGAGGTCCCGGACCCGGATGCGAACCCCTTCAGCACCGCGTACAATGAGGAGAACGCCAAATCCATTGCTAATCCCACCAGTGGGGATTTCTTTCCCGGGGTTGCGGATACACCCTACTTCAGAGTGGCCAGTATACAGGCGGCAGGAAGCAAGGTGAAGGTTCAAATCCTGGGTTCAGTGGATGTGGACGCCGATGGAGTAATAGGGCTGACCACCACCGAGGATGGTTTTACCTTCGATCCCGACGATGTGAATCGGACCTTTGAGGCCCATGTCGGGCTTCCGGGAACCCTTGGGGAGGATGTCTCGGCTGCGGCACAGGCTTTCTATTCTGGCGGGGTAGAGGTCAGTCTCTTGCAGGAGAACAGGCTCTTCAAGACGCCGGATGGGGACTCCATCAACGGCTTTCTCTACTTCGGAAGCGGAACCTTCGGGTTATGGGATCAGTGGGGGTTCATCTTCTCGGACCCGGTCAAAACCGGCGAGATTGAGCTGCCTCCGGGCATCTTCGATGAGGCCGGGGAGTATGTCGATGAGGATACCGATGGCATACCCGACTACTTCCAGCATCTGGACCCGAGAATGTATGTGGGGCTTCCGACGTACGACTTCGATGCTGACAATGACCCGACGGCCGGAGCCGAAGGGCGAAGTATTATCTACGCGGATGGAGACATAACCATCACTGGCGTCGATTTCGGGTATCTGAATGATCAAGGGGATGTTAAGGCCTGCGACTGGGAAGGGTATCCACCTGAGAGGATTGACCTGACATTCATCGCCAATGGCGACATTACGGTTAATCGCGTGGACTGCGGAAACGTGGGGAGGCTGGTTCTGGTCGCCAAAAATATCACCCTCGTGGGTAATTATAGTACCAAGGTCAACGGTATTGCCATCGCCTATAACGACATTACCTTGGACGGGAGTGGATGCACTTCCGAGATCCTGACTGATCCCGATACCGATCGGCCGGTCAAGTACACGGCCTATTTCCTGGGCAGCATGGTAGCGGGAAACCACATCGAGCTCCAGAGAGAGGGCTGGACCGTCATCTACGACCAGAATGTCATCAACGGCTACATGTACAGTTCTGCCGCTGATTCAATTCCAAAACCCACGCTTACCTATGAGCTGGTGGAAACGGAGGATTTCGATACCAACAATAATTGGGACCTGAATGGATTTGACTTTAAGGTAGAGCAGGAGGATTACATCCAGGAGGATATCGATAGCGGCCAGGCTGACTCCGGCGATGGCGGTGTAGATGGAATCCCTGAATTGATGAAGTTGTATCAAGAACCAAGATGGTCGACCGACCCAGCATGGCCCGATAAACACGAATTCGGTGTAACCGACGGGGTCCGTTGTGATTTTACCGATGTTGGGAATGTCTTCGAGGATTCGGATATCAACATTGGCCTACAAGACTGGGATAATTATACCACCATTCGGTTTTACCTGGCCTTAGATAATTGGCAAAAGACCGCCGGCTCAAAAACGACGCACAGAAAATCCTTGTTGCAGGTACGGTTAGAAGACACGGCAGGAAATAGGGTGCCGTATAACGTACCGTATCAAAACAATGACTGGGTCGGCGCGCCCGGAAAAGCCCATTGGGAGTTCGTTCGAATCAATCCTCACGATTTGGATCCTCTCGACCCCTTCGACAGCAGAAGTGTTACAAGGATCGAATTCTATTGGAAGAACATAGAGGTTTCGTGGTATATCGATGACCAAACTGAGTTGATTAGCTTTATAAACGAGTACGATCATTGGGCCGGTAAGGACGGCTACTACAATTATAGGAGGTTCGATTTAAAAGATTTCCCCGTAAAATTCAAACCCGAAGATGCGAACGGCAGAAGACAGCTCTACTATACAGACGCCGGAGTTGATAAGGATATCCAATGGAACTGGGATCCTAGCACTTCAACCCTCGAAAATATGTACTTCGAGGATACCCTCGATCCCCTGAAATCCGCGCTGGTTTCGGTTTTCAAGATTGACCGACTCGAGCTTCCCGGGAAGCCCGCCACCAACGACCACCTCGAATATGGCCTCCCTCGCTGCCTGCGGCTTGAGGTAAGCAACTGGCACGAGTTCCAATGATTTCCCCTCTCCGCTAATACCCATCATTCCGAATAGTTAACCACATTTTCCCCACAAAATATTCCAAGTTTCCCATCTTCCAAATCTCCTTGAACCCATAGCTCTGCCATTATCCTTGTAGCCAGCCCTCAAAAATTCATGAATAATTTCAATTATTTTTGTCTAATTTAGATGCTTTTCTTTCAGCAAACCCCTCCTTCTCGCACAATAACGACAAATTTGTCTTGACAAGCCGACGTTAATCCCTTATTGTGGGATGACAAATTTAATGATTACGCATAGATAAATTTTCTTTACCCGAAAACAAAAGAAAAATTACGACAAAAACGATATCTCGGAGAAAAAACTATAAGTAATTAATATTGTTGACACAATTTGTTCATTCATGGCGCTTAGATCATGACAGCCGATGTTGAGTGGACTCCCAAAATGATGCCCCATGACGAGATTGAGGCCAAAAACGGTCTGCATGAGCACAAGCTCCGCGACTGAAAATATCGTCGCCCACAGGTAAGGTACCAAATCTCGCGGTGCTCAGGGCGTCCAGAAAAAAACGGAAGCATGCTGATGTCTCCGAAGATTAAGGATAAACAGAATAGCGGAAAAGACGAGAAGGCCGCTCATGGTAGGAGGAAGCATAATTCCGGTGAGGTGCTCGTTCTCTGGGAGACCATACGGTGCGAATCTGGGTTGGTTTAGGACATTCTCGTTATTAGGATGATAAACAGCCGGGGCCAATTGGTACTCGATCCACGGGAGATTCGAGGGGGAATATGGAGAATCATCGGAAAAACGTCTGATAAGATATATTATGTAAACTTTCATCAATACCTCGGTACTGTATCACATCTTCCCACGTAAGGGACTGAATTTTCCCCTCAATGCCCTCTTCCGATCCCTTAGATGTCATCGTGTGCCTGGGGTTTACTGTCGCTGATATGAGAAAAGTCCTTCGCCGCGAAAACGCATTTACCATAACGGAGTTGATGGTGATCGTCATCATCGTCGGCGTATTGGTCTCCATTGCGGTTCCCCTCTATCTCCATTACACAAAAATCTCCAAAGTGCGCGAGGCGATGGGCATTATCAAGGCGATTATAACCTCCCAAAAGGTGGAGAAAATCAAGAGCAACAAGTACTACACAGCCACTGGAGATGCCGCTCCGACCATTTTCCTTAAGAAGGGGGTTGACCTAACGGATTCCGTCTACTTCACGTACGAGACGGTTGGCAATACCGACGCGTTCACCGTGACGGCCACTGCCGTAGCCGATTCCGGAGTCACGGGGAACATCTCCTATGATAGCGCCACCAACACGTGGTCATCTACCGGAGATATCACGCTGCAAAGCCATTGGATTGAAGAGAATTGAGGGTCTCTTTTGCCAGGTGTGGAAAAAGTCTCGTTACAGGGCAAATACGAAAGCCTGGCGGGAAAGTAAGGAGAAAAGCCAGCTTGTGGACGCCCTTCTACGAGGTAAAGGGAAACCCCGGGATTTCGTTTAATCCAAGGCCTCCCGCTTCTCATTATCGGAGGGCTGATTGCCTTTCTCGTCGGGAATCACATACCGTTCGTCGATCCACGATCCCAAATCGATCAGTTTACACCGTTTCGAACAGAAAGGACGATACGGATTTCCCTTCCACATCGTTTCTCCTCGACATCGAGGGCACACGAGCCTTTTCCTCATTTTCCCCTTTTTCCGAAGAACCCCTTTTCGCCCTTCCCTTGTTCAATGGCCGCAAACTCCCTCAGCAGCTCTTCCTGTCTTTTGGTCAATTTGGTGGGGGTTTTCACGATGACCCGAACGACCTCATCTCCCCTCCCATAGCCCCTCATGTGGGAAAATCCCTCCCCCTTCAGTCGAAAAATCTGTCCGCTTTGGGTACCCTTTGGGATGACCAATTTCCTTGATCCGTTTAAGGTTGGAACCTCGGTTTCCCCTCCCAGAGCAGCCTGAGAAAAGGATATGGGGATTTGACAGGTAATATCATCCCCGTCCCTTTCGAAGAACACATGGGGTTCCACGTGAATGACCACATAGAGATCACCGGGAGGGCCTCCCCTCTCCCCCTCCTCTCCTTCACCCCTCAGTCGCAACCTCGAACCCGTTTCCACTCCCGGGGGAATTTTCAAGGCGAAGTTTTTCTTTTTCCTCACCCTTTTCTGACCCCTGCACTGACTGCACGGCGTATGGATGACTTCGCCCTCACCCTGACAATGAGGACAGGTAGTGCTAATGCTGAAGAAACCCTGGGAGCGAGAGACCTGCCCTCGACCTCGGCACGTCGCACAGGTGGATGGAAATGTCCCGGGCTCAGCCCCGGAGCCCCCACAATAATCGCACTTCATGGACTTGGGTATTTCAATGTCTATCTCCTTCCCGAACGCCGCGTCGATGAAGGGTATA
>SMTZ1_10037739_pt1 | contig 11242 bp, 10 predicted proteins | sample DeeMarSWOR136_30_FD_25667 | JGI IMG/M metagenome (IMG submission 25667)
TCCAGCCCGCAGCGGTTTGGGGCGCCATGTTTAATCTGGCAAAAAACGGCATAGCCTTAGTCAACACGACATCCTACAAAGAGACAATCGACTTTCTCTACGTGGCTGCCAGACAAGAACAAATCGTGGAAAAAAGAGCGCCAACAGTTCATCCCTTTAAAAAAACTGAAACCTTAGCTGATGCTCAGGTGTATTTTGTCGCCAGTTTACCCAATATCGGAAGAGAAAAAGCCACCGCCATACTCAAATCCTACCAAACACCGCTGAACGCGCTTATCAACGTGGACGATTGGTCAAAAGCGGTTTACGGGCTTGGACCAGTAATAAGCAACAAAGTCAAAGAGGTTCTGAGCACACCTTACAAAGAATAAAACACGCTTGTCAGTAGCCCTTTTTTCATCTTCTTCACAATCATCATTGATTACCTCTGCTGAAGTGCCTATTATTTAAAAAAGTGATTACAGATTCACAAACCATAAAACCGAAAAATCCTCCATCTAAATATCAAAGTCAAAAGATGGAAAAACAAGATGGACAAAATACGGCTACTTCTGACTTTAATTACAATAGCCATTGTTGTTGTGCCTATTGTAGGAATGTTGCTTGCTTACCAAGGCAACCTCTTAGGATTGTTCGTTCCTCCGGCGGCGACAATGGGTCTGGGCTGGAACCTCCTACTATGGTGGGTGAACCCGAATACGATGAAGCGACAGGAACTTTTTCAGCGACTTTCCAGTTCAAGAACAGCTTTCCCGTTAATATTACTATTAAATCGTTGACTGGAAACATTCCTGTCAGCATAGATGCGGGCGAAACTGGAACATTGACTATTGTCGGCGCTTGGACAAATGCGGCGAAGAGTCACTTTGAAACTGGGCACAAAAATGAAGAATTTGTTGATGTTGTCTTGGTGGATTTCGCGGTAGATATTAGCGGAATTCAAATCGCGCTTGACCCAAGTCAGATGGAGCAGACGATGCAGGTTCCGAATCCAGCCTATTAGGGGTGAAATGGGTGAACGCTATTTTAGCTAAGTTTAACTGGTTTGGGCTCGCTGGCGGCGCTACAACGCTTCTGGTAATTGCAGTGTCGCTGATTTATCCTTGGTGGCAGCTTACAGTCGGCGATGACTTAATGACGATAAACGCCTCACCTGTGAACACGAACTTCGGGTTTCTAGACACTTCGTTCACCATACCGTTCATCTGGGCGCTTAACATTGTCAGCATACTTAGCCTACTTGCAAGCGGCATCGCGATGCTAATTTACTCCATTATCCCGAGAAAATCCTACTCCAAACATCTGCTCGGCTTCGGCTACAAGAAACCATTGTATACGGTGCTGTTCTTCATAATTGGCTTGGTTGTTACCACCATAATTCTTCAAGCGGTATTAAGCATAAATGTTCCTTTGATGGGGTCAACAACTAGCACGTTGCCCATACCTTTTGTCTCTGGCGTAACCCTAAAGAAAAGTCGCCCCCACGCCTTCGGCTACGACAGCTACGTAGAAAGCAAGTTTAGGAAAGCGAACATTGTGAGCCTCAAATAACGCTTTGTTTAACCACTTAACGTTCTAATCCGTCGCACTGCTCCGGTGTCCGCCCATATTCCAACGGCTATGCGGTTAACCCCGCCTGGGTAAACCTTGTCAAGATAAAGGGTGACCTCCCAGTAGGGGACTAATGCTAGACCTGCTTCTCTGAGAGTTGGGTGAAATATAACTGAAACAGGTTCTTCCAACACGTTGAAACCAGACACTACTGCACCGTCAGCTTCCCATGTGAAACCCTGCACGGCGTTTCTTGCGATTGCAATAGCCTCCTCTTCGGTGGCGACACTAACTTCAGTGGTTCCAATGGTGAAAAGGTAGTATCCGTCGGTTAGTTCTTCCAGAACGCGGTTTTCGAAAACTAAGCTCAAGCTTTTAAGCTTTATGTTGCCAGCTGTCACTTCAGCGTTTTCTGTTTCGTTAACTGAGTCTAACATGCTGCTCATCTCTTCCAAGTAAGAAGCGTCCCCAAAGGAACTGAACCGCTCCAGCAGATTCTTAGCAGCATCGAAGATGGTGTAAGGTTGAGCCTGAGCGTAGATTGGTAAACCCTCACGCAAAGATATTTGATACATAGACAACTTGTTGTTTCTAAACCTGAAAAACATATCAATTTTGCTTTCACTATTTGTAAGCGAATACTTCAGAATTTGCTCGACGACGCCGCCTAAATCAGAACGAGATTCCACAGTGTTGCTCAACAGAGTTGCCTCGTATTTTGTAACGTCAATTTGGATAACGTCCCGAAGGAAAATAATCGCTTTGTCTGTGCCAGCGCTCCAAGATAACAATTGGTCATACTTTGACTCCAAGACTTCATGCTCACTGGACAGCTGGTTCAAAACGCCATATTGCACGAAGGACATGCTTGCCAAAAGAACAACGCTTATAATTAGTATTGCAAGAATAGACTTCCACCTTAAAGGTAAAGACAAACGGTACTTTGATTGAATAGCTGGTGCTTCTTCCACAATTTTCATCGTGTCCACAGAAGCTACGCCGAAAGTGGATAACTTGTACTTTCCATCCTCGGATTTAGTTAAGAGTTCGCCGAGGTTTTCAAGGTGATACGTCAAATGAGAACTGGAAATTTCAAGCGTCTCCAGCATTTCCGAGAAGAACTAAACATGGTTGAGTAAATTTCTTCCTCTGAATTGGACATGTCCTCACCCACTTAACTACTATTATGTGGATGCCCCTTAGAAAACTTTTGTTTGTCAAGAAACCTTGACTAAGGTTTAAGCCGTTTAGTCAAGAAACCTTGACTAAAAACTGGGCGTTTCGGGCTTGTTTAGTCAAGAAACCTTTACAAAAACCCTTTTATCACAAAAAAGCCCGGTATTAAGCAGGGGCTTTAAAGGAGCGAAAGTTGATTGATAACGCCTGTTTCGCTTAGAAGCGTCCCAAGAAAGAGATGCGTAAAAAGGAAAATTCTAAAGTCCTTTAGCATCATCTTTGCATCGCTATTGATAGCATCTTCTTGTGTAATATTCCAAACCCAAGCAGCGCCAATATCGGGAGTCCAAGTCCAAATTGTGGATTCAGTAGGCAACGGCGGTCATGATTTTTCTCTTGCCTTAGACTTGAACGGTAGTCCTCACATAAGTTATTACGACGGTAGCAACAGCGGCTTGAAATATGCGTCATTGAATGGGTTAAGTTGGAATATTCAGGTTGTTGACTCAGGTGGAGTAACTGGACGCGATGGTCTTTACAGTTCCCTCCAGCTAGATTCCAGCGGTAGTCCGCACATAAGCTACTGTGCATTTGACGAGACTCATCACGGTTATCTGAAGTACGCTTGGTGGAATGGGTTAAGTTGGAACACGCAAACAGTGGATCCCATTGGTTCAGGATGGTTTACTTCTCTAGCCTTGGATTCTCAAGGCAATCCACACATAAGCTATTACGGTTACTATTCTCTGCAGTATGCTTCGTGGGATGGCGAAAAATGGAAAATCGAAATTGTGGACCCAGGAAAATTTGGATCTACCGATTCAATGATTTCTATTGGTTGGCATAGTTCTCTTGTGCTTGATTCAAACGATAATCCACACATAAGCTATTATCATAAAACGAACGGCGACTTGAAATATGCAAATTGGAATGGCTCTGGATGGAATGTGCAAACTGTGGATTCAGCAGGAGACGTTGGTTTAGACACTTCGTTGGCTTTCGACTCCAGTGGTAACCCACATATAAGCTACTGTGGCGATACTGGCTTGAAGTATGCTGTGTGGAACGGTTCTGGATGGAACATTCAAATCGTGGACACAACCGGAGAGCCAAGGGCCTTTGTCGGCGCTTCTTCATCCTTGGCTTTGGATTCTAAGGATAAACCACACATAAGCTACATTGACCAGTATAGAGGTACTGTGCTTAAGTATGCTTTCTTGAACGGGTCTTCTTGGGAAATTCATACTTTGTCCGAACGAGCTCGTGGCGGCTATTCCACTTCTCTTGCCTTAGATTCTAACGACAAGGTGCATATAGCTCATGGTGATTATACCACTCACGTTCTCAACTATGTCATTATAGACCCAGCACTCTTGCCTCCGCCCACACCTCTACCTGATCCAGTACCGCCAACGCCCCCCAGTCCTTTCACTACACCAGCATCACCAGCAGGAACCATTAAGACGGTAGACTCCTTTGGAAACGTTGGCAAGTATTCTTCATTAGCTCTGGATCATGACGTAACAAACAACGATTTGAAGTATGCATACTGCAATGGCTCAACGTGGCATGTTGAGACAGTAGACTATTCAACATGGCTTGGATTATACTCTTCTCTTGCTCTTGACCCGAGTGGTAACCCATGTATAAGCTATTATGATAATTGGGATAGCGACTTGAAATATGCTGCATGGAACGGCTCAGCCTGGAATACTCAAATTGTGGACCCAGCAGGTGGCGGTTTTACTTCGCTTGCAATAGACTCCAACGGCAACCCACACATAAGCTACTTTGCTGGAGCAAATTGTGATCTGAAATATGCTGCATGGGACGGTTCATCTTGGCGCATTCAAACAGTGGATTCGGAAGGATGGGTTGGCGAGTTTACGTCAATTGCTCTTGATTCCAACGGCAACCCACACATAAGCTACTACGATATAACAAAGGGCGATTTAAAATACGCCAGCTGGACCGGTTCAGGCTGGCAGCTTCAGACAGTAGATTCAACAGGCGACGTTGGCTGGTCTACTTCTCTTGAGCTGGATTCAAGTGATAATGCACACATAAGCTACCTTGATTCAACAAGCGCCCAGTTGAAATACGCTGCATGGACTGATTTAGGCTGGGATATCCAAATTGTAGATTCGGTAGGAAATGCGAACTTCTTCCAGAACTGGCTTAACTGCACTTCTCTTGCCTTGGATTCCAATGGGTACCCTCACATAAGCTACTTTGACGGCGTAATGAGCAACTTGAAGTATGCTTGGTGGAACGGTTCTTCATGGACCAACCAGACGGTAGATTCATTGTTTAATGTTGGCTGGTGTTCGTCTCTTGCGCTGGATTCAAACAACAGGGCACATATAAGCTACTATGATGCTTCTAATGGAGATTTGAGATATGTCTGTTCACCAAACGCAACAGGTTTTCCGCCGCAGCCTATACCCAACCCATCGACTCTGCACCAAGAAAAAATGATGAGCTTTTTGAGCGACATAATCGGGCTGGACTTGACAAAGTACACTTTGACGACGAGAGTGCTGCCTCAAAGTTCATACATGGGCATTCCAGAAGATGCAAATTACATAATTCTTAGTTCCGATCAAAGCTACATGCGAGTGCTTTTCAATTTCGTTAATGGAACCGTGCATACGGCTAGTTTTTTGGACAACACCGGCACACCTCAGATGAAAAAACCAGTTGGAACAACGCTTGAAATGTCTAAGGACTTTATGAGCAATTACCAAGCCTTTACGGGAGATTCATTCTATGGAACACTGAGGTCTATGCTGGACAGTGTTAGCGTCGAAGAGGATTATACGCAAACTTTAGGAAACGTCAAGTTCGATTTATTCATCCATGACACCGACAGCTACGTAACTTTCGGGTGGACATACACTTACAAAGGAATTAATGCTATCCAAAAAGGGGTATTCTTAAGCTACCAAAACGGCTTCCTCAAGACGTTTATGGACAATTGGAATCTCTACAAAATAGGTAGCACCGACGTGAACCTCTCCGAGGAAGAAGCAAAAAGCATTGCTGTAAACGCTTCAAAAAAATACGGGCATGAACTCTCGGGAGCAGTCAGCGCAACCTTGTTTTTCTGCTCCGCGCATTCCGCCGATAAACCACGGGGTCAAGACCCTTTAACATTTTATCTTGCGTGGCGAGTCGAAGTTGAATATGTCAAGTGGTCTGACACCGTTACTGGAGTAATCGTTGACATCTGGGCGGATACCAAAGAAATAATCCGCGTGCGAGAGGCGAAAGTAATGATAAAGAACAGCCCCTTTTCTGAACCATCACCTTCGCCTGAACCATCACCAACTCCTGCTCCGTCCCCATCTCCCTCACCTAATCTATCTAAATCGTCATCCCCCACCACGGACCCAACACCCATACCCGCGGCTCCAGAGTTTACACCGTGGATAGCTCTCCCTCTACTTATGATAACTACGCTGGTTGGAGGGCTGATTTACAGAAAGAAAATCATTAAAGGAGGTGAAGCCTAATGGCGACAAAAAAAGCACCATTATACATGGTAACGTGGCGGTGCACCAGAAGATGCGTAGGCAACTGCCTATACTGCAGTTACACCCCCGAACACGCCAAAGACGACGAAGTAGACACCAAAACCGCCTACAAAATCGTTGACGACATCTTTGACATAATAGAATACGCCAAAAAAATTGGTTTCGGAGTGAGTTTGATAACTAGCGGATTCGCCTTCGACGAAAAAAGACTCAACAACCTCGTGCGCAACGAAGTTTACACGGCAGTCAGCATCGACGGCGACAGAGAATCCAACGACACGATAAGAGGACGAGGAAGCTACGACAAAGCCCTATACGCCGTGAAAAAGCTTTCGGAAAACGGCATCCTAGACTGCATAGTCACCACGATGACCAAGTACAACATCAAAGACTCAGAACACGTTGTCGAACTGGCCGAAGAATACGACGCCAGAATGGTCGTCTTCCACAACCTAGTCCCAGTAGGAAGAGCAGGGTCTAACATGCCTAATTTGGCGCCTTCGCCAGAAGAGTACGAGTGGGCATTCAACAACATCTACGACTTACAGGTAAAGTACGCAGGAAGAGTACATGTGAACGTTTACGCGCCCTTCTACGCAAGAATCGTACGGCCGGAAACTACATCAGCATTACGGAAAACGGCGACTACAGATCATGCGGCTTTAATGAAAATTATAGGCTGGGAAACGTGAAGTACAAGGGTTTGAAGGCGACTTGGAATGAACTGCAACGCTCTAAGCTGCACCTTAAGCTGAGAGACAAAAGCAACCTTAAAGGTAAGTGCGGCGTCTGCGAATACCGCGAAATATGCGGAGGCTGCAGAACACGCGCCGAATACTACACAGGAGACCTCTTCGAGAGCGACCCCGCTTGTGCGTACGTGCCTAAGGCACTCCGGGAAACATAAAACCAAACTTACAGTGCTTCTACTGCGCGAATGTCAGATGGAGAGTAAAATTCTCCATTTTTCAGATTTGGTTTATAAGCTCGAACTCCAGCTTTGCAACTCCAGAAACAGCTCCGCTATGGGCTACTCAGGAACTTCAAAACGGCATTTATATCTATAGGGGACTTGGAAAGTTCAAGGTTTAAAAGCAGACCTTAGCCCTAAAAAGTTTAAAGGTTAAGAAAACTATTCTATGACCCCTCAACAGAGTGCAGCCACAAATGCGCTTAAGCGGGGGCTGTCGGCTAGTTTGGTCTACTCATTTGGGTTTGGGGACGGCCAGCCCCATATTATTTATTCCATTTTCGGTAGAATTAACGTTACTCACTGAATTGAACGTTGAGAACTGCATCATTAAATGTTTTAAATGGTTTGCAAACGTTTTACTCAGATTAAAGCCGAGTTCTTCAAATTTTTCAACGAGGGCTTTGTCTAAATACAATACGACATTACGTTTTGTTGCCATTGCATTCGCATCCGAGGGCTTGCGTGGGGAATTCCCATGTTATAAATGTGGCCATTTCAGAAACAATTGATTTTCTGATTTCTGAAGCGCGCTACTTGGGTTGCAACAGTAAAAAGAGAAGGAATCTGCTTACCGAGGGTGCGTGTTATATGTTTTAGCATTATAATGAGGGTTCTTAGTCCCGCAGGTTCCACAGAATTTCTCTGTTATGTTTACAGGTTTCTTGCATTTTTCGCAGTCGTACAGTAATTGCGTGCCGCAATTCGTGCAGTATTTCTGCTCCATGTTATCTGTTCCGCACATACACCGAACCATACTCAACAACCAGATTACTAGTATCTGCTCCACGCTTTAAAGTTATTCTATAATAGTCCACCACTGCAAAAGAATAGTTCTTGAGAACACGCAGTCTTGAAGAATCAACCAGTTAGGACGCGCGTGACGCACTGCTAACTCTTTTTTTCTCCCCATTCCTGAGCAAGTTTATGCGCTTCCTCCAGTTTCGTCATTACATCATCAATTTTTCCCTGTATTACGTCCCATTCAATATCTTTTAAACAGTCGATTATCCTTTGTTTTATTTTTTCTTCAGATTGTATCACACTTTTCGCCAAGTTTTTTCCTCCAAAGAAGGATTAATCCAGTGACTTACTGATAAACATTTGAATCGGAAAGCGCGGCTTTTACTCCCTACTTTTGAGAGCACGTATGTGCTTTTACGTTGTTTTTTTGGATTAAAATTAGTTTGATCCATCTTTTTTCAAGTTCATGTGCACGCCTCATAGTATTTTTAAGTCTTGAGAACAAAATGTATCATGATAAAAAATGATTTATGTAAAAAAGAACGTGAGGGTGCTTCCTGATGACACTGACGCTTTTGGCAGACTGAACTGGCTAGCCTATGTTCGTTACTGCGAAGAAGGCGAAGCTGGTCTGATGGAAATGTTGGGCTTTAGTGTTATGCGTTTTTACAGAGCGCAGAGAATATCTTTTCCAAGACGGGCTGCCATCTTTGAGTATTTCTCTCCAGTTTCACCTGACAGCTTCATAGATATAGAGACCACAGTAAAAAGAGTAGGCAAAACATCGCTTACTCTTTCACATGCTTTTTACAAGAAAAAAAGGCTTGATGCTAAAGCCCAGACCTGAATTTAAATGCGCATTTATCCATGAATTCAGGCACTCTGTTACTTTTTAATTTCTCAAAATCATAGCGAGGATTTGGAATTAAAATGCAAAAAATAAGCGGGTCTTATTATAATATGCCATAATATGCAAATTCATACAATAGATTTAATAACTGCTGCGGCAAGTGAAGTTGGTAGTGTTTCAAACATGTCAAGAAAAACTCAAGTTAAAAAACAATTAATCCTAAAGCCTACTATCGTAAAGTCTTCTATCGTAAAGCCTCTCAGGACAGTGCCCTTCGAAAGCGGCTTTCACTTCTACACAGCCATTGGGAACTATACTGGAATAACCGCAACCAATCTCAGCGAGTTCGCCGCGAAGCTAAAAACCATTCCGGCGGAGTCAATTTCATTCCATTTTCAACGCAAAGACTTCCAAAAATGGATACAATACACAATTAAAGATGCTGCACTAGCCGAAAGAATAAGCAGAACAAAAGGCGAGCAATCTGCGGAAGGCCGGAGAAAAGAAATCCTCAGTACCGTAGAAGCAGTTTTACTTCACATTTAAGCTCATAAGAAATCCGTAAGAGTATTCTTAAACGAAGCTTCACCATTAGACTTTTGCCCTAAACTATTCAATTGGTCCCCCCTCATTTTTTCCCCTATATGTTAGTACGGTATTCCGCTATTTGGCAGCGGAAAGCAACTTCGAGACTGTATACTCGTTTCCGACTATACCATATACGCACCCTATATTGATTTGATTATACTACCCCCTAACTCTCTTCTGATCTGAACTGAAATATACTATGATTTGAACCGTGTATACTGCCTTGAGTAAGTGCCTTCTGAAGTGTTCTTGCTTTCCTGAAAATCAGTTGGTTGGATCAAATTTTAATCAACCAACCAAGATTTTCACACCACTAAAGTGCGGAAGTAGTAAAAGAAGCCTATTTTCCCGCATTTCGCGCCAATTATTGCATAGAGATAGGCGTTCAAGAGAAACTATATAGCGTACGCGAGCTAATCAACATATGAAGTATAATGTTCCAAAAAATTGCGCTATTGGTAGGAATAATTTTGATAGTGATAGCGGCAGTTTTGTTGATAGGCGACTTCTCGAGTGCTAACCTTGTTCCAGTAGTCTTAGGCTTGCTGGGAATATTTGTCATAGGCGTTTTTTTCCTAAGCAAGAAGAAAAAGTGGATAGTATCGAACAAATAATAGACGCTGCAATACACGATGCTTTTTGTTGGAATTATTACACCTAGGCCAAGTTCGAGGGATACCCATTTGCCACACACATGTTTCTAACACATCAAAGAATGATACACAATGACTCACACCAATGACTACGGCAGATGCATGCTATGTGGGAAATGCCACAAGTCATAAAAACCGTAATGACTTAGTTGTACAAGACAAGGATAGCTTTAAAAAAAGAGAATGCATCATTTTTTCTGTGAAAGGGAGATCGGTACATGCGAAAGAAAGGAGAAACACGAGAGCAAGATCGGGCAAAACCTCAGCCTCGGAAGAAGAAGGAAAGAGAAGAAGCGCGCAAGAAGAAAAAGCTTGCCAGACTTGAAAGGCAACAGTCCAGAAAGGCTTAGATAGATATATCTTGGTGCGCGCGCACACGTTTCCAATTCTTATTCCTTGTCGGAACATTTGTTTTCGATTGAACAGCCAACTTATCGGCAGAGAAAAAATAACATACGTGCAAAAGCACACGTTTATAGGTTACTAGGGGTATTATATCATTTGGCAGAGTCCTGATAAAGGATTCGCGCTTGAACTATTTGTCTTTTATCTCCATTCTGCTTAGCCATGGGGCTAAATGTATGAAACTAGAAAATGAAGCAAGAGCATTTGAAATGAGAATGCTGGAAAATGAAATACTCAACTTGGTCGGTGAAAGGCGAGAAGAAGTCATGGAGGCTTATCGAAAGCTTTTGTCTGCCTCATCAGATGAACCGATGTATCTAACGCGATCATAGTAGAGTAATCATCAGTATTACATTACTACATAGGAAATAGAGAAGCGGGTCGAAAACAGCGTATACTATGGCAGTGGTTCTGGGTCATCTTTAACGTGGTGGGTCTCCGAACGAGTTTGACAGAGTTCTGGCTACCCGATTTGGAATCGCTGCGATTGACATAGTACACGAGGGCAGATTCGGCGAGATGGGTGCCATCTAGGAAAACGCCATGCTGTCTGTGCCCTTGAAAACCGTTGTCGGCAAGCTAGAAACGGTTGATTTGAAGCTCTGCGAAACAGCCGCATTCTTCGGCTAGGCGAGACCCCTGCCCAATAGGCTTAGGTTCACCAAAAGAAGCAAAAAACGAGGTTCAGGCAAGTTACTTATGCCTTGCCGATGATAATTTAGAGGGCTCCAAACTAGTAAAGATTAGAGGTGGAAGTGTTGCAATCTGA
>SMTZ1_10007109_pt1 | contig 11240 bp, 10 predicted proteins | sample DeeMarSWOR136_30_FD_25667 | JGI IMG/M metagenome (IMG submission 25667)
GACAATAACGTCATCAAGGAGTTGGCGGCATACCTGAGCGCATCGGGTTATGCGGCTCTCCGGTTCAATTACCCGGGAATTGGTGCCAGCACCATCGCCCTTCCCCAAGGGGTTTCGGCCTTCGATTATTGGGATAACCTGGAAAGAGAGCAACGCTTCGACGAGGCGATACGACCGGCAAGGGCCGCCCTTAACTTTTTCCAGGACTCGCTGGGAGGATGTCTTGGCCAAATCCATTTGATCGGTTACTCCTTCGGTGGCATGATCGCGATGATGATGGCGGGCGAGATCCCACACATCAGGTCTGCGACGGCGATATCATTGCCGTGGATTTCCCGTTACACCTATGGCTTCCTGGAAAATGTCCGCTGTCCCAAATTCTTCATCAGCGGGAACAAGGACTTCACCTTTGACAAAGCTATCTATCGCCGAGTATGGTTAAAGGTACCCGAGCCAAAGGCGTTTCATTTGATTGATAGTGACCATTTTTTCAGGAAAAGCGAAAGGGAGCTTGCAGGACACGTCGCGGATTTCCTCGAACGCCTGAAAGCCAGTAATGATTGCCTCTCAGAATAACAAGGAGGAGAGAATGAACCGAAAGCAATGGAGGGTTCTTCTTCTGAGCATAGGTATGCTGTACCTTACAACGGGGTGTTTCGCCGTTAGGTTCTTCCTCGATCCTCAGTCAGTTGTCGAGTTCCAGGAGAATGACTACGGCGAACCGGCCAAGATCGTAGATGGCAGGGCCCAATTGTACCTTCCCGATCCTTCACAAACTGATCTCGATGACGATTTGAAATTGTTCCTCACACAGGCGCCCATCATCGTCCAGGGAATGCAACCCCAGGACAAGAAGAAATACGAGCAGGAGGCCGACTGGATTGGTCACCCGGTGATGGGGGTGGATGACGAGGGGAAGCCCAACGTTGAGATTGATACCGGACGACCAACGCTCTTCTGTAGGATTGAAAAAGCCCTTGTTGACGGCAAGGAACTCACGCAGCTGGCGTACGTTTTTTGGTATCCCCGTCACCCCGTCGGCGGCATCCAAAAGGGGCACATTGACGGCGGTGCATTTCGTGTGAGCCTGGATGCCGGAGGACGTCCCGCCACGTATGAACATTCGCAAACGTGCGGTTGTTACCACGGCATCTTCGTTGGCGAACACGTTGAGGCATGGGCCCAGAAAAACTTCGCCCAATTGGAAAAAGGGAAAAAACGCTTTGCTGAGAAAAAAGTAAAGGGCCGCATCAATTGGGTCATTCGCGATATCGTGCCCGGCACCCAGACCAAAGCCCGCCCGGTACTATTCATGGAGGCCGGCACTCACCGGTGCGCAGCCATCCAAACTGCCCACATAATGAAAGGCTGGACTAACCTGCCGGAAAGAACATACCAGGTGAAACGGTATGACACGTTGGAACGCCTGCCGATCCAGGCGAAGACCGGAAAAACGGCCTCCATGTTCAACGAGGATGGTCTCGTTTGGGGAGGGAGGCGAATCGGAGAGGAAATCGTATTTCTGACCATGGATCATCCGGGGTGGCCCCGGCATTTGGACAAGATCATGATGCATTGGGATGAGGTCAATTGGATTGATCCGAGCCTTTTGGAAACCTATCTACGATTGCCGAAACAAGTACTTGACGAGAGGGCAGAGCCGCTTCGTTAGACAAGAGGCCATCCTATTCTATTTCCTTCCACGACAATCGGCCGTGCTGCTTGAAAGGAGGCGACGGGCAATGAAATCCTTCAGGGAGGAGCTCTGGTTTGAGACCCGATCGAGGAGGGACTACATCAACATCACCCCCCAGGTCGAGGACTGTATCAGGAAAAGCGGCATCAGGGAGGGCGTCTGTCTGGTCAACGCCATGCACATCACCGCCTCCGTCTACATCAACGATGCCGAATCCGGCCTGCTCCAGGACTACGACGAATGGCTCGAAAAGCTCGCCCCCCACGAGCCGGTGTCCCGGTATCGCCATAATCGAACCGGTGAGGACAATGGCGATGCCCACCTGAAGCGCCAGGTCATGGGCCGGGAGGTCGTAGTCGCCATCACCGAGGGAAAGCTGGACTTCGGGCCCTGGGAACAGATTTTCTACGGTGAATTCGACGGCCGGAGGCGAAAACGGGTCTTGGTGAAGATCATCGGGGGGTGAAATACAATGGATGGATTCAGTGATTAGAATCGGTGAAGATTTTCAACCCCTGTCTGTGAAGAATGGATGACCCCTGCCCGTTTATTGGAAGAGCGATCATCAACTTGCTTTTGAACCAATTTCCCCCTCTTGCGCAAAGGCAGGCTCAGGCCTCTTCATCCTTCGGGGAACCTTGATGTGGTTTTCTCCCTTCATTATGAGCGGACAGTGAAAAAGGATAGCACTTTTGGCTTCAGGGGAAGGGAATTCAAGCTGAATCAATTTGGAAGGTGGCGGAACACGGTGTGCTTGATTGCGAATAAGAAGCTGGTGGTGTTTAAGGATGGGCAGAAGGTAGGTGAGTCTCATCTTTAGGAGAAAAAAGCCGCTTTCCTCTATTGTGTACTTTAGATTTTGACAAAATGTGTACTTTTGATCTTCGCGGAACAGATTGGTAGTATTTCTTGACAAAACAGGATTTAATGGATAAAATTACCAGCAAATATTAATAAATGCTGGTATTTTTATCCGATGAGAAGTTAAATGCGGAAGCAAAATCAGAACACCATCGAGAAAGCAAAAAAAATCTTTCGCGACCGAGGAGGCATGCTCAAGACCGGGGAAGCCCTTCGGGCAGGTATCCATCCAAGGATACTCTATGAAATGGAAAGGGCTCAAATTTTGGAGAAGCTCAACAGGGGCCTTTACCGGCTTACTGATCTCCCAGCACTCGGCAATCCTGATCTGGTGACAATTGCTCTAAAGGTGCCAAGCGGCGTAATCTGCCTTATTTCTGCTTTGGCATACCATGAGATCACCACTCAGGTTCCCCATGAGGTCTACGTCGCTCTTAACCGGGGGATGGAGGCTCCCAGGCTGGGTCATCCACCTCTTCGGATCTTTTGGTTCTCAGGACAAGCCTTCACCCTTGGGATCGAATCCCATAAAATAGATGGTGTGTCAGTGCGTATCTACAGTCCGGAAAAAACAATTGCTGACTGCTTCAAGTATCGAAATAAGATCGGCCTTGATACAGCCATCGAAGCACTTAAACTTTACCGAGAAAAAAGGCGCTTTAAAGCCAATGACCTGATGAAGTTTGCACGAGTGTGCCGGGTCGATAAAGTCATGCGGCCTTACCTTGAGGCATTGCTGTGATAAGACGCCAATCCAAGAACATCGTCGCTTCTATACGCCAACGCCTGCTAAATAAGGCTCGTGAAACCGGGCGACCTTTTAGCGAATTGCTTCAATACTTCGCAATGGAGCGCTTTCTTTACCGATTATCCAAGTCTCACTATGCCGACAACTTTGTTCTCAAAGGGGCTTTAATGCTTACTGTGTGGAAAGCGCTACTCTCACGGCCTACCATAGATATTGACCTGCTTGGCCGAATCGACAACAAGATTGAAACCATCGTTGAGGTAACAAGAGAAATATGCCGACAAGAAGTTGAACCAGATGGTATTGCTTTCGATGTAGCCAGTATCGAGGCAGAGCGCATCGCTGAGGACGCCGACCATGAAGGCATACGCGTCCGGTTTCGGGGATCCTTGGGCACTGCGCAAATCGTTATGCAGCTCGATATCGGCTTTGGCGATGTAGTGGTTCCTTCGCCTGAACCTACGAATTATCCGACAATTCTCGATTTGCCTGCCCCGCAACTTCGTGGTTACAGCAGGGAAAGTACTATCGCCGAGAAGCTCGAAGCCATGGTTAAGCTTGGTATTCTAAATAGCCGCATGAAAGATTTCTTCGATATTTGGCTAATGCTGCGCCAATTTGACTTTGAAGGTCCGATATTGGCCGAGGCCATCTCAAAAACTTTTTTTGCGCGTGGCACAAACATTCAGTCCGAACCAATTGCCTTGACAAAAACCTTTGCCGAGGATGCTGCAAAAGCCGCACAATGGCGTGGGTTCATCCGTAGAAACCGGTTAAGAGACGTTCCACAAAATTTTCCGGAGGTGATCACAGCCATCGTTGCTTTCCTTGGGCCAATAATGAAAACTCTTGCAGGTAGCCATAGTTTCAGGGGAACCTGGAAGGCATCTGGACCATGGCGCCAATAACTTTATCAATCAATTAGATGGATTTGTGGTCTGCCCGCCGAAGGAAATCCTTCTCGGGAAGTGGCCTTAAAAAGGCTCGGCCTTTTTGATGGGCTTTCGTATTGACCAATTGTCGTTAAAGCATAATTGACAAATGAAGATTTGACCCTAACCCCCCACTAGTGAATTTCCCCATAATTTTGGACGGCGGTGAGGTACCGTTTTTTCTTGACACACAGTCCCATTTTTCCTAACTTAGTTCGTTTCTAGCGAAGTACTTATGATTTTTGTAGATCCCATTTTTTTGTCATGAGTTTCATCTTAAGAAGGAGGGCGGCATCGTGAACCATTCAGAAGAATCATGCATAGCTTTAGTGAATGGTACCCTGATTGATGGCAATAGGGACAGCCCCGTTCCAAACAGTACAGTCATCCTGAGGGGAAAAAGAATAGAGGAAGTCGGCAAAAAGGAGGAGATAACCATCCCAGATGCAGCCATAAAATGGGATGTTACAGGAAAATTCATCCTTCCAGGATTTATGGACGCCCATGTCCATCTCGCCGCCTACGCAGGAGACCAGAGGATCGAGCCAAGGTTGTGGAGGCTGGAAAATCCCGCTGCCCTTAAGATCCTTCATGCATACAAAAACGCACAAGAGACACTCATGGCAGGTTTCACAACAGTGCGAAACACTGGTAACGTCACCACCAGGGAACCTGAAGACATTATTCTAAGGGACACCATCCAAGAGGGAATAGTGTCAGGCCCGAAGATTTTGGCCTGCGGGGGAGGTGTGTCTATGACAGCTGGGAAAGGGGCGCTTTACTATCCGGCGTATTTGCCAGTTGTTCCTGATCTTGGACTGGGTGAAAGAACGGCCGACGGTCCCCATGAGGTGAGAAAAGAAGTGAGGCACCGTCTGAGAATAGGGGCCGATTTTATTAAAATCTATACGAGCGGTGGGGTAGCTAGCAAAGGAGACAAACCCGAGTATAATAACTGGACCCTTGAAGAAATCAAAGCCGCCACGGAGGAAGCCCATAACTTCGGAAAGAGAGTGGCCAGTCACGCTGAGGGTCTAAACGGCATCAAGAACGCTATCATGGGAGGCGTGGATACCATCGAGCACGCCTGTATCCTTGATGATGAGGCCATAGAGATGATGTTGAAAGCGGGAACTTATGTTTCAACAACGCTAGTCGTTATGAAGGCCATTGCAGACGGCCAGGTGAGATTTCCCGTAAGCAATTACGTTATTGAGAAGGCAAAGGCTCTGGCCGAGATCCATTTTGATTCCATCCGCAGGGCTCATGAAGCCGGAGTTAAGATCGTTTTGGGCACGGACACGTTTGATTTACTTCGCCACGGGGAGAACGCCGTAGAATTTCATCATCTAGTCGAAGCAGGCTTGTCCCCTATGGAAGCCATCAAAGCGGCAACGAAGACCGCTGCGGAAGCATTCGATCTGTCAGATGACGTGGGTTCTATTGAAAAGGGAAAATTGGCCGATCTCCTCGTCATCGACGGAAATCCCCTTGAGAATATACGGCTTTTAGAAGAGAAGGATCGGGTCGAGCTCGTATTCAAGGCAGGAAAAATGGTTAAGAATCAAAAGCAGGCGAAAGACTCTTAGGAAGAAACTTGACAGTTCACGATCCTCGTCCTATCCTACCCAAAAAAAATTTACCCAAGCAGTTAAAGCTGAGATTCCAGAGCTCCTAATAGCTATCTCGTCGGATGAGTGTTAGAACGAAAGGACGAAAAGAGGTGCGGGGAAGAATGCACGGAGGTTGTCTCAAAAAGAAAGGGGGTGGTTCGGGGGTTCAAATCGTCCCTTACAGGGAGCCCTTTGCCGTTTCAGGTGATCGGGAATAGCATAAGACGCTTTTTTTCTGGGACGGGGGACACGTGGAAGGTGGAGTGAATTTCATCCAAGAATGTACGAAAGGAGGGCGAAAAATGAAGGAAAGAGAGGCAGGCAAGAAGATTAGTCGGAGGCAGGTGCTTCAGACCATGGGGAAGGCCGGTGTTTTTATGGGATCATACCCTTTCGCCCGGTATCTTCTGGACTCGGCTGGATGGGCTTGGGCCGGAGAGGAAAAACCCGAGAGTCTGGTATACAGCACGTATGGCGGTGATTATGGCAAATGGATGGAAAAATCCTTTGAGGCAACGTTTACGGAAAAAACGGGTATTTCACTTATTAGGGATGTGGGGAGGAACCCGGACAGACTTTCAAAGATGAGACTCCAACGTGACAACCCAAAAATAGATATTATGTACCTCATGGATAGATTCATGGCTCAGGCAACCGTCGAGGGCCTCCTGGATACCTTAAACCCAGCTAATTTTAAGAACTTAAAAGACATCTATCCTGCTTATGTACGCGATACCTGGGTTCCCCACATGGCTCAAAGTATCGGGATCGTTTACAACACTAAACACGTGAAGAAGGAAATCCGGTCCTGGTACGATATCTTCGATGAAAGCTTCAGGGGAAGAACTTTTATGACGGATATCGGCCATTTCGGTGTTCATTATCTGATTGCTTTTGCAAGGCTGAAAGGAGGAGACGAGGACAACATTGATCCGGGGTTTGAACTCCTTGCAAAATTCAAAAAAATGATGGATCCAAGGATTATTCCCTCCGCTCAGGAAGCAATGCATGCCTATAGAACGGAGCAGATATGGGTCGGTGTGTGGCAGAAAGCTCGGGCCATTATATTGAGTAGACAGGGACTCCCCATAAAGTTCATTAGTCCTATTGAAGGAGATGTTGCGATCTCATGGGGCCATGGAGTCGTCAAGGGAGGTAAACACAAGAAATGGGTCGAGAGGTATATCGACGAAACCCTCGACCCAGCGAACCAACTGAAATTTACAGAAATATACCCAGCTTTTCCAACAAACAAAAAGGTGAAGCTGCCTCCTGACCTGGAGGTCATCGGATATACTGAAGAAGAACTGGCCCGACAATGGCATATCGACTACGCCAAAGTTCTGCCACAATTGGATGAGTGGGTAGAACGCTGGAACAAGGAGATCGCACCCAAGAGCTGATTGCTTGTCAGGCGAAGCAATCAGGGTAATGCTGGATACAGCCGGAGTTTGGGGGAGAACAAGGGAAGGATGAGAAAGCGATCGAGAGAGACAGTCGTATCAGAATTGCAAGGAAGAAACCTGTGGTTCCAAAAACGTCGGTGGCTGGTAATGGTGCTTCCGGCTTTAGTGATTATCGTCTTTTTCTTTATCCTCCCCCTTGTTCTCCTTCTCTTCTTGGGATTTATGGAGTTTCAGAAGGGACAGATCGTCTACCATTTCTCTTTGAGCAACTACTGGAGGTTTTTTTTCGACAAATTCTATTTGTTGATCCTGGGTAGAACATTTGTCATTGCTGTTGTTGTCACTTTTCTTTGCATGGCTCTCGGGTATCCGATAGCTTACAGCCTGGCTCGCTATGAATCCAGGTTCAAGGGCCTTTTGATCCTTCTCGTTGTGGCACCTCTCCTCATCGGAGGTGTTGTAAGGGGATATGGTTGGCTTCTCTTGTTAGATAAGGAGGCGGTAGTCAACAGTGTTCTTATCCGCCTGAATGTGGTGGAACGTCCTATCGAATTTCTTTACACCTTAAAGGGTTTGATCATTGGAATGGTAGAAGTTTTGCTGCCTTTCTTTATTCTTCCGTTAATCGGTGTCATTAGAAATGTGGATCCACTGCTGGAACGTGCCGCTCGAAGCATGGGGGCAAATGGGTTTCAGACTTTCACCCTGGTGACCCTGCCCCTTACCTTGGGAGGAATCATTGCTGGGGGGTCCATTGTCTTTAGTCTGGCGGCAAGCATCTTTGTGATACCCCGGATCCTTGGAGGCCCTGCATACCTTCTTCTATCCACCCTGACCTATCAACAGATCCAGACAAGCGGGAATTGGCCATTCGGCTGTGCCATCGCGACCCTCATGCTGATCTTTACGGGAATCATTCTGCTCATTTCCAACAAGATCCTGACCCCTCTGATCAAGACATAGGAGGGACCTTTGTTTCGAAATCTCTCCAAAACACGGTTGCTGTTTCGCACTATCAATTTTCTGATATACGCCTACATTATCGCACCTGTTGTCGTCGTGGTTGTGATTTCCTTTTCGTCCTCGGTGGCAACCAATTTCCCACCTCCCGGATTTTCCCTTCAATGGTACTGGAAGTTTGCGGGGGACACAGAGTTCGTGGGTTCCACCCAGCTCAGCTTCCTTATTGCCGTGATTACCTGTCTGTGTTCGGGTGTTTTAGGGACTATCGCAGCCTTTGTGCTAGATAGGTATCGTTTCTGGGGAAGGGACTTCTTAATCACCCTTTTTCTTTCCCCTCTGATGATCCCTCAGCTGGTCTTTTCCATCTCCCTTCTCCAATTCTATATTAGAACGGCCACACCCACTTTCCTTGGCCTTGTAGTGGGCCACATGGTGGTCACCCTTCCCTATGTGATCCGATCGATAACAGCCACGCTCCAAAACTTCGACATCACCGTGGAACACGCCGCCATCAGTTTGGGGGCAACACCTTTTCAGGCCGTCATGAGAATTACACTTCCATCAATATCTATGGGAATCGTTGCGGGGGTGCTTTTTTCCTTCATCATCTCTTTCGAAAATCTCCCGGTGTCCCTGTTGATTTCAGATCCGTTCAATATCACACTGCCGGTTCGGATCTTCACTTATATTGAGTGGGTTTTCGATCCAACTGTCGCCGCGGCCTCAACCGTGCAAATCTTGATTGTTGTGGGGATGATGCTCCTCATGGAAAAAGTAATGGGTGTGAGCCGTTTTCTCGAAATGAAATAAACAACTATGTAGGTGGCTGTTTATGGCCGTTCAAATCCAGCTTCAGAACCTCACAAAGGAATTCGGCCCGGTGGTGGCCGTTGACAATATGTCTCTCGACATCGAGAAGGGAGAGTTCATAACGCTTCTGGGGCCGAGTGGATCGGGAAAAACCACCACCCTGATGATGATTGCCGGTTTCTACTTTCCGACCCAGGGTGAGATCATCATAGAAAGCGAGCAGGTGACGCGAAAACCCCCACACAAGAGGAATATTGGAATAGTCTTCCAATCCTATGCCCTTTTTCCTCATAAGACTGTATTCGAAAACATTGCTTTTCCCTTGCAAATCAGAAAACAGAACCAGAGTTTCATCGGGCAAAAAGTCTCCGATGTCCTACGACTGACAGAACTTGAGGGCCTAGAGCATCGATACCCACGACAATTGAGTGGTGGCCAACAGCAGCGGGTCGCCCTGGCGCGAGCTCTGGTTTTCGAGCCACCGGTGCTCTTGATGGATGAACCCCTGGGAGCTCTCGACAAAAAACTGCGAGAGTATATGCAATTGGAACTCAAGCACATCCAGGAGGAACTCAATATCACGATTGTCTATGTGACGCATGATCAGGAAGAGGCCCTGACCATGTCCCATCGTATTGCCGTGATGAATCAGGGACGCATCGAGCAATTGGGAGACCGAGATGCCCTTTATGAAAGACCAGCCAATCGATTCATCGCTGATTTCATCGGTGGGGCCAATTTCATGCAAGGGGAGTTGATCAGTCAAGAGACAGACAGGATGAAGTTCAAGGTCGGTGGGGACCAAGAGGTCATTGCAGTTGCCTCTGAGGAGGATCGCATGGGCAATAAGAAAGAGGCCAGCCTTGCAGTCCGACCTGAGAAGCTGATGATGGGAGACTTCCGAACCGGAGAAGAAATGAACGTATTTGACGGTCGTGTAGTGGATGCGATTCATCTTGCCGACATGAGCAAATATTCCGTTGTATTGGGACCCGAAATGACCTTTTTGGTGAAAGTGACCAGTTCGACAGGGGCAGTGAGATATAAGAAAGGAGATCACATCAAAATTGCCTGGGAACCCAAAGATACCCTAGTTCTTCTCGACTAGCCGACACTTCAAGGATATGCCCGGGCCAAGGCAGTGTCTCTCTTCACAACCACACCCTTCGATACCTCTACCGTTCAGCTTTAATAAATCCAGGAGCCTGATCCTGAAAGAGAAAAGGGGACGCCTATGATTTTATGCTTTACCTTTTGGATTGACTTTTATTGCGGTCAATGACCGATTGGTGAATCCCCAGGTAACTTTGTACAGACGGGAATTCAAAAGTGAGGCCGTTCACCTTAAGCTGAGGAGGCTTTTAAGGTTTTTCCAATTCCAACGGTAGAGGTGTCCGGCATCGGGAACAGGGGTATAATCGCCCTGTTTGTAGCCAATTACCTGTAAGATTGGAATGCCTTCCTCACGGGCGATACGTACTTCTTGTAACACCCCCGGTGCCCTGTGCGTATTACGCCCTACCATAACGAGAACAACATCCGACCGTTTGATAGCCTGCCGAGCTTTATACTCCCATGGTACAGTCGGTGCAGCTTCCTTTAGTGAGTGATCGATTACCTCGAATGGTGAGTCGGGCAGTCGTGCTTGGCCAATAATAAAGTCTTTGAGCGCTGTGTCGTTGTCGAAGTCAAAACTTACGAATACGCGTTTCTTTGGCATTTCTGGTTTTTCCTCTATGTTCCTTTTTCGGCTCTCATTAATTGAGGTTGTTCATTACCCTCCGTGTCTGTTATCTCTCGCGGGCTAGTCTGTTCTGGCATCTCTTTGGGCCTTGGTTTTGGTCGGTTCTCTCTATCTCTATGCGAGGCATCGCGTCTTTGGCTTTTATCAATTCACCTAAGGACGGAGCGATCATTCTCAAACCCAATTTTAGGTGTGAAGGGGGGTAAAAGTCAACAGCCCTGTCAGCCCGGCAGACTCAAGGAAAACCCCCCCATTTTCAACCTCCTGGTGAAAATAATTAAAAACGCGGGCAAAGCCTTTAGACTCGAAAAGAGCATTCAGCCGCTGCCCAAAGAAGTCGGCAGAGAAATCATTTGACCCGCAACGTATCTACGGTATATGGTATAATCCTCTATCCAAGGGGGAGATAGCGGTGCCCTTAATCGAGGTAAGGGGTCTCAAGACGTACTTTCACACCGAGTTCGGCG